>Ga0209345_10003648_pt1 | contig 15649 bp, 11 predicted proteins | sample Cruoilmetagenom7_FD_187294 | JGI IMG/M metagenome (GOLD analysis project Ga0209345, IMG submission 187294) | Oil polluted marine microbial communities from Coal Oil Point, Santa Barbara, California, USA - Sample 7 (SPAdes) (version 2) | ecosystem: Environmental > Aquatic > Marine > Oil seeps ... | reverse complement strand
CCGATGCAGAACAAGCCTATGCAGTAGGTCGTGCTGCAGTAGAATATGCGCTGGCAGGAAAAAACTCGGTGATGGTAACCATTGAGCGCAATGAAGGTGACGACTATTCCTGGAGTCTGGGAGAAGCCCCACTAGAGCATGTGGCCAATCAAGAAAAAATGATGCCCCGCAGCTATATTACAGAAGATGGTTACGGTGTGACCCAAGAAGGCCGCGACTACTTGTCTCCGCTGATTCAGGGCGAAGACTACCCTCCTTATAACAACGGCATTCCCCAATACGTCCGCCTGAAAAAAGTCCCCGTGGAGAAAAAGCTAACACCGTTTGATGTCTAGCTTTCGAGCATAAAAGTTACTGGGCCATCATTGCACAGACTTACTTGCATGTTGACCCCAAAAATTCCCGTAGCTAATTGCGGGCAAGCCTGCTTGGCCTGTTCTACAAAATAGTTATACAGCCCTTCGGCCATCTCTGGTGGAGCAGATGAAGTAAAACTGGGGCGCAACCCTTTTTGAGTATCTGCCGCCAGGGTAAATTGGGAAACAACCAATAAACCTCCCCCCACCTGTTGTACATTGAGGTTCATTTTTCCCTCATCATCAGGGAAAATTCGGTAATGCATTACCTTGTGCAATAGCTTTCTGACAGAGTCCTCAGTATCTTCCCGCTGCACGCCAAGCAACAGTAAAATACCGCGGTCAATTTCACCAACGATGTCACCGCTCACCTCAACACTGGCATGACTTACACGCTGAATTAGTCCTAGCATCGCAATTATTACCCTCCCACTACATTGCACGGTTTATCCGCTAAAAATGCCTGAACATTTTCAGCTACTTGTATAACTAGCCTCTGGCGAGATTCTCTCGCCACCCAGGCACTGTGAGGAGTTATTATTAGGTTAGGAATTTCCGAGTTCAATAACGGATTACCATTTACTGGTGGCTCCTCTGTCAAAACATCTACCCCGGCCCCACCAATGACACCGTCTTCTAATGCATCGGCTAAAGCCTGCTCATCCACAATGCCGCCACGAGCACAGTTAATGAGCAATGCGGAATCTTTCATCATCGCTAACTGCTTGCGACCAATAAGGTTACGGGTTTCTTCCGTCAGCGGGCAATGGATGCTAATCACATCAGCTTCGAGAAGTAGTTGATCAAAAGACACTCTGTCTGCTGAATGACCATGCCGCCAAGGCAGTGCAGCAACTTTTACCTCCATGCCAAAAGCGCGGCCTATAGCTGCTACACCCTGCCCAAGCTCACCATAACCAATAATGCCCAATACTTTCCCCGATAATTCTCTGACGGGGAAATCCAACAAACAGAAGAAAGGACTATCTGACCAATGGCCATCAAGGGCAGCTACATTGTAATCTGGCAGGCGGGTGGTCAGCGCTAGAACCAATGCCCAGGTATGTTGCACGACAGAGGCCGCGCCATAACCCACCACATTACTCACAATCACACCCTGAGCGTTAGCGATGACAAGGTCTACCACGTTGGTGCCTGTGGCCAGAACTCCGATATAACGCAGTTCTGGAGTAGCTGATAATTCTGCTTCACCAATGGGCGCTTTATTGGTTAGGACAATCTCTGCGCCAGCTATACGCTCGGCCACCTGTTCTGGCTTGCTGGTGTCGTACAAGGTCCATTCAATGGGCAACGTGGTAATCGCAGTAAGATCCAAGTCATTGGAGCCCAAACTATCCACATCGAGAATTACGCCTTTCATCTTGTGCGCCTTAACGTTATCTTGGGATCGACAAATAAGCTGAGAACTATTATCTGGAAGTTTACCCCATGTCCTCTAAACCACGTATTACTATCCACTACTGTCCCCGTTGCAATTGGCTACTGCGTTCTGCTTGGTTGGCCCAGGAGTTACTTAGTACGTTTGTAGATGATCTCGATGAAGTAGCATTAAAGCCATCGGAACAAAGCGGTCTTTTTGAAATCAGATTAGACCATCAAGTTATTTGGGAACGTAAAAGTGATGGGGGATTTCCTGAGGCCAAAGTACTTAAGCAGCGCGTACGAAATTGTATAGATCCAGAGCGTTCATTAGGCCATTCTGATAATTAATCTGCAGCCTGAGCACAGCCTGAAACCACTTCAGCAAACACTCCAGAAACCACTATAGTACTGCCCTGTTCTCTTCTGTCATAATGCGCGGCTTAATAATAAAAAATAGAGGGATAGCTAGATGTCTGAACGGTTAATGGGGATCTACGAAAAAATAATTTTGCGCCACCCCGTGGCCTCCATAGCTGCAGTCCTAATCATTGCTATTGCCATGGCCTTCGGCCTGCCAAACTTCAAATTAGATGCCTCTGCTGACTCCCTTACCCTCGAAAATGATACCTCTCTGGCTTATTTTCGGGAATCACTGCAACGCTATGGCAGCAGTGACTTTCTTGTCGTCACCTACACCCCCTATGAAGGCAATCTATTTGACGACGAAAATTTGCAAATCCTCGCCGACATCCGGGATGAATTAAAAGACATTAATGGCGTTGAATCTGTTACCTCAATGTTGGATGTCCCACTGCTCTACAGCCCCAAGGTTTCTGTTAACAAGCTGAAAGAAGCCCCCCGCACTCTGCTCCAGGAAGACACTGATCGCAGTATGGCGAAAAAAGAATTCCTCGAAAGCCCTATCTACCGCGATCTAATCCTCAGCAAAGACGGCCAAACCACTGCTTTACTCGCCACAATGGTACTGGATAAAAAGTACCTTGATCTGGTAAACCATAGGGAAAGCCTGCGAATCAAGCGTGATACCGAGGGACTATCACTAGAAGAAATAGCTGAACTCGAACAGATCAGCCAAGAGTTCCTGGACTACCGCACGATAAAAGCCGCAGAAGAACATGCTCGCATCGCTGAAATTCGCGAAAAAATGTTCAAGTTTAAAGACCGTGCCGAAGTGTTTCTTGGCGGCCCAAGTATGATCACCGCCGATATGGTGGACTTTATTAAAAGTGATTTGAATGTATTTGGTACTGGAATTGTCCTATTTATCATCATCACCCTGACCATTATTTTCCGTCAGTTCCGTTGGGTTTTACTGCCTCTAGCTACCTGTGTTTTGTCAGTAGAAATTATTCTCGGCTACCTAAGCTGGATCGATTGGCGTCTTACCGTCATCTCCTCCAACTTTGTTTCACTCTTGTTAATTATTACCCTGGCACTGACCATTCACCTGATTGTGCGCTACCGCGAATTACATCGTGAATCCCCAGATAAAGACCAGCTTGACCTGGTTCGCGATACAGTTAATTACATGGCCCGCCCCTGTTTTTATACCGTACTTACAACCATTGTTGCTTTCGTCTCTCTGGTGGTCAGTGATATTCGGCCAATCATCGATTTTGGCTGGATGATGACCATCGGTATCGTACTGGCACTGGTGCTCGCCTTTATCATTATTCCTGCCGGAATGATGATCTTTGGTAAAGGTGTTAACGACGATAAAGGCGATAACTCTGCCACCTATACTCTCTATTTTTCACGCTTTACAGAAAAGCACGGCGGGTGGGTACTTGGCCTCGCATTACTCGCAGCCATTATTAGTGCCTGGGGCATTAGCCAACTAAAAGTAGAAAACCGCTTTATTGATTATTTCCGTTCCAGTACCGAAATTTACCAAGGGCTATCAGTTATTGATGCCAAATTGGGTGGTACAACACCGTTCGATATTATTCTTGATGCACCCCCTCAATTAGCCAATGAGGGTGCCGAAAGTTTTGATGAAGAAGAAACAGACGATCCTTACGGCGACCCCTTTGGCGATGATGATTTTGACGACGACTTTGCCGATGATGATTTCGGGGGTGAAGATGCTGTTGAGGCGAGCTACTGGCTCACCAGTGCAGGAATTGAAGACCTGAGAAAGCTTCACGACCACCTAGAATCTCTGCCAGAAGTTGGCAAAGTGAGCTCATTGGTTACCGTCACTGATGTAGCATCAGATTTATCTGGGCACAAACTCAACGATCTTGAGCTGGCCTTTATGCAGCAGATGCTGTCGCCTGAAAATGCCAAGTTGCTGCTCGACCCTTACATTGACCAAGAGAACAACCAAGCACGCATCACCATGCGTATCAATGAAACTCAAGGTGATCTAAACCGTAATGAACTGTTGAAACAAATTCATACCTTCGCGATTGACGAAGCTGGTTTCGATGAAAAGCAGGTGAACTTCACGGGGCTGTTAGTACTTTATAACAACATGCTTCAGAGCCTGTTTACCTCACAGATTCTGACACTGGGCACCGTATTCCTTGGTATTATGGCCATGTTCCTAGTGCTGTTCCGCTCCATCTCTATTTCACTGATTGCCATTTTGCCCAATATGCTGGCAGCCTGTGTCGTTTTGGGTGGCATGGGTATATCGGGTGTTCCCCTCGACATGATGACCATCACCATTGCCGCCATTACTGTAGGTATTGGTGTGGATCATGCTATTCACTACATAACCCGATTTAAACGAGAGTTTGCAGTGGACGGTGACTATGTCTCCTCCATGCACAGGGCACATGCCAGTATTGGCCGAGCGCTATTCTATACAGCCATCACCATTATCGTGGGCTTTTCTATTTTGGCGTTATCCAACTTTATTCCATCGGTCTATTTTGGTTTGCTTACCGGGCTGGCTATGCTGGCAGCATTGTTGGGTTCCATGACCCTGCTACCCAAGCTGATATTAATCTTTAAACCCTTAGGAAAATAAAGCCAACACTGATTACCGGGGCCTGCAAAAGGTCCCGGCTCAATACCACTACTTTTCTCAGCTCTAATCTGTTCAGTTCAACACCCTACCTGACATACCTCAACTAAACCGCCCATCTAACCCTCAACCCACTTTATCCATCCACACTTTCTTCTAAACTGTTATTACACAAACAGTTAAATGCCACCTCATCAAAAAGAGCATTTAGAACACAACTAAGAGCATAAGTATGCAATTCCAACCTTGGGAGCTAGCTGCAGGCCTTGGCTTATTTTTGTTTGGGATGATGAATCTTGAACAGGCATTACGAACCTTAGGAACTCGCTCTTTTCGACACCTGTTGAAAGAACAAACCAACACTCCTATTCGCGGGGTTCTGATGGGAATTATCAGCACTGCCTGCCTACAAAGCAGTTCAATGGTTGGGTTAATTGTGCTGGCTTTTGTCGGTGCGGGTATTCTAAAAATGACCAACGCCCTGGGTATTATTTTTGGAGCAAACCTAGGTACCACATTTACTGGCTGGGTAGTCGCCACCATCGGTTTCAAATTAAATCTGACAGAGTTTGCACTGCCGCTATTAGCCATTGGTTCACTAGGTATTGTATTTATCCAATCGGAACATCGGCTTCATTCCCAAACAAAGTTACTACTAGGATTTGGCTTGCTATTAATGGGTCTGGAACTCATGAAAACCAGCATGGGCTTTCTTAGCGAACAAATATCTCCAGAGGTTTTTAGGGATTACCCATTACCGCTTTACCTGCTTGGAGGCCTTGCATTTACTGTACTAATTCAATCCAGCTCCGCCACCATGATGATTGTGCTCAGTGCCATTCATTCCGACGTAATTCCTCTAACTACAGCCGCAGCGATTGTTATTGGTGCAGACTTAGGCACCACAGGAACCGTATTAATAGGCAGCCTGAAAGGCTCTGCGGATAAACGCAGGGTTGCTCTTTCTCATTTTCTTTTTAATCTAGTAACCGATGTACTGGCATTTCTGTTACTGGTGCCAATACTTCACCTCATCACTAAAATACTCGCTATCCAAGATCCTATGTATGCCTTGGTGTTGTTTCACTCCTTATTTAATATATTAGGAATCGCCCTATTCCTACCTTTTATCTCGCAGTTCTCCCGATGGCTACAACAACGCTTTACCGGTGATGATTCTTCTGTTTGTCAGCACATTACTAAGGTACCCCACGCCGTTACCGATGCAGCAGAGTCAGCCATTCATCAGGAACTTTTACGCTTGCTGCACAAGGTAATGATCCTCAACCTAAGAACCCTAAAAATACGCCCAGAAGAGTTGCTGAAAAATCATCAAGCCTTTGAGGTTTACCAGCAGGTCCTTCAGCAAAAATCCAGTTATGATGAACAGTACTCCGAGATAAAACATACGGAGCAACAAATTATTCAATATGCCAATAAAGTACTACAGGAAAAATCCACAGAAGGGGAAACTCAAAAAATTTCACAGCTTCTCCACGCTGCACGAGATCTAGTCTACAGCGCCAAAAGCCTAAAAGACGTTCGACAGAATTTAGTAGAGTTGCGATTACAATCCGATGATCAAGAACTAATCGAAGCCATGCACCACGACACTCGAACTATCTATCGACATATGCTTAACCTATTGGAAAAAACTGACCCTGTTTTACTCGCTGAAAAAGAGCAACAGCTAAAAGAGGAAATCAACCTCTCCCATAACCGACTCCACCAATTAATTACCCGCCACAAAGATACTGATGATATGGGCATACCCCTACCTTCTCTACTCAATATCAATCGGGAAATACTGGTGTCGAATCAGACACTCTCCAACGCAGCAGGTGAGCTAGCAGTTGAGTATTAACGTTTAAAGATGGCCCATTGGCGCCTACCCTCCCCGTTTGATTTATACCCATCCTTCGATTTGTCTGACTATTGTTTACATACTATGAGCCAACTGATTATAGTCATTGTCTGATTCACAAAGGTTGTTAAGGAGTAGAGGGATGAAAACACGTGCGGCAGTAGCCTTTAAATCCGGTGCACCTCTGGAAGTAGTAGATGTTGATCTAGAAGGGCCAAAGGCTGGCGAAGTACTGGTAGAAATTAAAGCCACCGGAGTTTGCCATACGGATGCCTTCACCCTATCGGGAGATGACCCTGAAGGTGCCTTTCCCGCGATCCTGGGCCACGAAGGTGCTGGTATTGTTGTTGATGTAGGGCCAGACGTTAAAGGCTTAAAACCGGGCGACCATGTAATCCCACTGTATACCCCAGAATGCAGGGAATGTAATTTCTGCCTAAACCCAAAAACGAATTTGTGCCAATCTATTCGTGCTACTCAAGGGCAAGGCCTAATGCCTAATGGCACAAGTCGTTTTTCTCTGGATGGCCAACCTATTCTTCACTACATGGGTTGCTCGACCTTTTCTAATTACACCGTACTGCCGGAAATTGCTTTGGCTAAAGTACGGGAAGATGCCCCTTTCGACAAAATTTGCTATATCGGTTGTGGTGTCACCACCGGTATTGGTGCCGTTGCCTTCACCATGAAGGTGGAAGCCGGGTCAACGGTCGCGGTATTTGGCTTGGGTGGTATTGGCCTCAATGTAATTCAGGGTGCCAAAATGGTAGGTGCCACACGTATTATTGGAATAGATTTAAATCCTAATAGAGTTCATTTAGCAAAACAGTTTGGTATGACCGACTTTATTAACCCAAACGATGTTGAAAATGTAGTGGACCATATTATTGATATGACCGGTGGCGGCGTAGACTACAGTTTTGAGTGTATTGGTAATGTGAATATCATGCGTCAGGCACTGGAATGTTGCCACAAGGGCTGGGGGCAAAGCTGTATTGTTGGGGTTGCTGGTGCAGGCCAGGAAATTTCAACTCGTCCTTTCCAATTAGTCACGGGTCGATCATGGAGAGGTACTGCATTTGGCGGCGCCAGAGGCCGCACCGATGTACCCAAAATCGTTGACTGGTATATGGACGGGAAAATTAACATTGATGATTTAATCTCTCACACCATGCCTTTAGACGATATCAATAAAGCTTTTGATTTGATGCATGCGGGTGAAAGCATTCGGTCTGTTGTTCTATATTAAAAAGTGCTGTATTAGTTAATGGCAGGAAAGCAACATGGAACAAGAAAAAGACATGGAACAAATTGACGCACATAAATCTTTTGGTGGACAACAACTTCGTTTCCGCCATAGGTCAATAGTTCTCAACTGTGACATGACCTTTTCCATTTATTTACCACCTCAGGCCGAACAAGGGCCAGTACCTGCTCTGTACTGGTTATCCGGGCTAACCTGTACCGATGAAAACTTTGTCACCAAAGCAGGGGCACAACAGTACGCTGCCCAATATGGTGTTGCCATTATTGCTCCTGATACTAGCCCTCGCGGTGAAGGCGTGCCCGATGACCCTGAAGGGGCTTATGATGTTGGTTTAGGTGCGAGCTTTTATGTAAATGCCACTCAATCACCCTGGAGCCAGCATTACCATATATACGATTATGTGGTGACTGAATTGCCTGAGTTAATCAATTGTGAGTTTCCTATCGATGGTACAAGAACAGGTATTTTCGGCCACTCTATGGGGGGGCACGGTGCTTTAACTATTGCACTAAAAAATCCCAACAAATATAAATCTGTTTCAGCCTTTTCCCCTATTTGTTCACCGATAAATTGCCCCTGGGGTCAGAAAGCATTAAGCCAATACCTTGGTGATGATCAGGAGACATGGAAACAATATGATACGGTCGAGCTAGTTAAGCAAAGTCCTTCAACACAACATCTGCCTGTTTTAATCGACCAAGGTGATCAGGATGATTTTCTTAAAGAACAACTTAAGCCAGAGCTGCTAAAAACTGTTTGTTATATTGAAGACTACCCCATGAGTATTCGCATACAACCTGGGTACGATCACAGCTACCACTTTATTGCCTCTTTTATTGGCGAGCATATAAAGTTTCACGCACATATGTGTAGCTATACTGAGACCAGACAAATATTCAATGAGTGATCAACAAGAGCTCTCCAATTCAAAAAATATTATTGGCGGCGGCGCTAAAAAAGTTCTCTATACCCTTAAAACTGTTCAAAAAATTGGACTTAAAAATTCGTCCAAAGCACTGAAATCTAATAATGCCTGCAAAGCCTGTGGATTAGGCATGGGTGGACAACAAGGCGGCATGACCAACGAGCTGGGGGAATTTCCTGCAGTTTGTAATAAAAGTATTCAGGCACAGTCCACCGATATTCAACCTGCCATTCCTTTGGAAATTTTTCAACACTCTTTATCCGAATTACGGGATTTATCCGGTTATGAATTAGAACACTTAGGCAGGCTTGGCAATCCGATTTTTAAAGAAAAAAATTCCAATCAATTTTCCGAAGTTGGTTGGGAATGGGCATTAAATTATGCCGCTGAAAAATTTTCTGCTACTACGTCCGATCGTTCATTTTTCTATTCCTCAGGGCGCTCCTCCAATGAGGCCGGTTTTCTATTGCAATTATTGGCACGGCTATACGGCACCAACAATGTGAACAATTGCTCCTACTATTGCCACCAGGCGACCAGCGTTGCTTTAGACGAAACCATCGGCACAGGGACAGCCACTGTTGAGCTGGAGGATTTGTCTCATTGCGATATGGTGTTTGTTATTGGTGCCAACCCCTCCTCCAATCACCCACGCTTTATCCACCAGCTCGAGGGCGTACGTGATCGCGGCGGCAATGTCGTTATTATTAACCCGGCAAAGGAACCCGGTTTAGTCCGTTTTGCCATCCCCAAAAGTGCTAAATCTATGCTGACCGGTGGCACCTGGATTGCCAGTGACTACCTACAACCAACTATTGGCAGTGATATTGCTCTACTTAAAGGTATTGCCAAATCAGTATTGGAGAAACATGGTGAAAACGCTGACTTTATTTCCCAATATACTGATAAATTTGAAAGCTTCAGACAGGATATAGAAGACACTGACTGGGAAACCATTGAGCAAACTACCGGTATTCCCAAACAACAAATAATCAAAGTTGCCGATCAATATATTGCTTCACAGAACACCGTATTTGCCTGGGGTATGGGTATGACGCACCATCAACACGGCGTTGAAAATGTTGAATATATCTCCAACCTGGCACTATTGAGGGGCATGATCGGAAAACCCGGTGCAGGGCTACTGCCCCTGCGCGGCCACAGTAATGTTCAGGGTATTGGCACCATTGGCGTCAAACCTGTACTGGCTAAAGATATCCTCCACAAACTTGAATCTGAGCTCGGTGCTCAACTGCCCAAAACCAAAGGCATGGATACACTGGCTTGTATCAATGCCGCATACAACGACGAAATAGATGCTGCCCTGATGATGGGTGGCAACCTCTATGGTGCCACCCCAAATTCAACCTGGGCAGCAGAAGCGCTAGATCGTGTTGGCTTTAAATTATTTTTAACCACCACCTTAAATACCGGACATATACATGGCTGCGATACCAGTGAGAACCTAATTCTTCCTGTTACCGCCAGAGATGAAGAATGGCAACCGACCACTCAGGAATCCATGTTCAACTATGTGCGACTCAGCGACGGCGGCATTGAGCGCCACAAAAATACTCGCCCCGAAGTCACTGTACTTTCCGACCTTGCACAAAAACTACTAAAAAATTGCCCGGTAGATTTCAATCAATTTAAACAACACAAGAATATTCGAACCGCCATTGCCAAGGTTGTCCCCGGCATGGAACAGCTGGCTGACATTGATGTGGAAAAACAAGAGTTTCATATTCAGGGCCGGTTAAAACACCACCCAGAATTTGACCGGTCAAATGGTAAAGCACAGTTTAGAGTTCAGCCCATCCCTGTACAGAATAATAATCAGAGTTATCCATTCACACTAACTACCGTACGTAGTGAAGGTCAGTTCAACACTATTATTTACGAGGAAAAAGATAGTTATCGTAATACTCAGGATCGCTGGTCTGTGTTAATGAACCCAGCAACTATTGAACGACTAGGTATTTGTAACAATGTGGCTAATCTAGTTTCCCCTTATGGGCGAATGGATCGCGTTAGGGTCTACCCTTTTGATTTACCAGACAACAATTTAATGGCTTATTTCCCGGAAGCAAATGTGTTGATTGGCTGTGAACAAGACCCTCGCAGTAAAACACCGGCCTTTAAATCAGTCTCTATAAATATTGAAATTGTGTAGTTCTGCCCCTATTTTTTAAATTCTAGAAGTCACTGGATTTCGCCAGATAATATTTAATCAAATACTCTCCGACTAACTGGATGATGCCTCATTTTCAATTTGTAATTTATCTTTAATTGCATCAAAAACTGGCTCGAATAATTCTCCTAGCATCACTGCCCCTTGAACCGACAGATGATCATTATCCTTATATAAAGAGTAACCGCCCTTTTGAGCAGGGCAAAATATATCAGTGCACATCAATAGTGTTGGATCCAATATAGTTACACCATCATCAGTCAATGCATCAAACACAGTATTCACCAATTCCTGACGATCCAGGTGCTCTTCCAATGGCAAGCCAACCTCTGTTGTATCCTGATTCCTCATGGCAAGCTGAGTGAGTTTATGTGCTATCGATTCTACCTGCCAAGGTACTTGGCGAACAAGCCAGACATGAATACCTTTGGCTCGTAAGTCTTTGAGCATCTCAATTAAATGTTTATGAAAAAATTTCGGGGTAACATCTAAAACTCTATCGACAGCTTGATCTTTGCTAGGTCTTACAGAAGCACTGCCAACTGCTTCGACATTGACATAGGCAGCCCAAGCACCCGCAATTAATACATGCTTAACACCTGAAGATTCGAGCTGATTCAACATTAACTGATGGAAATCTGCACATTTAGAATCGTCTTTTAGCACATCACCTAAGCCCAGTATGGGGAGGCAAGCACTTTTTGAAGCATGCAGTGTTATAAGCCCATGTTCTTTTGTTTTATCTATAATACCAGGCAATAAAGCCGCAGCATGGCTATCACCCCAGAAAAACAGCTCAGGTTTATTTGTTAGATTTGAACCAAATTGGCATAGTTGTCCAGCCTTATTCAGTTTATAACATTCCGTCTGATCTTTACCCCAAATAGCACCAATGGCGTAGTTTCGAGCATATTCCGGCAAGCGTGATGGATAACCTTTAGCCAGACGAATTTTTTGCCCAACCATAACGACAATTAAAATTGAGGCAAAAGCGCTATAGAGAATTTTTTTATTGGTGACCAATAGTTGTTTTTTACGAAAAGGGGTTTCAATAAATTTCCATGAAAAATAAGCCAAGATAACGCTTACACTAACGAGGAGTAACTTGTCGATTAATACCGGCTCTTCAGTGGAGGAATAGCGATAAAAGGCTATAAGCGGCCAATGCCACAAATATAGAGAATAGGAGATCAAACCTACCCAGACCATAGGTTTTAGCGATAACAGCTGTCTAACAAAGGTGTTATGACGACCATTAGCCCAAATAAGAGCAGCCGTCGCCAGCGTGGGTGGGAGAGCACTTATACCCGGAAAAACAATGCTGGAATCATAGATTATGACACAATAAGTAATCGTGGCTAAAGCGACCAAGCTAACCACTTCAGCCAGCCATCGATATCGATATCGATATCGATATCGAATACTATGCAGAGAAAGTAGAGCCAGCAAGCTACCAAGTAATAATTCCCAAGCACGAGTATGCAATAAATAGAACGTTGCCGAAGGGTAATCTTTGACCCAAATAATACTCGCAACCAACGAAACTGAAAAAATCAGTATGAGTGCAAAACGTTTATAATCCGGCAGGAATTTGTGTAATAAAATAAGCACCAACGGGAACACGAGATAGAACTGCTCTTCAACCGCTAGCGACCAGGTATGCAGCAATGGTTTGAGTTCTGACGGTCCATCAAAATATCCAGACTCACCCCAGAAGAAAAAATTAGCTGCAAAAAATGCTTGAGAGCGTGCAGAACGTCCCAGCTCTATGTAATCGACTGGAGCGAAAAAAAACCAACCCGCTATCAGCGTAAATACGGTAACGACCAGTGCTGCGGGTAGAATACGCCGTGCTCTGCGAGCCCAAAAGTTAACAAAGCTAAAGCTACCTTCGTTGGCCTCTCGCATAATAATTGAGGTTATCAAAAAACCAGAAATAACAAAGAATATATCAACACCAACAAAGCCACCGCTAAAGCCAGGGATGCCCGCGTGATAGAGCAAAATAGGTAAAATTGCCATTGCACGCAAACCGTCTATATCACGGCGATATGTCATCTTGTACATGGAAAGGTCTCTGCTATAGCCCAACTATAATAGAACAAAAAGGAACTGCTATTGAGTATAAAAAACACTCAATAGTACTATGAACTATTGCTTATACCCTAACGAATCATGCCAGGGTTCACCCAACAACAATTTTACGGCCTCTTTTCCTGAGTCAACTATTCTAATTGTATAGCTCTACTTACTAGTACCAACCCACAATAAATTTCTGCCTCTATAGATTATCAACTTGAATACTGTGTTTATATACAGTATATTTTTCGTATGGAAATATCGCCCCTCTCAATAACCAATGAACCACCCATTTTACTGCTACCATTATTTGGCGCTGCTGTTCGTGCTGGCTTCCCCAGTCCGGCAGACGACTTTGTAGAAACACCACTGGATATTAGAGAACACCTCATCAAGCACCCTTCGGCTACGTTTTTTGCCCGGGCCGAAGGTGATTCCATGACAGGTTTTGGCATTTTTAATGGAGATTTATTGATCGTCGACCGCGCGCTACAACCGCAGCATGGCGATGTGGTCATTGCCGCCATTGACGGTGAACTTACCTGCAAGATACTGGATTTACACGAACAATTATTACGTGCCGGCAACAGCCGCTATGCCCCCATTCAACTAAACGATTATGCAGAGTTGCTCATCGAAGGTGTAGTGATCCACTCCATTCGCTACCATCGATGTTCGCGCTAGTAGATTGCAACAGTTGCTACGCCAGCTGTGAACAAATTTTTCGCCCCGATCTTCGCAACAAACCTATAGTGGTATTGAGCAATAACGATGGTTGTATTATTGCTCGCTCAAGACAGGCGAAGGCATTAGGAATTCCAGACCTCCACCCTTATTTCAAAATTAAACATTTGATTAAACGCCACCGTGTAGAAGTATTTTCCAGTAACTTTCGACTCTATGGCGATATATCCCAACGGGTAATGGATACCCTTATGCACTTCAGTCCCAATATTGAAATTTACAGCATCGATGAAATGTTTCTCGACCTCGACGGAATCGATCTACCACTTGAGGGTTATGGCCAAAAGATGAAAGCAATCCTGTGGCAGCAGGTGAAAATGCCTGTCAGTGTAGGAATCGCTCCCAGCAAAACCCTGGCCAAACTAGCCAATTATGCATCAAAAAATATTCCGAAATGCCAGGGAGTATGTCTATTGGATAATCCAGAAAAATGGCAGTGGCTGATGAAACGGGTTCCTGTGACCAAAATCTGGGGAGTAGGCTCACGTATTGGAAAACGACTTACCGAACACTCTATTCATACTGCCTGGGACCTTGCCAGTAGTAACCCCAAAACAATGAGGCGACACTTCAGTGTTTGCCTAGAAAGAACCGTAGAAGAATTAAATGGCACCACATGCCTAGACTTGGAAGACAACCCGCCGGATAAAAAACAGATCTACTGTAGCCGATCTTTTGGTAACAAACCCTCTGAGCTCGATCCGCTATTACAGGCCATTAGCCTCTATGCCTGCCGCGCTACCGAGAAGCTCCGAGCGCAGCAACATTTGGTATCGACGATCCATATTTTTATTCATACATCACCTCATCAACCCAATTACTACAGCAACAGTGCGGTGGTAAAACTACCCTACCCCACTGACGATAGCAGAATGATTGTTGCCAAGGCCAAACAAGCTGTGCGAAAACTTTATCGCCCGGGCTACAAATACCTTAAGTCTGGTATTGGCCTGATAGACATTATGTCTAAGCAACATTGCCAGCCAGATTTTTTTCAACCGCCACAAGAAAAAACTGCCGATGCCTTAATGGCAACTCTGGATAATATTAATCAGCGCTATGGATCAGGATCGGCTTTTCTTGCAGGGGAAGGAATAAGGGAACGTTGGCCAATGCATCAACAACATCGCTCCCCTTGCTACACCACCGACTGGAATGATTTACCGACAATCACTACATAATAAAAATACAACATAACAAAAGTCACAATATCACGAAGGAAATCAGCCCCTAGTATTCCACTGGACTATACTAAGTAAATCGATAACATCAATGGAATGAATTGCTTGCAGTGTTTTTGTGGTAGTCATACGTCTATAAAGTGGCAATTTGATGAATTATGGCCTACGTACAACTTTGCTGACAAAGTAGTGTCAAATACCGTACCAAGTACTGTTACACCTAACTGAGCTGGAAGAAATAAAGTAAAAATGGCAATACTGCTACAGACTATTATTAGTACCGCTATTTTGGTCACTATTACCGCCACTGCATATGGGCAAACCGTATACAAGTCTGTGGATGCTGACGGCAAGGTTACCTATAGCGACGAGCCCGCTGAAGCAGGGGAATTAGTCGAAACACTGAAGTTTAAAAAGACCGAGATAACGGAAGATGCAGCAGCTGAGTCAGCAGCACGCATTGAACAAATGTCTCAAGTGACAGACCGACTCAAAAAAGACCGAAAAGAACGCGACGAAACACGACTAGCCGAGCAAGAACTCGCACTTGCTAGACAGCAATTAGCGCCACCGATGATCTACAAGGAAGAGCATTACCACACCAATTATCCTTACCGTGAGCGTAATCTTTTTAGACCGCGACGAAATGATCATTACAATGATC
>Ga0209345_10003646_pt1 | contig 15655 bp, 15 predicted proteins | sample Cruoilmetagenom7_FD_187294 | JGI IMG/M metagenome (GOLD analysis project Ga0209345, IMG submission 187294) | Oil polluted marine microbial communities from Coal Oil Point, Santa Barbara, California, USA - Sample 7 (SPAdes) (version 2) | ecosystem: Environmental > Aquatic > Marine > Oil seeps ... | reverse complement strand
CGGAATTGACAAAAAACAACCTATGAGCCTTCAAGAAATTGGTGACTCTTTTGGATTAACACGAGAACGTGTTAGACAAATAAAAGAAAAAGGAATTCGTAGGTTACGACATACATCAAAGAGTAAAGTATTAAAAACTTATTTAGGATAAGCCTAAAAGTGAAAAAACATTAATTAAAAAATATATGTTAAAAATTATTATTAAAGAAGGAGAAAATATAGAGCGTGCTTTAAAACGTTACAAACGAAAGCACAGAAATATTAAAGTGATGCAAAATTTAAGAGAAAATCAATTTTTCACAAAGCCTTCAGTTAAAAGACGTCGTGAAATTCAAAAAGCTTCTTACATACAAGGTCTTAGAGACCAAGAAGATATTTAGTATTTCATAAAACAAACACATATATCCCATTTGAAATTAGTTTTAAATGGGATTTTTAATTGATAGAAATATCAACTACTAAACCTTCATTAGCTCTAATATTAAAAACGGTTTGGTCTTCAAAAATTAGATATTGCCCTTTTACGCCCACTAATATTCCTTCGTATTCTTGCGATTTAATCAAATTTAAACTAGAAGGCTTTGTTGGATATTTAAGCACTGGAAAATCTATATTGGTTTCTGTATTGTTTGCTATATAGTAGTCTTTGGCTTCGTCTGGAATATGAACTTTAAGTTGCTCACGCCAATCCACTAAATTTTCGTCTTCAATATCGTTTTTTAACATTTTTCGCCAATTGGTTTTATCGGCTACATAGTCTTTTAAAGCTACTTCAGTGATTCCTGCTAAATAGCGATTAGGCACCTCAACAATTTCAATTGCTTCATGAGCACCTTGGTCTATCCATCGAGTAGGTACTTGACTTTTTCTGGTAACACCCACTTTTACATTACTTGAGTTTGCTAAATACACTATATGAGGCTGTAGTTGGACTTTCTTTTCATACTCCAGGTCTCTATCTTCCTTATCTAAATGCGCTGTGCTTAATTCAGGTCGCATAATCCAATCGGCTGCTTGAGGGATATCGAAAAAACAACTCTTACAAAACCCTTGTCTGTAAATGGGCTTATCTAAGCCACAATTAAGGCATTGATATTTTACAAAACTAATTTTTAGAGTTTTATTCAGTAACTGATTCATGTTTATAAAATCATTCTCAAAAACTAAATAATACTGTATTGGACTACTAAATTCAGTTTCCATTTTTCTTAACACACCTTGGTACTGCATAAAAAGATTTTTCCTATTTTAGACCTCGTAAAGATAACCAATATATGCCAATTCCCTTAGTAAATTCTATTGCTTCATGGTTTTTAAAAAAACGATTTCATCAAATCGAATTGTTTTTAAAATACCCTAATGAAGTACAAAATGAATTGCTTTTTTCGCTTCTAGATATGGCAAAAGACACGGAAATAGGGAAGAAATATGATTTTAACTCAATTAAAAGTTATGAAACTTTTTCTGAAAGAGTTCCTGTTTCGGCATATGAAGATATTCAAAATGTCATAGAAGCCTCTCGACAAGGAACACAAAATCTATTTTGGCCAACTCCTATTAAATGGTTTGCGAAATCGAGTGGAACAACCAATGCAAAAAGTAAGTTTATCCCTGTAAGTGTAGAGTCTTTAGAAGATTGCCATTATGCAGCTGGAAAAGATTTATTATGTATGTATTTAAATAATAATGAAGACTCTCAACTCTTTACTGGTAAAAGTTTGCGCCTAGGAGGCAGTAAAGAACTATATAAAGAAAATGGAACTGCATTTGGTGATTTATCGGCTATTTTAATAGACAACATGCCTTTTTGGGCTGAGTTTAGCAGTACACCTAGCAATAAGGTCTCGTTAATGAGTGACTGGGAATATAAAATGCAAGCCATAGTGGACGAAACGATTAACGAAAATGTCACGAGTTTAACTGGAGTCCCTTCTTGGATGTTAGTACTTTTAAACAATGTTTTAGAAACAACAGGGAAGCAAAACTTATTTGATATTTGGCCAAATCTGGAAGTTTATTTTCATGGAGGCGTAAGTTTTGTGCCTTATATGGATCAATATAAATCAATATTACCTCGGAAAGATTTTAAGTATTATGAAATTTATAATGCATCTGAAGGTTTTTTTGCTATTCAAGACCAAAACAATTCCAGCGAACTACTGTTGATGTTAGATTATGGCATTTTTTATGAGTTTATAGATATGTCAACCTATGGTACAGCAAACCCAAAAGTGATTCCATTAGCTAACGCTAAACTAGATACTAATTATGCAGTTATAATTACTACAAATGCAGGTTTATGGCGTTATAAAATTGGAGACACTATTAGGTTTACATCATTAAATCCATATAGAATAAAAGTGTCTGGACGAACCAAACACCATATAAATGTATTTGGTGAAGAACTTATTATTGAAAATGCTGAAGATGCATTAAAAGATGTTTGTAAAAAAACCAACGCTGAAATTATTGATTATACTGCTGCACCCATATTTATGGAAGGAAAAGAAAAAGGGTCACACGAATGGCTTATTGAGTTTAAAACACCTCCTAGTGATATGAGTCATTTTAATATACTACTAGACGATACTCTAAAGTCGTTAAACTCCGATTATGAAGCAAAACGCTATAATAATATTACACTTAATCAACCAAAAGTAAATGTGGCTAGACCTCAATTATTTTATGATTGGTTAAAAGAAAAAGATAAACTCGGTGGTCAACATAAAATTCCAAGACTTTCAAACTCTAGAGATTATTTAGATGAATTGTTAAAATTGAATAACTAAATTCTGTTGCTCTTCATCGGTAAAAAAGACGTTCTTTTTTCTTTAAACGAATATACACTTGTATTCATCTAAAAACAGTAGCTGTCTTTTTTTTCTTTCAATTATAATACTACTTTTAAACTGTAATTAAGAAAAAGATATTAAAACCCTACGGCAAACATTAATTATAATCCAAGATAAAACCACTCAATTTTGAGTGGTTTCTTTATTTCAAAAAGACCATTTAATCTAACTTTAATAGCTTACACCCTATAAAGCTTGACTTTTACTTATAAATTCATACATTTAGAAAGTGAAAAAGAAGATTTTAGTAGTATTTTTATTATTTACTACCTTATTATTTTCCCAAAACGAAGCTAACAACTGGTTTTTTGGTGAAAATATGGGCTTAAGGTTTAACAGAAATTCGCCAAGACCAACAGTACAACAAGGAAGCTTGAACACATTAGAAGGCTGTTCTACAATATCTAATGCAAATGGTAATCTCTTGTTTTATTCTGATGGCTCTACAGCTTGGACGAGAACACATCAACCTATGCCAAATGGTACTGATTTATTAGGAGATGAATCGAGTACACAATCTGCCATTATTATTCCAAATCCCACATATCCAAATATCTATTATTTATTTACTGTAGGCTCTACTATAGAACCCTCGGGGTATCATTATTATACTGTAGATTTATCACTTAATAATGGTTTAGGAGATATTGCTGGTGGTGCTACTGATTTGTCTGGAAGTAGTGATGGAGGATTTTGGTCGGAAAAAATTACTGCAGTAGAAACATCAAACTGTGATGGATATTGGGTTATTTCATTAGTTGACAATTTATTTTATTCATACAAAGTAGATGAAAATGGAGTTAATCCAACACCTATTATTTCTCAAGTAGACTTCATGTCAAGACAATCTAGAGGTTATTTAAAGATTTCTCCTAATGGAAAAAAATTAGCTGTAGCTCATCAAGGATTAACTTCTAGCACTAGTGGACTAGTATTATACAGTTTTGACAATAGTACTGGTGTTGTAGCCAACGATGGTGATATGATATTTAACTCTGGTGGTGCAGAAGCTCCTTACGGCATTGAATTTTCTCCAAGCGGAAAGATGCTATATGCATCCACATTAGATTTTGATACTTACAAGCTTTATCAGTTTGATCTTGAAGATACTAATCTTAGAACTAGAAGAACACTTCTACATTCTGAATTAGCTTATAGAGGCGCTTTGCAACTTGGACCAGATTTAAAAATATATGTCACAATTCCGGAAGAATATACTGTAGGAACTCAATACTTAGATGTGATTCATAATCCTGAACTAAAAGGAGATGATTGTGATTTTGAGTTAGATTATATCAACTTTGGTAATGGCAAGCGAGTAATGCAAGGGTTACCTCCTTTTATTCAATCCTTTTTTATTGTAAATGACTTTAATATCGTGGATCCTTCTGAGGAAGTTACCGAGACTAGTGCAGACCTTGCTATATGTTATGATAGTACTTATACATTAAATGGACCAAATATTCCAGGAGCAGATTATTTTTGGGCATTTAATGATGGCACTACGACTACACCTATTCCAACACCAACTCCTCCACATCAACTAATAGTAAATAGTGATGGTTTAAACACCATTGGCACTTATTCGCTTTTTGTTGACTCACATGATGATTGCGATAACAGATATGAAGGTTTTGCAAACATCACATTTAATTTACCTCCAACAATAAACACTAACGTTACATTAGATAAATGTGATTTATTTGATACTAATTCACAAGATGGTTTAACTACGTTTGACTTAAGAAACAGTAAAGATTTAATTACAAATAATCAATCTAATAGATTTAATATTTACTTTTATTTAAGTATAGTAGATGCTGATTCAGATCCATTAAACCAAAATGGATTAGATCCAATTTTTTCGAATACTATAGCCAATCAAATGATTATAGCAAAAGTCTATGAAATTGGTAATAACTGCTATAGTTTAAGTGAAGTTGAATTAATTGCTACTCCTAGTGAAGTAATAACTGCCGCAGATCAATATGGTTGTAACTTAGGGGATAATACTGCTTTGTTTAATTTATCTGAAATTAAGAACAATATTATAAATTCTCTTACTCCTGCTGGATCATATATAATAACATTATATGACTCTCTTGAAAATGCCATAAATGATAACGCTATTACCGAAAACAATTATACAACAGAAGCAATAACGTTGTTTTTTAAAGTTGAAGACAGTGGAAACTGTTATGGATCTGGGCAACTGAATTTAATTATTAGTACATTTCCAGACTTTAGTCCGCTAGAAACCATTATTATTTGTGACAACTCATTCCCTATTACACTAACAGCACCAATACCATCTATTGCACAAAACGACTTTAGTTATTTTTGGAGTACAAACGATACAGGCTACCAAACATCGATACCAAGTGCCCAAACGGTTACTCTTACAATCGTAGATAATGTTTCAGGTTGCGAAAAACAAAAAACTTATAAGGTATTGAGTTCATCAATACCAGTACTAAATGGTATTACTATAGATGTTGGAGACACTAACACAGTTACTGTGTCTGCTGCACACAATAGTGATAATTTATATGCATTAAATAACATTGATGATGTTTTTACATTTAATTACCAGCCAGAAAACATTTTTAAAAATGTTCCTCCTGGTACATATGATGTCTATATCAATAATGTTTGCGGTACAATAGTAGAAAGAATTTTTGTGTTTGGATTTCAAAAATTCTTAACACCTAACAACGATGGATACCATGATACATGGAGGGTTAAAGGTTTAGACCATGATAATTTCACCTTCTCAGATATAAATATATTTGATAGGTATGGCAAACTACTTATAAATATGAAACCTAATTCTGGCTGGAATGGAACTTTTAATGGAAAGTTATTACCCTCGAGCGATTATTGGTTTACAATAAGTGTCACAGATCAAAACAACAATATTGTGACTTATAAAGGTCATTTTAGTTTAGTAATTTAATTCCAAACTTCTGTTTGAACCCAAGTGGCAGCAGTAGCTAAATAACTTGCATAATCGCAAACATCTAGATGGCCAAGTCCTGTTGCAACAACAAACTCAATACTAGTTCCAGCGTCTCTAGATTTGTTTACAAATGCCTCAGTTGCTTCAACTGGAAATAATTCGTCATCTTCACCATGAATAACATATAATGGCACTTCTATTTCTGGAACTTCTCCACCGTTTCTTTCTGGATCATAAGAACTTGCCATTGGAATCGCTGCTGAAAAAAGTTCTGGATAATAGTCAGCATAAAACCAACTTCCATTTCCACCATTACTATATCCCGTAACAATCACTTGACTAGGGTTTATATACCAATTAGATTTAGCTAAATCTAATAATGCCAAAATTTGTTGTTGGTTTGAAGAGTCATACCATTCATCAAATCCAGCATTTGGACTAATAATAAATGCATTAAGAATTTGTAATCCAGTTTCTACATAACATTCAGTGTTTTTATGAGCCGAAGGACTTCCTCCAGAAGCTCCGTGTAAATCAATAACAAGTGGTCTCAAATTATCAACTGAGGCATCTGCAGGTGCTACAACCCTAAAGTTCCAATAAGTATCGCTAACAAGGGTTTCTAATGCAAAATCATTAATTCCTGGTTGAACATCTAAATTTTGAAAATCCTCTATAACATCTTGAGATGTTCGAGCATCTGGAGTTGGAGCTGATTCATTTTTGCTACAACTTAATATTGCAGAAACGGTTACTACTAGTAATAGTACATTTTTTAACTTTTTCATAAGTGCTTTTTCTCAAATTTAGAAAAAATTAATTTAGGAGACATTATTTAGTTGGGTTTATAATTTTCAAACTTTCAATAAATTGTTCAATACTAACAAAAAACCACTCAAAATAGAGTGGTTATAATTTATTAATATAGCTAAAAATTAAGAGACTGCTTTCAACTTTTTAAGTCTTGTTTTAGTTAATTTACCTTCGGCATAAGCTTTAGTAACGTTTAACTTTGTTTCGTCACTACTTGGCAAATTAAACATTGCATCGGTTAAAATTTCTTCACAAAGCGATCTTAGTCCACGTGCTCCAAGTTTATATTCTATAGCTTTTTCAACAATAAATTCTAGAGCACCTTCGGTTAACGAAAGTTCTATTTCATCCATAGAAAACAGCTTTTTGTATTGCTTTACAATAGCGTTTTTTGGTTCCGTCAAGATAGCTCTAAGGGTATTAGCATCTAAAGGATTCATATATGTTAATACTGGAAGGCGTCCAATGATTTCAGGAATCAAACCAAAGTCTTTAAGATCTTTAGGAATAATATATTGCAAAATATTGTCCTTATCGATTATTTCACCTTCATGTGAAGCTTTATAACCAATAGCTGTCATGTTTAAACGCTTAGAAATGTGTCTTTCAATACCATCAAAAGCACCTCCTGCTATAAATAGAATATTTTCGGTATTGACTTCGATAAATTTTTGATCAGGATGCTTTCTACCCCCTTTTGGTGGCACATTAACAACAGTACCTTCAAGTAATTTCAACAAGGCTTGTTGTACACCTTCTCCAGAAACATCTCTAGTTATTGAAGGGTTATCACTTTTACGTGCAATTTTATCTATTTCATCAATAAATACAATACCTCGTTCTGCCTTTTCTAAATTATAATCAGCAGCTTGCAATAAGCGTGTTAAAATACTTTCTACATCTTCGCCTACATATCCTGCTTCTGTTAGCACAGTTGCATCTACAATAGCCAGCGGAACATTAAGCATTTTGGCAATAGTTTTTGCCATTAATGTTTTTCCTGTTCCTGTTTGGCCTACCATCATGATATTTGATTTTTGAATCTCAATATCATCATCAGTAGGCGATTGCAATAAACGTTTATAATGGTTATACACAGCCACAGACATTACTTTTTTAGTATGCTCCTGACCTATGATATATTCGTCTAAAAATCCTTTAATTTGCTGAGGTTTGCGTAGCATTAGTTCTGCCGATAAATCCCCAGAATCCATTTGCTTTGATTCCTCAATAACAATTCCATGAGCTTGCTCGATACAACGATCACAAATGTGTGCATCTAAACCTGCAATCAATAAATTGGTTTCTGGTTTTTTTCTACCGCAAAACGAGCATTCTAATTCTTCCTTCGCCATAATTCTATATTAACTACGAGATAATATCTCGTCTATCATTCCATATTCTAAAGCTTTATCAGATTTCATCCAATAATCACGATCACTATCTGCATATACTTTGTCGTAATCTTGACCTGAGTGCTTACTTATTATTTTATATAACTCTTCTTTAAGAATTAATATTTCACGAGCTGTTATTTCAATATCACTGGCTTGTCCTTGTGCTCCTCCTAATGGTTGGTGAATCATAACTCTAGAGTGTGTTAATCCGCTTCGTTTTCCTTTTTCACCTGCACACAACAATACAGCACCCATTGAAGCAGCCATTCCTGTGCAAATAGTTGCTACATCTGGCTTAATTAATTGCATAGTATCATAAATACCTAAACCTGCATACACACTTCCTCCAGGTGAGTTAATATATATTTGAATATCTTTAGTAGAATCTGTACTCTCTAAAAACAATAATTGTGCTTGTATAATATTTGCTACTTGATCATTAATTCCAGTTCCCATGAAAATTATGCGATCCATCATTAATCTTGAAAACACATCAAAAATAGCAATGTTCATTTGACGTTCTTCAATAATATTTGGCGTTAAATTAGTTGGGTACATACTACTAATAATTTTATTGTAATAAGTACTGCTAATGCCTTGATCTTTTATAGCGAATTTTTCGAATTCTTTTCCGTAATCCATAGTTATTTTAAGTAATATAATTGATAATAAAAAAAGCGTTGAACCCTAAAGAATTCAACGCCTAAATATAGTGAATTTTTAAAACTATGAGCCGTAAACTTCTTTAACAAATTTGTCGTAAGACAATTCTTTAGCCTTAAGATTAGCATTTTCTTTATAGAATGCCAATAATTTTTGACTTGTTAATTGTTCAGACAAACGCTTAACCTCATCTTGATTTGATAATATTCTAGCAGAAATATCATCTAACTCTTTTTCAGAAGGATTCATTTGTCCAAATTGTGCCATTTGACCCTTAATCATCTCATGAGAATAAGCTTTTAAATCGTCAAAGTTAATTTGAAGTTTATTATCAACAATTAATTTACTTTCAATTAACTGATAGCGCATTGCTTTTTCAGACTTTTCATATTCTTCTTTAGCTTGTACTTCATCCAATGGTTCTTCGCCAGCAGTTTGAATCCATTTTTGTAAAAATTCTGCTGGTAATTCAAACTTTGTATCCTCAACCAAATATTCTGTTACATCATTCAATAACTTCTGATCAGACTGTTGTACAAATTGTTTTTCAGCATCTTCCTTAATCTTGTTTTTTAGCTCTGTTACAGATGTTACATTACCTTTACCAAAAAGTTTATCAAATAACTCTTGATCTAAATCGGCAAGTTCCCTAGAATTAACTTCAGTAATTGTGAAATCTACTTCAATAGCCAATCCATGAGCGTCATCATGAGGTACTTTTAGATAGTTCATTAAGTCATGGTCGTCACTAAAAAGTCCTTTTGTTTTTAAAGTAATAACATCACCTACTTTTGCGCCAATAAACTTTTTAGCATTCACCTTACCTTTTAATTTATCTAAAGTTAAGGTTGTAGTGTTATTAATCTCTTTTTCTTCGTTTACAAAAGTTCCAGTAATTTCGTCTGCCTCTTCAACTTCGTTTTTAGAAACTATTTTTCCATATTGCTTTTGAATGTTTACAATTTGATCATCGATCATCTTGTCGTCAGCAATAATATTATAATGTGTGATTGCTTTTTTACCTTTAAGCTTTACATCAAATTCAGGTGTTAATCCTAATTCGAATTCAAAAGAAAAATCATCAGCATCCCAATCTAAATCATCTTGAGCTTTTGGCAATGGGTTTCCAAGAACATCTAACTTCTCTTCAGTTAAATATTTGTGCAATGCATCTTGAAGCAGTTTGTTTACTTCATCAACCAATACAGCTTTACCATATTGTTTTTTTACCATTCCCATTGGCACATGCCCTTTTCTAAATCCTGGGATATTTGCAGTTTTACGATAATCGGATAAAATTTTCTCTACTTTATCTACATAATCGCCTTTTTCAATATCTACTTTTACTACTGCATTTAAAGCATCGATATTTTCTCTTGTAATATTCATTTTTGCCTAAATAAAATTTGGCTGCAAAAGTACGATATTTTTGAGATTGAACAAAGTTTTTAATTCACCTAAGTTCAGTCTATTTTTTATCTTCTTTTAATACTGAATATAGTACGGATTGCAAAAACGAAAGCAATAAACTAAAAAGAATGGCTGTCCATATACTGGAGACTCCAAAACCATCAATTAATTTATCCGCAAGAAGAATAATCAAAGCATTTACTACTAATAAAAATAAACCTAAGGTTATTATAGTAATTGGTAAGGTTAAAATAATTAATATTGGTTTTACTAATACGTTTAATATTGCTAAGACTGCGGCAACAATTAAAGGCGTGGTTAATGTATCATCTAGCGATACTCCAGGAAGAAGTTTTGCCAAAATAATAACAGCAATAGCACTTAATACGAGTTTCATTAATAGTTTCATTGGTCTTCTTTTTTGTTTTGACTCAAGGTACAAAATATTAACTTTACCTTATAAAATCCATCACGAATTGGTAGAATTTCTTTGGGTTTTCAGCATGTAACCAATGTCCTGCATTATTAATTGTAGTTATTGAAGCATTTGGGAATTGCATTTTTATTAAGCCCTCATCATTAACTCCAATATATTCTGATCGATCTCCGCGAAGAAATAGGGTGTCTTTTTCAAACTTTAAATGTATTGGTAATGCTTCACCAACTTCAGAGACATTTTTTGTTAATGCTTCTAAGTTAATCCTCAAGCCTAATTTACCTTTTTCTACCCAAAATAAATTTTTTAATAAAAACTGTCGCACTCCAAATTCTGAAACATATTTTGAAAGTTGTTCATCGGCTTCTGTTCTCGATTCAAGGTTATCAAAATCTAATGATGCTAATCCTTCTAGAATAGCGTCATGATGTATTGGGTAAAAACGCGGAGAAATATCTGCTACTATTAGTTTTTTGACAATTTGAGGGTATTTAGCTGCAAATAACATAGCTGTTTTTCCTCCCATAGAATGCCCAAGCAGAATAATATTCTCTAATCTATGGTAGTCGCAGTATTTTTTTAAGTCCTCAGCTAAAATATCGTAATCAAAATCTTCATCATGAAAACTACGTCCATGATTACGTTGATCTACTAAATGAACTTGATAACCTTCTCTACTGAATTGTTTACCAAGCGTTTTCCAGTTGTCTCCCATTCCTAAAAAACCATGAAGAATCACAAATGGTTTCCCATCCCCAAATATATTTGAATGTAGCAACATTATTTAAGTTTGTGTAAATACATTTGCACTACATTTTCTACCCCTAAGTATAAACTTTCAGAAATTAATGCATGTCCAATAGAGACTTCTAAAAGGTTAGGTGTGTTTTCTTTAAAAAACTTTATGTTATCAAGGGATAAATCGTGACCTGCGTTTACACCTAATCCTAAATCATTACATCTAACAGCACATTTTGTATATGGCTCAATAGCCTTTTTGTTTCCTAAACTATATTGATGCGCAAAAGCTTCGGTATACAATTCAATCCTATCTGTTCCTGTTTCCATAGCACCATCGACTTGAGCAATAACTGGATCTAAAAAAATTGAGGTTCTAATACCATTTAGCTTAAATTCCTTAATGATTTCTGTTAAAAATTCTTTATGCTTAATTGTATCCCATCCAGCGTTGCTTGTTATAGCATCTACAGCATCAGGAACTAAAGTAACTTGCGTTGGTTTAATATCTAAAACCATGTCGACAAATTTTGGAATAGGATTTCCTTCAATATTATACTCTGTATAAACAACTGGTTTTAAAGCGTAAGCATCTTGATATCGAATATGACGCTCGTCTGGACGCGGATGAATAGTCACGCCTTCGGCTCCAAATTCTTGAACATCTTTAGCAAACTGGACTACATTTGGTGTATTTCCACCTCTTGAGTTTCGCAATGTTGCTATCTTATTAATGTTTACACTTAACTTTGTCATCCGTAAAATTTTAAACACAAAAATACAAAGTAAGTTACGCTTATTGTACTTATTTTTGATTATTTTGCAGTTAATAACAAACCTTAATTATGCCTTTAAGCGAGTATATAATCAATGATATTAAACCATTAAAAGCAACTAATAATATTGGTGATGCACAACAGCTTTTTAATCAGTTGACATATTCACATATTCCCATTCAAAAAGAAGGAATTTATATTGGTTGCATTTCAGAAACTGATGCGCATTGTTTTGATTCAGATAAGTCCTTAGCAGAACATTTGTATACACTAGAAGGGTTTTTTGTACGAAGATCTACGCTTTGGTTAGATGTTTTAGAGGCTTTTGCTCAAAAAGACACCAATATTATGCCTGTTTTAGGTGATAACAATGAATATTTAGGGTATTATGAACTCAACGATATTATTTCAATGTTTAATCAAACACCTTTTTTCTCGGAACCAGGAGGAATTTTGATTGTAGAAAAAGGATATAATGATTATTCGTTTAGTGAAGTTTGCCAAATAGCCGAATCCAACAACGGAAAACTATTAGGAGCATTTATTTCAAAAACAGAAAATGACATGGTTCAAATAACACTTAAAATTGGTAATACAGGACTTAACGACATTATCCAGAGTTTTAGACGTTATAGTTACAATATAATTTCTGGTCATGAAGATGATACATTTGTTCAAAACCTCAAAGAACGATCGGATTATTTAAATAAATACTTAAACCTATAGTTTATGAAAATTGCTATTTATGGTCAAGTGTATCAGAAAAACTCACTAATCCCTATAGAAAGTCTTCTTCAGATTTGTCATAACCAATCTTTTGATGTTTATATTGAAACTTCTTTTTTTGAATCCATAAAGCAAGAAGAGAATATCAAAAAAATAGCAAAAGACTTTGGTACTTTTAAAAAATTAGACAACTCTTTTGAGTTACTTATAAGTATAGGCGGTGATGGAACTATATTAAGAGCCATTACCTATATACGTGATTTAAACATCCCTATTACTGGCATTAATACTGGTAGGTTAGGATTTTTGGCAACCATCCAAAAAAATAATATTGCAAAAGCTATTGACGATATAGTAAAAGGTAATTATAGGATTTCTGAAAGAAGTCTTCTCACTATGAGAACAGAACCTGAAAATGAATCGTTATTTGAGTTCAATGCTGCATTAAATGAAATTGCAGTGAGTAGAAAAAATACTACCTCAATGATTACTGTTGAAACCAGTTTAAACAATGAGTATTTAACCTCTTATTGGGCAGATGGACTTATAATATCTACACCAACTGGATCTACAGGTTATTCTTTAAGCTGTGGAGGCCCCGTGATTATGCCTGAATCGGATAGTATTACATTAACACCCATAGCACCACATAATTTAAATGCTAGACCGCTGGTAATTCAAAACTCTACTGAAATAAAATTAAAAGTTAGTGGTAGAGAAGACAGTTATTTGGTATCTCTTGATTCTAGAATTGCAACACTAGACAATAACGCTACCGTAATTATAAAATTAGCCGACTTTAAAATTAAAATGATTGAGCTCTCAAGTGAGAGTTTTTTAAGCACACTTCGCAATAAACTTCTTTGGGGTGAAGATAAACGGAATTAGACAATAAATTTTCTTAAATAGTGTTTATCAGTAATACTAAACAACAAATTATAATAGGCTCATCTTATTTATTATATTTGCAAACTTTTAAACTCCTATGAGGTATTTAATCATTTTCATTATATGCGTTTTAAGCAGTCAATTAAATCATGCCCAAATTTATGAGGTTGGTGTTTTTGCTGGTGGAAGTAATTTAATTGGCGATGTAGGTTCAACAAAATATATCGCTCCTAATCAACCAGCTTTTGGAGGCATTTTTAAATGGAACAGAAGTCCAAGACATTCATATAGACTATCAGTTATTTTTAGTGACTTAGATGCACAGGATTCAAAATCAGATGATCCTAGAAGAATAGAAAGGGATTACTCTTTTAATGGCAGCTTACTAGAAATAGCTTTAGGTATGGAATTTACATTTTTTGATTTCAACCTTCATAACGATGGGAATAAATCCACTCCATACATATATACAGGCATTTCTTTTGCAAAACATGATAATTATTATTTTAGAAATGGGATTCAAACCTCTGAGAACACTTCAAGTTGGGCTACTGGAATTCCAATGGCAATAGGTTATAAAACAACAATAACCGATCATATAATAATCGCTGCTGAAATAGGAGCACGTTATACGTTTTCCGATGAACTAGATGGTAATTTCCCCGAAAGACCTTCGCTTTTTAATTACAGCTTTGGAAATTTAAATAATAATGATTGGTATATGTTTACAGGTATTACTTTAACTTATACCTTTGCACGAAAACCCTGTTACTGCGATTTTTAAGTGAGTAAAAAAAATCAAATACATATTGACCACCTCCCTCAGCATATTGCCATTATCATGGATGGCAACGGTCGTTGGGCTAAAGAAAAAGGTAAATTACGCTTGTTTGGTCACGAAAAAGGCAGCAAAACAGTTAAAGAGGTTGTAGAGGGTTGTGCAGAACTTGGTGTTAAAAATTTAACACTATATGCGTTTTCAACCGAGAATTGGAATAGACCAAAATTAGAAGTTCAAACCCTTATGAAGCTTCTAATTTCATCTTTGAAAAAGGAAATAAAAACACTTCAAAAAAACAATATAAAACTTAACGCTATAGGAGATCTTAAGGCTTTACCGTCTAAGGTATACACAGAACTTATAGATGTTATGGAGTTAACAAAATCTAACAGTCGATTAACCTTAACATTGGCATTAAGCTATGGTTCTAGAGATGAATTGATAAATACTGTTAAACAAATAAGTATTAAAGTTAAAAATAATATAATTTCGCCAGAAAAAATTGATGAATCGGTAATTAATGAGCATCTTTACACGCAAAATTTGCCAGATGTAGATTTATTGATTAGAACTAGCGGCGAACAACGTATAAGTAATTTCTTATTATGGCAAATTGCTTATGCCGAATTATATTTTACAAATGTATTTTGGCCAGATTTTACAAAGGAACATTTGTATGAAGCCATAATAAATTATCAACAAAGAGAAAGACGATTTGGAAAAACGAGTGAACAACTTAGCTAATATTAAACTATTGAAAGCAAAAATTACTAGACTTTTATTTATTGCCTTAATATTTAGCAGCATAACGTTATCTGCACAAATAGGTAATACAGAAAACGCAAAAACCTATACTATTGGTGAAATCACGGTCGCTGGAAGCACTAGCTTTAATGCGGAATCTGTAATAACTTATTCAGGGTTGAGAGCAGGACAAGAAATTACTGTTCCAACTACTTCACTATCTAAAATTGGTGAAGCAGTAAAAAAACTATGGAAATTAAATCTATTTAGTAGTATAGATATCTACATAAGTAGTATTGAAGGTACTGTAGCTAATATTGAGATAGAGTTACAAGATCTCCCTGAACTAAAAGACGTTGTTATTGAGGGTGTAAAAAAGTCGAAATTTGAAGACATCATTAAAGAAAATAAGCTTAACGCAGGTGTAAAAGTCACAGAAAACCTAAGAACAACTACCAAAAATTATTTAGAA
>Ga0209345_10003645_pt1 | contig 15655 bp, 9 predicted proteins | sample Cruoilmetagenom7_FD_187294 | JGI IMG/M metagenome (GOLD analysis project Ga0209345, IMG submission 187294) | Oil polluted marine microbial communities from Coal Oil Point, Santa Barbara, California, USA - Sample 7 (SPAdes) (version 2) | ecosystem: Environmental > Aquatic > Marine > Oil seeps ... | reverse complement strand
TCCACGGCCGCCGGGTGGCGGAATTGCTGCACGAACTGCTGTCGAGGCGCATCGAAATGGTCGAAACCGCGCTGGAGGGTTTGCGCCTGCAATATCCCGGCTACGCCGAAGAGCTGGAACGACGGTTCATCCGCCGCACGGCCCTGCGGCTGGAGGAACGCGAATACGTCATGATGCGAGAGGACGGCCTGATCGGTGCAGAAGTCTACACCGCGCTGATGCAGGATCTCATCGCACGCCGCGCCGCCGCCGAAAATCGCCCGCGACTCGACATTGCACTGCAAAGGACCGCTCTCGTCCGTCAGTTCCCCCTGTTCGCCGAATTCGACGAGGGGGCGCTGAAACTTTTGGGTCGCGCACTCGAAGCGCGCTACATCAACGCGGGTGAGGTCATCATCCGCAAAGACAGCGCCGCGAAGAGGGTGTTCTTCATCGCGTCGGGCGCGGTGGAACTGGAAACCGCCGGCCAAACATGGCGTCTGGGCCGGGGTGAGATGTTCGGGCAGATGGCCATCCTGATGAAAAGATCCGTACGAACCGAGGCCCACGCCATCGCCCCCACCACCGTTCTGGTCCTGGACGAAGATCGCTTCAGACGTATGCTCAATCGCAGCAAGGCCCTTCGCGAGGCAGTTCTGGCCAGCGCCCGAAAACGTGGCATCGAGTGGTCCGAAGACGCCTTGCGGCAAGACCCCGCTGACCCTCAAGCTGGCGCGGCAACAGATAAGGCGGCTAAGCGCCGATCCAACTGAGGTCCGGGCGGATTTGGTGACGGCTGCGCGGCATGGATTGCGGCTGGTGATCAAGGCTTACCAGTGATGCATCCGCATGCACGAGGAACACGGCCAATTCCTGCGTGAGAGCTATGGACAATGCGCCCCGGCGCATTTAAACGACGTCTCGCGCACCGGCATTGATGAGCCGGTGTTCCAATGGACGGCAAACACCACCCCCATTGAGAGCCCCTATAGCTCAGCTGGTAGAGCAACTGATTTGTAATCAGTAGGTCCGCGGTTCGAGTCCGTGTGGGGGCACCATAACTTCATGATTTAGCTGAGAAATTTTACCTTATAGTTGGTCGAAAATTTCTCTTGTTGGGCAACGTGACTAAAACGTGACTAACGCTATCGGTCCAGAATCTGCCGAGCTTCGTCTGCTACCCTGTCTTGATCAATGTGGGCGTATTTCTGGGTCATGACGACAGATGCATGTCCAAGAAGCTTTGAGAGTTTGTAGATCGAAAGCCCTTGCATGATCATCCGGGACGCAAAAGTGTCCCTGCACGTGTGAACTGTAGCTGTACCGCGCTGGGCTACCAATCGAGGGTTGGTGTTGCACGTTGAGGCTATAGCTTTGCGAAGCACTCGGACAGGACGGTCCATCTCACCAAAGGGTCGCTGAAAGCACATTCTCCTTTCGAGTACGTTTGCGACACGTTCGCTGATTGGAAGGGTGGAAACGATCTTTGTTTTCTGGCGATAAACCTCAATTGACCTCTGCCCCAGTCGGATGTCTGACCACTCTAGCGACAGGGCCTCTCCAAGCCTCATCCCAGTGTCTAGAAGGGTTACAAATAGGTCGTATGCCCTTCGGTTGATATCGTTGCCCTGCCCCCCTTGTAGAGCCTCTAAGATGCATCGTTCTTCCTCCAGATCGAAATAGCGGGTCTTCTGGAATCCCTTCAGAGCTTTGAAACTGACGCCCTGAAATACGGCGAATTCCCAGTCCTTCTGACATAGGTTGTAGGTTCTCTGTATAAATCGAAGTTCGATATTGATGCTGTTGGCGCGTAGTCCTTCGTTTTGCCTTGCGGATACAAGGCGGGAGATGTGTGAGGTTCTTAACTCGGACATGAGCATGTCGGGGGATAGTGTGTGGATATCAGTCATGGTCCATTTCCCATCTCCGATAAGCTTGGCTCTGCTTAGGGCGTAGCTTGCACGCGTCCTTGGGTTCTCAACGGTGTCGAGGGTACGCAAGGTTGCCTCCCCCAACGTGACTTCAGGCAGCTTACCGAATTGCGTTTGGTCCATCGCGGTTTGATACGCTTTCAGAAGGACTTGGTAGGCACCCCTTTCATCCTCAATTGGGCGCTTGGTTGAGAACCTATGTGTCTGTCCTGCGGCGTCAGTGAAACGGGCCCACCAGACCTTGCCCTTATCGCGTCGGTACAGGTTCAATTGCCTGCCCTCCGGTTGCTCATCTGATCGTGAGCGTTGCGTAGGGCCGTGGCAGAGTGTGACTTACTCAACCGACCAAACAGTGCCGTGTAAACTTCAGGATAATTTTCGGAGAGACACAGAGTGACCCAGTCCTCTGGTTCAATCTCAAGTGCTTCAGCGATAGGACGCCAAAGTGTGGGAGGGATCGAGATGTAGCCCCGCTCAAGCTGGGAAATCATCGTGTAATAGGAAAGCCCCAGTTTGTCGGCGAGTTGCCTTTGCGTCATGCCCAGCGCTTTACGTCGTTGAGAGATGGTCGCACCTAGGCAGGACTGGTTCTTTTGTTTGCGTGGATTGGAAAGCATGTAATCGTCCTCTGATACATGAAGACAGCCGAATGCACTCAGCGCTGGGCCGAGCGTGTGCCGTCGTTGTTGGGGGATGAAAGGGATGCTTGGGGGCTGGTTTTGCAGAGCGCTTCTGGAACGCTAAGCGATCACAAAAGAGCCTGTGTCGATCCAAAGAGTGATCGGGGTGTCCCGCTGCTTCCACTTTCATATTGGGCCTATCGCGCCGCAACGGAGCTCATCAGGACGATTGTGTGCCGAGGCAAAGCACATAACAGACACACCGACATGTGGTGTCGTGTTTAGTTTATTGATAATTAATGATTAAATCTGATCTGAAACTGATTGATAAGTAGTTTTCATTCTGTTTCGACCTTGGAAGGGTGGGGTGGTTTAGAAGTTCGACTTCAAAAAATGGGTATTAGGAGTTGTTTTTGTTGTTGTTAAATTTGGCCTCGGATTAACGGGTTCCGGGGGTGAGTTTTTGACGCATTGGGCGGATAGCGGCACCTCGCTGCGCTTACAAAATGGCTTCTTTGAAACTCGAAAAGCTGCCGTTGAGTTGGGTTCCATACACTTTCACCCTCAATGCTAGTATACGCAAACGGTAGGCACTATATTGTGTAGAAAGCGGCGAAGCGACGACAAGGTGTAGACGATGAATGATGAAGACACCGGCAATGAGAAACCCAAAAGTTTCGATATTTCCAAGTTAAACATGGAAATGAGCGATGAAGACCGGGCGGCTGCGGACGAACGCCTGAGGGAACAGTTCAAGGAAATGACGAAAGGAAACGCCGTTATGAAGGACGCGTTGCGCGGCATCGGCGGCGTCAGCGCTTTGCAGGACGCCATGGGTTCCGTGAACAGTCTGCAAGATGCGATCAAAGCCAGCGGTATCGGTAGCGTGCAGGAACAAGTGCGCGACGCTATGAGCGGCTTGGCGACAAGCGGTATCCAAGATCACTTGTCCGCCGTGACAGGCGCGGGCGTCTTGGACCAACTCAACGCCGAACATGCGGCAATGGAAGAAGCACGCAAAAGCGCGCGAGGCGTCTTGCCAGAGGGCTACATGGACAGTTTCACCGGGGCTACTGACGCAGCCGCGTTAGCGGCGTCAGGGCTGCAAGACCGGATGCGCGGGCTTGGGTTAGGTGAGGACTCCTCTTTCTCGCGCATTGCCGCCGGTATCGCAGAGCAACAAAGCGTCTTGGATCGGATGCATCAAGACCGTTTTGAGGTATCGCCAGTTTTGCGCGATATCCACATCCCCGAAAATCCTTTGATTGAAACGAACAAGCGACTCGAAAGGATTGAGCGAAGGTTTGACCAAATCTCGCACGTTGCCGAAACGTCTGCACAGACCGCGACAGAGCTTCAATTAGCGGCGGCAGAATTTCTGAAAGACTTCAAAGAAGCTGCATCGAAGAACGATGAGGCGGCTGCGGAAGCAATCCGACTCGGCAAAGGCGCGGTTTGGGCGGCAATTTTGATACCGTTCCTTGTGTTCGGCGCTCAATATGCCGCCAATACCTATTTACCAAATCGCGAGGCTGAGGCGTTGCAACAAACGGTCACCGGGCTAAAGACTGAGATTGATGCAATGCAGGCCGCTGACGCGGCGCAGACGGAACGCTTGATAGATGCTATCGCGGCGTCAGATGAAGCCACGGCGACGGCGATCTTGGAAGGATTGAGGGCGCTGCAACCGCCCGCCGCTGACACGACACCGATAGCCGACTAAAGGTAGAATTTTCCCTCTGCCCCGAACCCATTAGGGTCTTCCCACGGCAGAGCTTTTACATCTGTGCGTCTATCTTTAGCGCATGAGGCCGTCAGGCCGTTGGACGTTTGGAGCCATGCGCCGTCTTTGCGTTCCAGCCATGCGGATGTATAGAAGCCGCCCATTTTTCGCCGGGTCGCAGATGACATTATTGCTGCCGAAATAAGTTCCTTGGCCCTGTCTGTAGGCCATAGCGCAACCTTGATTGAAATTTCGCCGTGTCCAGCGTCGTGCGCATGAGCGATTGCGGGGATACCATCCATCTCAAATTCAATACGTGGCGATTCATCAAAATTATTCTTGTCGGGCGTCAGCCCGAATTTGTCGCGACGTAGAAATTCATTAATTGTGCGCACAAGCACCTTTTGTGCGAGTTGGGCCTTTGCACTCAGTTTCGGCATTCTCGATTTCTCCGACTACACGCTACTTTTGCGTTAACTTGGATTCTTTATTTCCTTACCGCCGCGCGGCTAATGTGACGCCCTTTCTTGCCTCTCTTTGAAATATTTGATTGGCCATTCAGTCGGTGGGAAAATCTCATGGAAGTCATTGTCAACATTGTTTGCGATACGTGCGAGCAAACCAATCAAACGATGCGCATTTTCGCGGGTCTCACGCAATAGGTTACCCTCTACCGCATTTTCATCGCCGCTTCTTTCAACGTATCTACTGTCGATGACGCCCGCATTGTGTTCGAAGACGTGCCTACGCTCCATCATCAACCGGATAAAGCGAGCATCCTTGCCCGCTATGTCTTTTAGCGGATTCAGGTCGAAAAAATCTTTCAAACGCTTGAAAGTTTCCGACTCAATGTCATGAAAGACCAATCTAGAAAGCGCTTCTTTCCGTGCGGCCTTCATCGGAGTCCGGCGCACGAGTTGCTTGGCAAAGTCACGGCATGCTGCATCGAATGCTGATACGCTTTGGCCTACGGATGCCTCTGGTTGCGCTTGTCCCTTATTTAGAGATTGCCTGATTTCCTCAAGCCGACCCGTGAGCATCTGTATGTTATTCCGCCACCCGCAAGCGGCGCAGTAGCCATAGAGTCCCCTGATATCGTTGAACTCGCCGCAGTGATCACACTTGTATCGCGTCTGTTGGGTATGTGACGCATAGTAGAAGTCGGGCTTCGGTTCATCTGCGGCCTGTTTGACTATGCTTTCCATGTCGATTTCCACTTGCCGCTCTGTCCCCTTTTCATCGGGCGCAGCTAGTTCTTCCTCCAATGTTTCCGCGAGATAGGCTAGAAACCGTCGCTGTGCCGGTGTGAGAAATTGAAATGCTGCTGTTCTCAGGCCGCAATAAGGACAAGTCTGCGGATAAATTGCAGCGTGGTTTCCATTGCGGAAGTATTCATTACAATGCGGGCATTGGTGGCCCCAGCATCCAAGCGAGTCGGACCCTATAATTGCCGGAACACATCCCTCAGGTGGTGGCGGGTCAAACGGTTGGCCAATTCCCCCGAGTTTGAAATCAGACACTGGAATTCCATGGGGGAGTAAGATGTAGACGCCAACGGCAGTCATCGGCCCCGGACTACGCCCGACAATTCCAAACGCCGCGCCCTTTCGCCCTTCGTCATCGCATGCGATATTTATCGTGGTGTTGGCACCGCAGTGGGCAACCTCTTTGAAATCTTGGTCGTAATACGCCATTGCCTGCATCGGTCCACTTACTGAATCTGTTATAGATCTTTCGAGATTGTAGCTTGCCCGCAACGTATGGGCCATCGGTGACGTGGTGAAAACAACGAACGGCTTCCACTCAATCATGGCATCAACGAAATGTGAAACGAGCAAAGCCATGCACCTGCAGTTAGAATACAGGTCGATTGGCTCCGCCGCAGCCTTCGAAGTGCAAGCTGGGTGTCCGTTAAAGGGATGTGGCCTCTTCACCCTGCAGGCTGGGTTTTCTCTATTTTTACGAATTCAGCACAAAGATGCGTTGCTGTTTCGCTAAATGCCTTCTTTTGCGGGCCGCGCTGCAGCGTAGCGACCAAGTGGTAGATGGCCGCTTTGGGCCGTATTCTGCCATTTACTCAATTCGAACTTCGATCACCATCAACAAACCCACTCAAGCTCTCCTTACGTGTCATAGTAATGCATAAAGATACTACAGGCTTTCTAGCATGAAGTCCCTTATGGGAAACTTAAAGCTTAACCCAATGGTGATGTAGTCGTATATGATCTACCACTACCTTACTGACAGAGGGTATCTAAAAGTATCCCCGGTGAGTTCGGTTGAATCAGTCCAAAGGACAAATACCTCCACCGACGACGCATTGGGTGATGCTAAGTATCTGATATCGTTGGGGTGATATTGAAGTTGCGCTCATAGCTCTCAATCATAACCCGCCTCACGGTCTCTTCCGCAGACTGGGGAACGATGAGGCTGTCATGGATAGGCAGTGCAGGGATGTCGTGGTCTTGAGCTAAGGTAGTCATGATCTGAAGGAAGCACTCAGCTTCTTGGTTTTGCAACCGCCCCCAATCGAGTTCAACTGGGCGTAGATGTCCGAGCACGGAATGCGTACGCAGAAGAGCACTCCACGCGTCTTTCGCTGAGATGCTCCCTTTGGGCCTCTTAACGCCGAATTTCTTTTCGTATCGCACGCCCAGTTCGCGTGGCCATCTCGTTAAGGGGCCTCCTTTGCCCGTGGCGGCGGTGAAGGCCTGCTTCGCGTGCCAGCGATCAACCCCTTCCACCGCATAGAGGTCGCCCCTACAGAGGAGGGGAGTGCCAGTCAGGCCATAGAGGATCAAAAGGTGGCTCGCGTGAACATCAAGCTCGACGGTGACTTCCCCATCAATGGTTATGCTCTGGCGTATATCTTTCTGCTTTATCCAATCACCTTCTGAGGCGGCATAGAACCTGCCACCGTGGTCAAAGCGAAAGCCCGCATGATCCCCGCGATTGTAGCTGCGTCTCAACTGGGGGCTGTCTGCCAGATTAAACCGAAACCTGTCCAAGTGGGCGTTTAGCGATATCAGTTCCTGTCTGCGCTGGACGTAGCGCGGATTGTTCGGGGAGAGGTGCGCTTTAGCTCTGCGATGTGCAGCAGGGTCGTTGCCCTCTACGTTTATCCTAATGAGCTCACCAAGCGATCTATCGGCGGTGAAATGTTGCCCTACGACTTCAGGTGTAATTTCAAAGCTCTGCGCAAGTTCAATGAATGTTGGAGTTCCCCGCATACGCCTAGCTTTCGTATCGTATTGATAGGTCTGCCCATCAAAGTCATCCATCGACCGATAGAAGCCGGACGTCTCGATCCAGCCCAGCGCGCCCCAAGCTTTCAGCAATGCGTCGAAATGCGTAAACGTACCTTTGGTATTTCCCCACGCCATCTTATCGGCTGCACGGTACATTAAGTGGTCGGACGCCGGGTTTTTGTAGTGGTGCAGTAGGTCCGCTGCGAACGCTCCAGCGGTGGCCGTGAAGGTGGCTAGGTCGGCTTTCTTGCGCGCTCTTTGACGTAGCCCATATGCGGTCTCAAACTGTTCTGTTTGCTCCACGAGGTTTTGCACGAAGGCTCTGGCGTTCTGTGTTGAAGGGCTGCGGGTGAAGGTTGCCATATTGGCCGCGAGAAGGGCCTCCTTGGCGAATTGAGTTTGTGAAAGACTGGACATTGAGCAAATTCCTAAGCCGCAGATTCCGTTCACTAGCGAGCCCGGACCGACCTCGCAATGATCCAAATTTCTTAACGAATGGCTGCGAAATCTGTGCCCAAAACGTGCTTTGAACGTGACCAAAACGTGACAAAATCTGTTCAAGTATCAGGCGCTCTCGTTTAGTAGATGCTAAACTTGTGAATGAAATACCCCTATGAAATAAAGTGATTTATTGTGGTGTATGTTTCAGGCGCCCCCATTTCTGACCCAATTCCGGATGATTTGTAATCAGTAGGTCCGCGGTTCGAGTCCGTGTGGGGGCACCATTTTATCAGATGCTTCGGATTATCCCTGAAGACCCGAGGGATGTTCCATTGCCGCTGTATCCAAGCTTACAGAACCGCCGGACGGATTACTTCGCTTCTATCATATGTCTGCCTCGCATCCAGAAGAGGAAGAGCTGGCCCATCAGCAGGGGGGCCAGACTTGCGCCCATGGCCAACAGCAATCCGGCCTGGCCCGGATTCGGCAGTTTCAGGATGTCCGTCAGACCCGGCAGCCAAAGTGCGGCGGCGATCAGCAGGAGACAGAATGCAATGCCCCCCCAAACCCAGGGATTGCGTGTCACCTCGTTCCTCAAGACATGCGCTTCCGCGGCACGCACGTTGAAAACATTCCACAGTTGCGCCAGCGCCAGCGTCACGAAAGCGACCGTAACGGAGGGGCCATTACCCAAATTCAACCAATGAAGCGCCAGCCAGAATGCGGTGAGCGTCGCCAAGGTAATCGCTCCGCCCAGAACGCCGATGGAAATCCAACGCTCACGGTCGATGATTTGCTCGGCCGGGTCGCGCGGAGGTTGGCGCATGACGGTTTCATCGCCGCCGCCAAGCCCGAGGGCAAATGCCGGGAAAACATCCGTTACAAGGTTCAGGAACAGGATTTGCAGCGGCAACAGCGGCATCGGCAGACCCGCACCGACCGCCAAGCCGACGATCAGCACTTCGCTGACATTGCAGGACATCAGATAGATGACGAATTTGCGAATATTGGCGAAGATCACGCGCCCTTGGCGCATGGCGGCAATGATTGTGCCGAAGGAATCGTCTTGCAGCACCATACGCGCGGCTTCACGCGCGACCTCGGTGCCGCGCTGGCCCATCGCGATGCCGATATCGGCTTTTTTCAAGGCCGGGGCATCGTTGACGCCATCCCCGGTCATCGCCACGATGTGCCCGTTGTCTTGATAGAGCGTGGCGAGTTTCAGCTTGGTTGCCGGGGCGACACGGGCAAAAACGTCGGCGTCCAGGATGCGCTCAGATAGCGGGCGATCAATGGTTTCGGGGTCGAAATCGGTCAGTTCGCTCCCCTCGATCACCGTCAGATGGCCGTCATCGGCCCCCAATCCTGCCTGCCGCGCGATAGCAGCGGCGGTGTCGGCATGATCACCGGTCATCATGATCACCCGGACCCCTGCGGCGCGGGCGGCGGCGATGGCCCCGGCGACATCGCTGCGCAACGGATCGCGCAGACAGACGATCCCGACAAGCGTCAGACCTGCGTAAGGTGCTGCCCCATCGTGGTCAGTCCGCTTCATCGCAAGGGCCAGAAGGCGCAAGCCCTCGCCAGCGGCTTTGCCGCACCGGTCCCGCCACGCGGCGCGTGCGGGGGCGTCCATTTCCTGCGTGCCATTCTGGTCGAGAACATAGGTGCAAACGTCGATCACCGCTTCGGGGGCACCCTTGATGGCATAGAGGAACCCCTCGCCGTCGCGATGCACGCTTGCCATCATCTTGGTGTCCTGGTCAAAGGCGTGTTCGCGGACCTGTTCCCAATCGGTCAGCAGCGTTTCGCGCCCCATTCCAGCCTGTCGTGCGACGCGCAGCAGCGCCAGCTCCATCGGATCGCCCGAAGGTGGCTCATCCCCCTGCCCCAGCGAAGCGCCGTTACATAGCGCCCCGATCCGCAGCAAGGCTTGCAGCCGGGGCTCCTGTTCCGGATCCACCATGCGGCCATCGCGGTCGAATTCCACAGTTTCACCCCGATTGTTCAGATCCAGCCTCGCGTCCGAGGTGAGATAGCCCGCAACCGCCATGCGGTTTTCGGTAAGGGTTCCGGTCTTGTCGGTCAGGATCACCGTGGTCGCGCCCAGAGTCTCCACTGACGACAGGTTCGAGATGATTGCATTGCGCGCGGCCATGCGCCACATGCCCCGCGCCAGACTTAATGTGGCGACGACCGGCAAGCCTTCGGGGACTGCCGCAACCGCCAGCGCCACGCCAGTCTGGATCATTGATGCGACCTCGTGCCCGCGCAGGATCCCCGCACCGATCACCAAAGCGGCGAGCGCCAGCGTCAGCCAGACCAGCCGGTGCCCCAAACGGTCGAGACGTTTCTCAAGCGGTGAGGCCGCGGCATCGGCGGTCTGCACCAGATGACTGATATGGCCGAGTTCGGTTGCCATCCCGATCGCGGTCACAACGCCGGTCGCCGTCCCTTGCGTAATGGCCGTCCCCTTGAAGACCATGCAGGACCGGTCCCCGATCGCCGCCTGCGGTGAAACCGGGTCGGTCTGCTTGGGCACCGGAACGGATTCCCCGGTCAGCACGGATTCATCGGATTGCAGGTTCGACGCCTCGATAAGCCGCAGATCAGCGGTAACCATGTCGCCCGCGTCCAGCAGAACCACATCGCCCGGCACCAGATCCTGCGCGTCAATATGCAACGCCCGCCCATCGCGCCTGACGCGCGTGGTGACGGAGGCGATGTCCAGCAGCGCCTCCATTGAGCGGGCGGCGCGCAGTTCCGTGACAAAACCGATCAGGGCATTGATGATCAGAACGATGACAATCGCGATGCCCTCGGCAATGTCGCCAAAGTAGAACGACAGGCCCGCCGCGAAGGCCAGCAGCCAGACGATCACGCCCTTGAACTGATGCGCCAGAATGGCAAGGACGCTTTGCTTGGCATGGGCGCGCAACTGGTTGGGGCCATGAAGCTTTCGCCGCGCGGTTACTTCGCTTTCGTTCAGCCCGTGCTCGGGATCAACCGCCAGATCCTGAGCCACGATTTCAGCGCTTTTGGCAAACGCTGCGGTCTCGTTGAGTTCTGTCATACGCGCTTTCGCTTTTCTGGTGCGGGTCAGGCGATCTTGTCTGCCGGCAGGTTATCAGTTCGTCCGCAAATCGAGAATTGACGAGGGTCAATCGGTGAAAAATCTGTGGGCGTAGCTAGGGGTCATACGCGACCCGATCGCGCATCTGATAATTTTCGGAAAGTCCACCTAATGACCCGCGCCACGCCCCTGCACGCCCAGTCACGCCGGCAACCTTCACCCCAGCAATCTCCACAGTGGTCCGGAACCCGCGAGCAATATGCGCCACCGGCGATCGACAGGCACACCACTATGGAGGAGGCCCTCGACAAGGGGCTGAGAGCCGCGATTGCCAAGACGACGGCAGGGCTGTCACCCATCGCGCTTGCCGCTGCCTACTCGGACTGGGCCCTGCACCTTGCCACCGCCCCGGGAAAGCAGCTTCAACTTGTTGAGAAGGCGGCCAGGAAATCGTGGAAACTGGCCAGCTACGCAACCACCTGCGCCACGCATCCGGACCCGCCGCAACCCTGTATCGAGCCATTGCCACAGGACAGGCGGTTCAGCAGCGAGGCCTGGCAGTCCTGGCCCTGGAACGTGATCCATCAGGGCTTCCTGCTGAACCAGCAATGGTGGCACAACGCCACCACCGGGATCGAGGGCATGACCCAGCAGCATGAGAACGTCATGGAGTTCGTCTCACGCCAGATCCTCGATGTCTTTTCGCCTTCCAATTCCATCCTGACCAACCCTGATGTGCAGCAGGAAACAGCCCGGCAAGGCGGCTGGAACCTCGTTCGCGGCTGGCAGAACTTCGTCGAGGACGCCACCCGGCTGGGCAGCGGCCAGAAGCCCGTCGGCGCCGAGGCTTTCAAGGTCGGCCAGAACCTCGCCACCGCGCCGGGCAAGGTCGTTCACCGCAACCGGCTGATCGAACTGATCCAATATGCTCCGACCACTGACGAGGTACGCCCCGAGCCGATCCTGATAGTGCCGGCATGGATCATGAAATACTACATCCTCGATCTGGGAGAGACGAATTCCATGGTTCGGTTCCTGACCGATCAGGGCTTTACCGTTTTCATGGTCTCCTGGATGAACCCGGATGCCGGGGACCGCGATCTGGGCATGGACGATTACATGTCGCACGGCGTGATGGCGGCACTAGACGCGGTTCAGGCGATCACGCAGCGCAACAAGGTGCACGCCATCGGTTATTGCCTGGGCGGCACGCTCCTGTCGATTGCGGCCGCCGCGATGGCCCGCGACGGCGATGCGCGGCTGAAGACGCTGACGCTGTTGGCCGCACAGACGGATTTCACAGAAGCGGGCGAGTTGCAGCTATTCATCAATGACAGCCAGCTCACCTTTCTGGAGGACATGATGTGGAAGCAGGGCTATCTGGACACGAGCCAGATGGCCGGGACGTTTCAGTTGCTCCGCTCCAACGACCTGATCTGGTCGCGCATGATCCACGATTACCTGATGGGCGAACGCACCCCGATGATCGACCTGATGGCGTGGAATGCGGACGCCACGCGGATGCCCTACCGGATGCATTCCGAATACCTGCGAAGGCTGTACCTCAACAACGATTTCGCGGAAGGACGCTACCGGGTGGGGGATCGCCCGGTCACTGTGTCCGACATTCGCGCACCTGTGCTTCTGGTCGGAACCGAACGGGATCACGTGGCGCCGTGGCATTCGGTCTACAAGTTCAACCTGCTGTCGGACACCGATGTCACCTTCGTTCTGACCAGCGGCGGGCACAATGCGGGCATCGTGTCGGAACCCGGCCATCCACGCCGTCACTACCGGATCGCCTTCCGGGCCAAGGACGCGAACTATATCGGCCCGGATCGGTGGATGGCGAATACCAGCCCCGTCGAGGGATCATGGTGGCTGGCGCTGACCGACTGGCTGACCAAACATTCGGGAGAGGCGACATCGCCCCCGCCGCTCGGCTCGGACGAAAACGGGTATCCCCCGCTTTGCGATGCGCCCGGCACTTACGTGTTTCAGAAGTGACGACCGGTGAAATCGCTGCGCAGCCCATGGAGCCACGCGCACAGTCAGAAATCCGCGAAATTCCATTCCTCAGCAGGCAGAACGGCCTATGTGATCGACAACAAGTCATTGTCCGATAAGTCAGTCCGATAACTCATTGTCCGATCTCGAGGCCCCGCATCCTGAAGCCTTCTGCAAAAATTGAGTACCCCACATGCAATTCATAGAAAACAAGACCTTCGATGAGCTTCGGATCGGTGACAGCGCGGAACTGACGCGCAAGCTGACCACACAGGATATCGAGCTGTTCGCCGTCATGTCCGGTGATGTGAACCCCGCCCATGTCGATGAGGCCTTTGCCAAATCCGACATTTTTCACAAGGTTATCGCACATGGCATGTGGGGCGGCGCACTGGTTTCGGCGGTGCTGGGCACGGAACTGCCCGGCCCCGGAACGGTCTATCTCAATCAGAACCTCAGCTTCCTGCGCCCGGTCGGACTGGGCGATACGGTCACGGTCCGGGTCACCGTCAAGGACAAGGCGAGCGAGCATCACCACGTCACGCTCGACTGTCTGTGCCTGAACCAAAGCGGCGAAACCGTGATCGAGGGGGAGGCCGTGGTCGTCGCCCCGACGCAAAAGGTCCGCCGCCCGCGCGTTGTTCTGCCGGAGGTTCACCTGCACGAGCGCGCCGCCCGGTTCCAGGATCTGATCCATGCGACGGCCTCGCTTCCCGCCGTGCCCACGGCCGTGGTCCATCCCTGCGATCCGCTGTCACTGCAAGGCGCGCTTGAGGCAGCGTCGCAAGGCATAATCATCCCGATTCTCATCGGCCCCCGCTCCAAAATCGAGGCGATTGCGCAGGAGATCGGACGCCCCCTGACCGACATCAGGATCGTCGATGTTCCCCACAGCCATGCCGCCGCCGAAAAGGCCGTCGCCCTCGCACGCGCTGGCGAGGTGGGCATGCTGATGAAGGGCAAGATACACACGGATGAGCTGCTCGCGCCTGTGGTTGACCGCAAAACCGGCTTGCGCACCGAACGGCGCATCACCCATGTCTTTACGCTGGATGTGCCGAATTACCCCAAGCCGCTGATGATCAGCGATGCCGCGATCAATATCTTTCCCGACCTGGCGGCAAAACGCGACATCGTCCAGAACGCCATCGAACTGGGTCAGGCGCTGGGGGTTGCCTGTCCGAAAGTTGCGGTTCTGTCAGCGGTGGAGACCGTCACGCCCAGCATTCCGTCAACCGTCGACGCCGCCGCTTTGTGCAAGATGGCCGCTCGCGGGCAAATCACAGGCGGGGTGCTGGATGGCCCCCTTGCCTTCGACAATGCCATTTCCAGATCAGCGGCACAGACCAAGGGCATCGTTTCTGACGTGGCGGGCGATGCCGACATCCTGATCGTGCCGGACCTAGAGGCCGGCAACATGATCGCGAAGCAACTGATCTATCTGGCCGGGGCGGATGCGGCGGGCCTGGTTCTGGGCGCGCGGATTCCCATCGTGCTGACCAGCCGGTCTGACGGGGTGATGTCGCGGCTGGCCTCCGCCGCGATGGCGCAGCTTTTCGTTCACCGTCGCGCGGCGGAACTCTCGCTATGACCGGCGATATCCTGACATTGAACGCCGGGTCATCGAGCCTGAAATTCGCGATTTTCGAAGCGGAACAGCCAGACGCGCGCCCCCGCATTTCCGGCAAGATCTCGGGCATCGGGGGCGCGCCCGTCTTTTCGGCGAAAGATGCCGCAGGCATCGCCCTGACCTCGACACAACTTGCGAAGCTCAGCCCGGCTTCCAGCCATGAGGAGCTGATTGCACTGCTGCTAGACTGGGTTGAGCGGCACCTTGGCGGCCGATCCCTCACGATGGTCGGGCATCGGGTCGTGCATGGCGGGCGGCATTTCAGCCAGCCCGTGCGCCTGGACGATAATGTCCTCAGGCAGCTGGATGAGCTTGTGCCGCTGGCCCCCCTGCACCAGCCCCACAACCTTGCGGCAATCCGGGCCGTGGCGAAATGGCTGCCGGACCTTCCCCAGATCGCCTGCTTCGACACCGGGTTTCACCGCACGCAGGACCCGCTGGCGACCCTGTTCGCCCTGCCCCGCGCGCTGAGTGACGAAGGCGTCATCAGATACGGCTTCCACGGCCTGTCCTATGATTACATCGCCGGTGTGCTGCCCGATCATATCGGCGCGAAGGCCGAAGGCCGGGTCATCGTCGCCCATCTGGGCAATGGGGCAAGCATGTGCGCGATGCAAAATTGCAGAAGCGTCGCGACAAGCATGGGCTTCACCGCGCTGGACGGCCTCATGATGGGGCGCCGTTGCGGTGCGCTGGACCCCGGCGTCGTGCTGTACCTGTTGCAGTCCAAGGGCATGGACGCAACGCAGATCGAGGCGCTGCTCTATCAACAATCCGGTCTGCTCGGCGTGTCAGGGATCAGCAACGACATGAGGGTGCTGGAGGACAGCGACGCGCAATCCGCCCGCGATGCCATCGACCTCTACGTCTATCGCGCGGCCAGCACGCTGGCGGGCCTTGTGCCCGCGATTGGGGGTCTGGATGCCCTCGTGTTCACTGCGGGAATTGGCGAAAACTCCGCACATGTCCGGCGGGCGATCTGTGACCGGCTGCAATGGCTGGG
>Ga0209345_10003644_pt1 | contig 15658 bp, 18 predicted proteins | sample Cruoilmetagenom7_FD_187294 | JGI IMG/M metagenome (GOLD analysis project Ga0209345, IMG submission 187294) | Oil polluted marine microbial communities from Coal Oil Point, Santa Barbara, California, USA - Sample 7 (SPAdes) (version 2) | ecosystem: Environmental > Aquatic > Marine > Oil seeps ... | reverse complement strand
ACCTTTTTTCAACAAAGTTTTAATCGTGTTAACGCTTCCCGCATCAAAATAAGTGTATATCTTTTCATTACCTGAAATAACTACAACACCATATATTATAGACCCGTTTTTTGGAGCTGCGCAAACATACACGCCTTTTTTTATTCCAAAGCCCTCACTGGTAATATTATTCTTTTTAGACCATGTTTTAGACATTTTCTGTAGCATTGTGAATCCTTCTATCATATTTCTAATTTCATTTGAATTAAGAGCTATTTCAATGTCATAAACTTCTTTTTTATAAGTACCATGAACCTGTAATACAAATACTTTTTTAATTACCACTTTATTTTTATAAATAGTTGTATTTTTTGCAATTATGCCCGTTCCGTACATCCCGTCAATAACTTCCATATCTTGAGTGAGTTTTAAATCAGTAGTATTGCCTGTTACGTCCAAAGCTACCAGTATAAAAATACTTACTGCTACCATTGTAATAATTAATGTGGTTCTTTTTAACATTCTAAAATCCTCCTTTTTGGTTTGTAGCCACTAGTGACCAGTGGCTACGGTTAATTTATACGATCGCTGCAAGCACACTACCAACTATTGTCAACACTAACGGAACCCCAATAGATATTGCTAATATTGCAAGGATAATACCCATTGTTATTGAAAACGCCTTACTACCTGCCGTAGGTTTTTTTTCCCATGGCTTTTCTGCGCTGTTTGTTTCAGCATTTTCTCTAACATACAGAGCTTTAAGTTCGTGTCTCCTGCGTTCAATTTCTGCCAATTCTTCAAGTGCTGTTTCTCTTGCTGTTTTTGTTGTCTCCATTTTAAAATCTCCTTTTTAATTTAGTTAGTTAAAGTTAAAGTTTTTGTTTCTGTTTCTCTAAGAATAGTATTTCCTGTTATGTTTGTCAAGTACTTTTTTAATTTATTTTATTATATTTCCATCTTTATCAACTTTAATTCTTATAAACCTACAGCCTAATTTCTTTTCAATTCTTTTCTGGCGTTCAATGTCTTTGATTTTATAATCCCCGTTCATGTCAAAGTGCTTGGGTTCGTCAATTTCTATTGCAACGTTTTTTTCTTTATCATAACCGTCAAGGAAATAACCTTCATCTGGTACCTGAAACTCCCCGCCGTTTTCGGCGTGTACAAAATTAAGACCATGTTTTTTGCCGTATTCATCAATAATCCTGCAGCCTTTGGGGTTGTAATTTGGTGTTATTTGGCCGCCATTAAAAATACTTTTTTCTAATTGTACTACACGTGAGAGTCTAAGTTTTTGCTTAGTTTCGGCTGATACTTTTTTACCTTTTTGAGCTGCGCCTATTTTTCGCCTCGCTTCAACTGAAACTTTATGCCCTTTATGAGCAGCACCCATATTATACCTTGCTTCAGCTGAATGTTTTCTACCTTTATTAAGTCCTTTCAATCTCTGTAGAGCCTTTTCTGTAGGTTTATATTTTTTATTAGCGGCACTTATTTTTTGCCTTGTTTCATATGACCTTTTTTTTCCTCTGCCGTTATGTCCTTTTATATATTTATAGCCTTTGTTTACTTCTTGACCACACCCGCAAGCACAATATTTTTTAGGTTCTAAGCTCTGCCTGTATTCTTTAAAAAATCTTTTAATTTTATTAATATAGCTTATTTTTTTATACCTTGACATTTTCTCGTACATTGTCTCTCCCTTGTTACTATTTCAGGTTTTAGCGTTTTTGCTGCTCTGAATTAATAATAGCCATTCTTGTTTTGTTTGTCAAGCTTTTTTTATTATTATTTTCAATTTTATTTTCAGTTGTTGTTATTTCTGTTTCTGTTTCTGTTTCTGTTTCTGGTTCTGGTTCTGGTTCTGGTTCTGGTTCTGGTTCTGGTTCTGTTTTAGTTGTTTTGACCATGTCATTCTCAGGTCTGAATATAATAATTCTTTGGTGCTTTTCGGTTTTAGCGTCCGCATAGTCTTTGACAGTCATTGTGTTAAGTTCTGTCCCTCTTGAGTCCATTTGGTTTTCGAGCTTACTTATAGAAGGTGTTCCGTAACTTGTCATTGTTTTTGCGTATTCATTCAATCTGTTTTCTGCCAGTGTTTTTGCTGTTACTTTTTTTGTGTTTGTCATTTGATTTTCTCCTTGTTTTTAGTTTTTTGTTTGATTGTTTAAAACATTTTACATTTTTTAAAAAACATTGTCAAGCGTTTTTTTTTTATCTTAAAAAAGAAAATATGTCATAACCAAAAAATATCTCAATAGGTAAAGCTATAAGGAAAGACGCAACCCCCAAAAACATAAAAAGACCAAAAAAAATTGTTATAACCGGCACTATTATGTTATTAAAAATACTTATAGTATAAGCTATAATAATTTCAAGCATACAAATTTGTTCTTCTTTTATATAACTATCTTCTTCTTCATCGTCAAAGCAGTAAAAAGACCTCACACTTGGATGAATAGCTAAATTCTTTTCATTTGTTCTTTTATATGTTGTTGTTTTTACCATTTGGTTTCTCCTTTGTTTTTAGTTTTTTGTTTGATTTAGTTTAATAATAATACTTTTATTTCATGTTGTCAAGCTTTTTTTTAAAAAAAGTTTATGATTTTATATTCTAATCAAAGATTTTTTATCATTCGCTTTTAGTATATTATACATGCAGGCTCTGTGCCATGTTACAAAATAAAAACGGCTTATATGCATAATAACATATAAGCCGTTGATATTGTTAAGATAATGTTTTTAAATTCTATTTTTTATGCGCATTTTATAATTTTTAAAATGTTAAAAACTGTCTCGTAAAAACGCCAAAGTGTCTCAAAACAGCCAAATTGTCTCAAAAATAGGGTTTTTTTGTCTCAAAACGCCTGTTTTTTGTCTCATTAAGACCAAAGTGTTTCATTAAGGCTTTATTTATCGTATCCTATTCTTGTTTTTGCGAGTCCCCATGCGTATTCATACAGATGAAGTCCCTTGCTTGTGGCTACTATACCGCCGTCCTTTACACCTATTTCATCGGACATGTATTCTTTTAGAACTTGTAATGCTGCCAAATTAGCGGGGAATCCTCCCCACAAATCCCAACTGCGAAAATACGGGAAGAAATGTAACTGGCCGTTTTCAATCCGTGTGTCAATACCTCGTAAGCAAGGCGGGTCTGCCTGATAAATAGAATTCTTGTCACCTATCGCCATATATGCTTGATTTGTTCCTCGACCAGAGTTTTTATACATCTCGATTACAGCCTTTATCTGAGGTTCGAGATACTCCCCGTATGTATAAACTTCATTTGGCTTTTTGGCGGATGTCATAAGATAAAGAATATACTCTGACAAATAGTTACTATCAACTGGATTAGGTATACCATAGGCGGGCGGTATTTCAGGCGTGAGCGGACGAACGGAGGGGTTCTTTATATTAATAGTAACGAAATCAAACTCTAACCGGCGTTGTCCTTCGTAGCTTCCCCTGTCGATGATATACTCGTGAGTTCTTTTTTGGTCACAATTTAACATCGTGTATAAGCTTTGAAACCATGCATCTGGTAATGTTGTTGCGTTTATTGTTGTAGTTTTCATTTCCTGTCTCCTTATATAATAGTATAACCCCTAAAAATAAAAAGACCCCATCCCGCCGGACTATTCCAGCGGGCGGAGTCTTTTTGCTCATAGAAGAATTACCAAATATGGACATTATACCACTGGATCTGTTATGGGCATTAAATATTATTATATAATAGTATAAAATGTGGCTGTTTTATACTATAAGGTAAAATGGCCTGAAAAGGGGCTGTTTTGGGGTATACTACCATAAGGGGCAGGTCGAGATCGTCCCTTTTAGGGGGTAATTTGGGCGTTTCTCTGTAAACCCTTGGTACCAGTGAGTTTGCGGGGAATAAGACCAAGAAAAAGAAGTTTTTTAAAAAATAATTAAAAATAATGTATTTTTTACTTGACATATAAGGGAAAAAGTATTACTTTATAGACAAGGAAAGAATAAAACTAAAAAGGAGGTGATTTGAATGAGAAAAAACATAAAAGCATTACATGTCAAGAATGTATTCGGTGTAGAAGATGACAGCTTGGGTTCAGATTGGGTCGAAGTGTGGCACCTTCGTAACGCTAAAATTGATGAACTGGTCAAAACTGGAAATGCTTTAAGAGCTATTCTTAAAGCAAGAATTAATGTTTAGTGCCTATAAGGTAAAAGTGATTTATAATGAAGGATGAAAACAAGTTCTTGGAACATTGCTAAAAAGACAGGGCGGTTGCATTATATCTATTAATTGTTATCAAATAAAGGATTGTGAATTATGATTGTTGAGAAAACGATACGTGAAGTGTTCGGGGCTGATTTAGACCAGAAAGTATGGTATCCCACTACTCCGGCCACAGGGGGTAAAGGTTCTAAAATCCCAGCATGGCGAAAAGACGACAAAGCGGGGCTGGATTTTAACGCATGTTTTGGCGGTATAATACAACAAAATCAGAGCTTAGGGGTTGCGTTCAAGTTCAGCTCATCTCTTATTTGTTTTGATATTGATGTTAAGGGCGAACTTTCTGCCAGCCAGGCAGAGTTTGTAAAAAAGGCTGAGCGTGAGACTTATGTTGAAAAATCAATGTCTGGGCGGGGGCGGCATGTATTCTACCGCTGTGCTGATAAGCTGAGTCTTGGGTTAAAACCGAAAAGCAAAATAAACGATGGACTGGATGATCTGTTCGTGTCGGGGGGATTTTGCATCGTGACCGGTGATGTAACAGATAATGCATGTCATAATATTAAGGAGCTAACAGGGGACGAGTTGACAGCCCTTATTATCAGCTACGGCGGAACAGCGGGAGACGGTGGGCAGGTTCTTGTCAATGGCGGCGGTGTGCTGCCTGAGACCAAAGGTAAAGCGGCGGAGTTAGTTGACTTTAAGAAATATATAAATAAGTTTTCAGATGTTTCAGACCGAACCGAGCTTGATAAGCTCAAGAGTTATCTTGCGGCCTTGACACCCTGGCCAAACGACCGGATCAAGGCTGAGTATTGCAGGTACGAGGACTGTAAGAGTTTTGACAATAGGGATTTCTGGATTAAAATAATTTGTTCTATAAAGGATTTTTGCCACAAAAGCAAGATAGCCGAAGCGGACGGATTAATGGTCGCTGATTCTTGGTCTCAATCGGACACTACAGGAAGTTACCGGAATTTTTCTGACGTTAAGGCGGTTTGGGAGAGCTTTAAGCCCGATAGTGACGGGTCAGGTGTGAGTATGAACACTTTGGCTGCTTATGCTTCTAAGAATAGCACTGTTGCGGCCATCGAGGAAATTAACAATGAATACTTTTACGTTAATGTTCCACCGAATGATTCTTACGGTTACCTTGACGAAAAAGGAAATGTTAAACTTATAAATAAAATAGCTATGGTGGGGCGGCTCTCAATGCGGTTTGTGAAGATCGGGGACAAGCGTGTTAACGCTTTTCAGGCTTGGAACTCATCGGTTGATCGCCGTTCATATAAAGGCATTGAGTTCAACCCAGAAAAAACAAACGATGGGTACTTGAACTTATGGCAAGGTTTTAAAGGCTCTGAAGGGGCATGCACAGATGAAGCGTTTCTTAATTACGTACAGGAAATTATATGCAGCGGAGACGAAGATTTATATAATTACGTGTTAGATTGGTGTGCAGATTTGGTGCAGTTTCCCTATTTGAAACAAGGAGTTGCTTTGGTTTTGCTTAGTGAAAAATTTGGCACAGGTAAGAGTTTCTTTGCGGAAAGCCTGGGTGCTACGATGGGTTCAGCGTTTTACGCAGTGTCTAATATTAAAGATTTGACAGGACGCTTCAATTGCCGCCTTGAGCACACATTATTATGCGGGATAGACGAGGGAGTTTACGCTAAAAATCGTTCTACCCAAGATAGCTTAAAGGCGTTAATCTCAGGCGGTTCTATGAAGTATGAAAGGAAGGGTCAGGAGTCCTTCTATGCTAAGAACTATAGTAGGTATATTTTCACAAGTAATAACTCCAACGCAATACATGTCAAAAAAGCTGACAGGCGTTTTGCTATTATTGAAGTTTCTGATAAGAGGGCTCAAGATAGGGCATTTTTTGCTGAGTTGTACAGGCAATGGAATAATGGCGGCTCGTCTTGTTTTCTTGAGCGCATGCGCAGGCGTGACATCAGGAAGCTTGACCTATGTAAAAGCCGTGTTATGACTCAAGCGACCAAAGACCAAAAGCTTGAGTCTCTGAACGCTAATGAAGAATGGGTGTTGAAGTTTGCTGAATATGGTATTGATGAAGGCTATGCTAACCTTGAAGATATTACTAAAAGGCCTGCTCCGGCGGGTTGTTCTTGGGTAAATCGTATTGATGTTATTGAAGATTACAAACGATATGGCAACGAAGCGAAGCTGCGCAACCCTATGGGGGAGCGTAAACTCAAAAAGTTTATCGCAAAAACAATAGGGCATGAGCTTACTACTCATAGGACATGCAATAGCAATGGTGTAAATATAACTTATTGGGCATTTCCAGATGATATGTTAGAGGTCTTGACAGAGTATTTTATGATATAGGAAGGGGGAGAGACCAAAAAAGAAGGCCGCTAGGGGAGAGTCCCTTAGTGGCCTTTTTTGTTGTGTGTAAAAGTTTACATAATACTGAGGTAACGCATGTCATGTTAGTATGTAGGTGCTGTGCTTTGGGGTTGTCTTGTGCTATTATTCTAATAAGGTGTAGCGGTGAAGTTGGTAATGAGGGGCTTTTTCTTCAGTAATATGCAGTTAAGTGAAGTTATTCACTAAACGTTTTCAGTAAGTGCAGACCTTATCCTTAAGGAATTCAAGGCGTTATGGTAAATATTCACTTTATTCACTTGTTTTTGCACTTTTTCAGTCGCTCACGTTTTACACCCCCCGTCCCCCGTACGGTATACCGTACCCTTTATACTCTTTTTATTACCCTATATAATATATATAAGTGAATATATGAATATAATGCTATAAGTACCTTATATCCTTGTACATAACCTATGCACTTAGCCTTTTTGTACTTGAATATCATGCACTTATTACTGAATATACCTGCGCCGCAGACCTTTTCCTTGGTCTCACCCACCCCACAGCCCCACACTGCCACACTGCCGCAATACTATAAGGACACGAACTACAGCCTATGAGGTACTGTGCCAATAAGGTAACAAGCTACCGCCCCATAGTACGAAAATAACAGGTGCCGGCACTTCGCTTTGTATGTAGAGTGGGGGAAAATGCATTGTGGACAGGAAATAGAGGTTTTATGAGGCGAAAAAGTAATAAGCCAATATGGGTCAACCACGCCCTTGGTCTTTATATATACACACCTTAACATGCGCCAGGTATTTTTGCCAAATCAGCCCCCTACCTCAGAACTCGTCAACTGAAATTTTCCCCGCCCAAAAATTATTTTACATCCTTATATAAACCATGTGGGATTTCTCTTGACTTTTGATGAAAAATGTGATATAATAGGGGGTATCAAAGAAACAAAACCAAAGACACTATTTTGAAAGGAACATTGTAATGAAGAAGAAAAGAAAATACCCTTGTCGTATTGAACGACATGGTATGTCAAGAACAAGAATTTATAAAATATGGGTTAACATAAGACAAAGATGCGAAAACCCAGAGCACCCAGGCTATAGGTACTATGGCGGACGGTGGACAAGCATTTGTGACGAATGGAAAAAGAGCTTTACAGCGTTTTACTTAGATGTAGGAGACCCGCCTACTCCTGAGCACTCAATAGGCAGGATTGACATCAACGGCCATTATGAGCCATTGAACGTGAAATGGTGCACCCCAGAGGAACTATCTATTAATAGGAGAAAGAGGAACAGCAAGGAATATAGAACCACTCACCCATACACAAAGGAGGATAACTATCAACACACAACCTATCGACAACAAGGCTCTCCAGTATCACTATGAGCTATTGAACTATTCATTTGAGCAGATAGGTGCTGTATTCAACTTGAAACCTGAATTGGTCGAGGTCGCATGCGAGAACGGCGGCTGGAAAAGACAGAAGTTTAACCCAGAGAAAGCTATTTCCCTTATGGCGCAGAAGCAGTCTTTCTTGGCCAAAGATTACGTTTCGCTGGAAATAGTACTCTTACGTAAATTACAGGAAACAGTACAGTATCTAAACACCGATCACCCACAAGCAGCAGCCAAAATAAAATCTTTGGTCTCGTCTTACGAAGGACTTATTAAACAGAATGAAATCCTTTACGGGCGATTAGAAGAGGACAAGGAAGCGCAGGAGAAAGCACTCCAGAAAGATGAATTGGATGCTGAACTAAAGAAAGCCTTAATAGAGCTATCCAAGAATGGTAAAGTCAATAAGGAAAAAACGGATGGAGCCAAATAGAAAAGCGGCGCATGAGTATTACGACAAGATAAGGAATCACACGCAAGATTCGTCTTCTGATACTAATAAAGTTATGAGACATCTGGCAAAGACTGACTTGTTTTTCCTCTTGGTCTGTGTGCTGAAACGGAGCGATGCCGACCATGACTGGCTGTACGACCGCTGTAAAGAGGTCTATGAAGCACCAAACAGTCACCTTGACCTTTGGTCTCGGGCGTTTTATAAGTCAACGATAATAACATTTGCGCTAACCATACAAGATATATTAAAAGACCCAAACACAACGGTCGGTATTTTCTCGTATACAAGACCAATAGCGAAAGCTTTCCTCAGGCAGATAAAGCGAGAGTTTGAAGAGAACGCCCTGCTAAAAGGACTATTCCCTGAGATATTTTACGACAAGCCCAAGACCCAGTCACCGAAATGGTCAGAGAATGATGGTATTGTAGTAAAGAGAGGTATCAATCCAAAAGAGTCAACGGTTGAAGCTTGTGGCCTTATTGACTCAATGCCGACATCAAGGCATTACTCACTAAGGGTATACGATGATATCGTCTCGGACAGTTCAGTTACTTCGCCTGAGATGCTAAATAAAGTAACCCAAGCATGGGGACTGTCACAGTCCTTGGGCACAGAACATGGAGTACTAAGAGTAGTAGGAACACGATACCATTTTGCAGATACTTATTCAGTCATATTACAAAGAAAATCTCTCACACCAAGGATTTATCCGGCAACACACGATGGAACAGAGAGCGGAGACCCTATATTCCTAACAAGGGAGTCTCTAAAGGCAAAGCGTAGAGATATGGGCGCATACATATACGCTTGTCAAATGTTACTTAACCCTGTGGCCGATGAGCTACAGGAACTAAAACCTTCGTGGCTCCAAACGTGGAATGCCACAAGCTATGATAACATGAATATTTATATCACTGTTGACCCTGCTAATGAAAAAAAGAAAGGAAGTGATTATACAGTATTTACCGTCTTTGGCATCGGTGTGGATAATAATTATTATATTATTACTTGGGTGAGAGATAAACTCAACCTCACTGAACGGGCGAACACACTTTTCGCCTTACAACGCAAATTCAGGCCGGAGAAGATTGCGTATGAAAAGTACGGGATGCAATCGGATATTGAGCACTTCAAAGACCGGATGGACAGAGAAAACTATCATTTCAGAATTCAATCTGTCGCTGGTCAAACCAAGAAAGAGGACAGAATAAGGAGGTTAGTCCCACTATTTGAACAAGGGCGTATCTTTTTACCACAGCAATGTATACAGAAGAACACGGATTTAACACAGGTATTTATGAACGAAGAGTTTAGATTGTTCCCTTATTCGCCACATGACGACATGCTCGACTCCATGTCACGAATAATGGATATTAAAATAGAAAGACCTGACATGATTGAAACCTCTGGTCTCAACTTTGGAAACTTACCAGACCGTGACCAAATGCAGATGGATTTATTTAAAAGGCAAGCGAGACCAGATATTGATTACATTTTAACACACGGAATGAGGAGATAAACTATGTCTATAGGAAAACCAAAATCACCAAAGCCACCTCCCCCGCCCCCTTCTTTCAAGGATGTAGAAGAGGTAGAAGGACAGGAATTACAAATGCAAAGAAGAAAACAAGGCAGGCGTTCAACTATCCTGTCATCACGTAATGAGAACAAGAAAACCTTATTAGGATAATTTATGGCAAATACAGCTAAAGAAATAAGACAGCGTTTCTCTGGTCTTGCTAAGGTCAGGGAAGATTATGAAGACCTTTGGCAGGATGTTGCTGATCTTGTTGCGCCCCGCAGGAGTGATATAGATGGTACTGAACTCCCAGGGAAAAAGCGTGGACTCAAGATATATGATGGCACGCCAAGGGCAGCTTGTCAGCAACACGCCGATGGTCTATTCGGATATCTTTGTTCGCCATCAACAGTATGGTTTAACTTAAAGATAGCTCGAAAAGATATATCCAAGATACCGGAAGTAAGAGCCTATCTTCAAGACGCAACTATACAGTTGCACTATGCATTTACAAGGTCAAACTTCTATGCTGTAACACCTGAATACTTTTTTGACGGGTGTTCCATAGGTACCGCAACTATGTACGCAGAAGAAGACCCGTCTACGGGGAAGGTTGTATTCACCCCAAGACACCCAAGGGAGATATACATAGCGGCGAACCAGTATGGGAGTGTAGATGTATTATTCAGGAAGTTCAAACTAACAGCCAGAAACGCTGCAAAGCAGTTCCCTTCTGGTCTATCAAACATGATTATCTCGGCAGCGAGAAACACACCGGAAGCAGAGTTCGAGTTCCTACATGCTGTTTACCCTAATGACGACAAACAGCTTGGGAAAAAGAACAATAAGAACATGCGTTACACAAGTATTTACACCGAACTTAAAGGCTCAGATACCATACTTTCACACGGTGGGTACAATGAGTTCCCGTATTCTGTATGGAGGTATAGAACCAGTTCAGGTGAAGTGTACGGCAGGTCTCCGGCAAGTGATGCGTTGGTTGAGATTCTTGGTCTTAATCAGGTAACAAAGAGTGTACTTAAAGCTTCACAACTCGCAGTGGAACCTGCCTATAATGTTCCAAAGGAAATGCGGGGGAAAGTCAGAATAGCTCCTAAAGGTATGAACTATTATGACGAAGAAAGACGAATGATAACGCCTGTCAATGTACCGACACAGTTACCAGCGGGTGAAGCACAACAGTTAAGGATGCAAAAAGCGATAGATGCAAACTTTCATATTGACTTCTTCACACTACTTTCAAGAGCAGCTCTTGATGGTCGTCAACTGACAGTACCACAGGTCATCGAGATGCAGGGTGAAAAAGGAGCAATGCTCGGCGCAGTAGTCGGCAGACTTAATGGCGACTTTTTTGACAACTGTATCGACCGGATGTTTCAGCTTGAGACCAAAGCCGGCCGGATGCCAGAAGTACCTGACGTTCTCTACGAATCAGGGGAGACCATGATAGAGACAGAGTACATGGGTATCCTTGCACAGGCACAGCGGCAACAAATGAGGGTACAGTCTATCACAAGAACTATGGATATTCTTTCGCCTTTGGCAGAAATTAATCCCTCTATTCTTGATCGGATAGACTTTGACGAGCTTGTGGACGAGGTGTTTGACGCAAACAGCTTCCCGACAGATGCTATTATACCTCTGGAACAGGCTAATGAAATGAGAGCTGCAAGGGCACAACAGGAACAGCAACAGCAGGATGCTCAGATGATGAGTGAAGCTGCTGATAAAGTTCCGGCTGTAACCGGTGAGGTGGCAGACTCCTCAGTACTTAACCAGCTCATGGGCGGGGGTGAAGAATAATGGCCAATTATAATGTAACAAAAGATGATTACCAAGCAACCTTTTCGACTATACATGGGCAGAGAGTATTAGCTCACCTTTTGGTCGAATATAACTTTTTCAATGAAGTTGAGACCGAAGCGGAGGTGGCTGAAAGAAACATGCTCATAAGGTTATTACGTAATGCTGGAATTATTGATATTAAAAACGCCGAGCTGATAACAAGAAAGTTATTAGAAATCGGTAAAATTACTAATTAAAAGATAAGGAAAATACTTATGGATGAAAACACGAATCAACCAGCGTGGTCACAGCAGTTACCAGAAGACCTAAAGGGAAACGAAGCATTTACCGGATTTGAAAAGCTTGGCGATTTCGCTCAAGATTATCTTTCAAAAAAGGGGACTGTTTCCGAGCTTGAGGGGAAATTGAGCAACAGCGTGGCAAAATTGGGGGAAAATGCAACACAAGATGAGATAAACGCATACTATAGAGAACTCGGTGCACCGGAAGACGCCAAAGGTTATGAGTTAAATAAACGTGAAGCGATAGAAGGCCTATCTTATGACGATAATTTAGAAGCAGCGTATCGTGACACGGCTCTCAATCTTGGTCTTTCCAAGCAGCAAGCATCGAAGCTCTTTGACTGGTATTCAGAAATTAACGAATCAGCATTTACTAACGCTCAGCAGACTAAAGAAACGAGCTTAGAGGAGAGTGTTGAAAATCTGAAGAAGTCATGGGGTAACGAGTATGATACTAAATTGGAAAAAACAAAAAAGGCAATTGAAGAGTTCGGGGGTGACGAGTTAAGAACACTCCTTGATGATAGTGGACTTGGGAATAATCCCATAATGATTGAAGCTTTTCAGAAAATCGGAGCAGCGATGTCTGAAGATAAGTTTATATCTGGCGGCACAACCGACACAATGTCCAGTAATATTGACCCACAAACAGGGCGGGCGTTGTTCACATACGCTAACTCGCCGGATATGTCGAAACAATAAATAATTAATTAATTTGAATTTATAAAGGAATTTAAACAATGGCAGAACTTGATACCAGAGGTCAGTTAACACTGATCGAATTAGCAAAACGTACTAATAATAAAGAATTATTGACAATCGCCGAGGTACTCAACGAGGATAATGAAATCTTGACTGATGCCGTGTGGCAGCAGGCAAATGATATTACCTCTCATGTATTTACACAGAGAACCTCACTTCCGACTGGTTCTTGGAGACAGATTAATAAAGGTGTTGAGGAAGAAGCATCAAGTACCAGACAGATTCGTGAACCTATCGGTATTCTTGAAGCATTCTCAAAAGTTGACTGTGTTCTGGTCGACAATGCGCCTAATCCTGTTCAGTTCAGGTCTGATGAAGATATGTCTTTTGTTGAAGGTCTTTCACAGAACATGGTTGAGAAAATCTTTTATGGCAACCTTGCCACTGACCCTGAACAGCTTAATGGCCTGGCGAATAGAGAAAGTTATAATAATCTTGCATCTGAAAATGTATGGGGCGCAAGCGGAACAGGCTCCGACCTTTGCAGTGTATGGATAGTACAGTGGGGCGCAAGAAAAACCTCTTTGGTCTATCCTCGTGGTTCACAGACCATGGGTGTAAAGCGTACCGACCTTGGAAAGTCTGTGGCCTATGATGCTTCTTATAATCCCTTCATGGCTTATTGGAGCAACTTCGTTGTAAATATTGGTCTTGTTGTGCATGATGACCGTAATATACAGCGTATTTGTAACATAGAATCAACAGGGTCTACTAATATTTTTGATGAAGATTTACTTATCAAAGCTCTTAACCATATGCCTGGTCGTGGTCGTGGAGCAAGTATATACATGAACGAGACTCTTTTATCTCAGATGGATATTGTTGCGAAAGATAAAACAAATGTATACTGGACTCCAGGAAACGCCTTTGGCGAGGAAGTAGTATTCTTTAAAGGTATTCCGGTAAGGAAGGTTGACCAGTTAACTATAACCGAAGACGCAATAGTTTAAGCAAAGGAAAATAATATTATGATGATTGATAGCAAATTAATGATGTCTGAAGCACAGGCAATAACGGCAACTGCTGTTTCTACTAATGAAATTGACATGGGTGTAAACGGTGAAAATGTTGGAGAAGGAAATCCCGTTTATCTTGAAGTTTATTTGGATACTGGTTTTGATACTTCCGTCAATACTCTTACTATAACATTACAGGATAGTGCTGATGGTTCAACATACGCCGATAAAGTTGTTGTTGTACCAGCAACCGCCACCTCAGCCCTTTTAACTGCCGACATCGGTAGATTGGTGAGAATATCTTTACCAGCAGATATAAGAAGGTATATAGCAATGAACTATACTGTATCTACTGGTCTTACTTCTGGAAAAGTTTCAGCCTTTTTGACCATAAATTAGAAGGGATATTCCATGACAGCTAAAAAGAAAAATACCAGCATAGATTATCTATGCAAAACTAAATGTATATTTGAGGGTAGAATTCACTGCCTTGGAAAGGTTTACACCTATCCGGCTGATAAAGAAATCCCGTATCATCTTGAATCTATTGGTGAGCATAAGGAGATTTTAAAGCCCGAAGACGAGATACGTCAGCTTAAAAAGATTATAAGTACTTTGCGAGCTGAAGCAACGGAGTTCGTGTAACGTAACAAAATACAGACCAGGAGTTTTCTCTTGGTCTGTATTAAACAATATAATTAAAAAACAATAAGGAATTTAACAGTGGCTTTATCTTATACAAGCATATGTAATCAGGCGTTATCAAAAATAGGCGCTAAAGAGATTTCTAACATAGATTCCGACTCCTCGTCATCCGCAACTAAATGCCGTGTGGTTTATGAGTCAGTAAGAGATTCTCTCCTTCGTCTTATCGACTGGAACTTTGCGATTGAACGCCAAGAACTATCACAATTAGCAACTACACCCACTTATGAGTTTTCGTATTACTATGCGCTACCGACTGACCCTTATTGCCTTCGAGTTATTGAAACTGAGGACGATAGTATTTATACGGTAGAAGGTCGAAAACTCCTTAGCGATGAAACATCATGTAATATAAAATATATAGCAAGAGTTGAAAATCCTATAAATTTTGACTCTAACTTTGTAACATTATACATTGATGCTTTGGCATCTACTTTGGCTATAACTATAGCCAATTCTGGAACATTAAAAGACAGAATGGACGAGGATTACAGGATATCGTTAGCGAAAGCAAGAGAAACAAATGCACTTGAATTTTACGATGATGATTTAGACCAAAACACAACTTCATTATGGGACGAAGCGGGGAGATAAAATATGCCAAGAGCTAATCCAATGCAGTATAATTTTAATGCTGGAGAGTTATCACCCGCCCTTACTGGTCGAATTGACCTTGATAAGTATTCGTCTGGATGTAAACTTTTAGAGAACATGATAACACGCCCGCATGGTACAGCGTTTAAACGCTCAGGGAGTAAATACATCAACGAAGTCCTTGGTTACGATATGATTGTAAACGGAGATTTCGATTCAGATACAGAATGGGATAAAGGAACAGGCTGGACAATCGCAAGCGGGACAGCAAACGGCGTTGCCGGTACTGAGAGTTCCTTAGACCAAACAGGGACAGGTATAGTCGAGGGCACATATTATCAGATTATGTATACTGTGAGTAACTGTACAGCAGGGTCAATAACTGCATGTCTCGGAGGAACATCTTGCGGGACTGTAATAGACGAGAACGGAACATACTTCCAAAGAGTACAAGCCGGCGGAACTAACGAGACCTTGAATTTTACAAAGTCGGCTGATTTTGCGGGCTCAATAGACAATATTTCACTAAGAGAACTATCACCTGAGACACGCTTGGTCTCGTTCGAGTTTTCCGTGGGAGAAGCTTTTGTACTTGAGTTCACACCG
>Ga0209345_10003643_pt1 | contig 15662 bp, 16 predicted proteins | sample Cruoilmetagenom7_FD_187294 | JGI IMG/M metagenome (GOLD analysis project Ga0209345, IMG submission 187294) | Oil polluted marine microbial communities from Coal Oil Point, Santa Barbara, California, USA - Sample 7 (SPAdes) (version 2) | ecosystem: Environmental > Aquatic > Marine > Oil seeps ... | reverse complement strand
AACTAACAGATAGAATAGTACCTGAAATTCAAACTGGGAGTTCCCTCATGAGTGTATTGGTCGGTAGACCTGCCCCTGATTTCACCGCAGCCGCAGTACTGGCAGACGGTGACATTGTTGATGATTTCAATCTGCAAGAACATTTGAAGGGCCACTATGGCGTCGTGTTCTTCTATCCCCTCGACTTCACCTTTGTATGCCCCTCAGAAATCCTCGCCTTTTCAAACCGGGTGCCGACATTCGAAGAGCGCAACACCAAAGTGATAGCGGTCTCTGTCGATAGCCAATACAGCCACTTTGCCTGGCGCAACACCGCGCCGAATGAGGGCGGCCTCGGCCCGGTCCAATTCCCGATGGTGGCAGACATCACCAAGCAGATCGCGCGCGACTATGACGTCCTGATCCAGGAAGATGGCGTGGCGCTCCGCGGCACATTCCTGATCGACAAAGAAGGCATTGTCCGCCATCAGCTTGTAAATGACCTCCCCATCGGCCGAAATGTGGACGAAGCCATCCGCACCCTTGATGCACTCCAGTTCCACGAAGAACATGGTGATGTCTGCCCTGCAGGCTGGAATAAAGGTGATGAAGGCATGACAGCAGATGCAGACGGCGTCGCTAAGTATCTGGGCAAACACGCAGAAGCGCTTTAATCCGACCACTCAGGCCCGCCGCGATCACACCTTCGCGACGGGCAGTCTTGATCCCGTTTGCCCCTGTTTACCTGCGGCGGGAGTCCCTATATTGAGGCCCTGCTTGAGGAACAATTGACCGATTCCCCGGCATCAAAATCAACCGAGTACGCACTATGTCGAACCAGCATCATTCCAAAGTGACAATCATCGGCTCCGGCCCGGCCGGTTATACCGCCGCGATCTATGCCGCCCGTGCCATGTTGGAACCCACCATCATTCAGGGCATTCAGCCAGGTGGCCAGCTGACCATCACGACTGAAGTGGAGAATTATCCAGGCTTCGCGGAAGAAATTCAGGGCCCTTGGTTGATGGAACAGATGGAAGGTCAGGCGCGCCACGTCGGCACCAACATCGTCGCGGACACGATCATGGAAGTGGATCTAAAAGCCACACCCATCCGCATGGTCGGCGACAGCGGCGACATTTACACAACCGATGCGCTCATCATCTCAACAGGGGCTCAGGCAAAATGGTTGGGGCTCCCTTCTGAAGAAAAGTTCCAGGGCTTTGGCGTATCAGCCTGCGCAACCTGCGATGGATTTTTCTACCGCGGCAAGGAGGTGATTGTTGTTGGGGGTGGCAATACCGCAGTTGAGGAAGCGCTCTTCCTCACCAACTTCGCGAGCAAAGTAACCGTCGTACATCGCCGCAACGAGTTCCGCAGTGAGAAGATCCTTCAAGACCGTCTTTCTAAAAATCCGAAGATTGAAGTCGTCTGGGACACGGTAATTGACGAGATCATTGGCGACACAGATCCGCTTGGCGTAACCGGTGCGAAAGTGCGCAACATCAAGACCGGTGAAGAAAGCACCATCAGTGCGGACGGTGTGTTCATCGCCATTGGGCACGCCCCGTCGACGGAGCTTTTTGTGGATCAGCTGGAAACCAAGCAAGGCGGATATCTGGTGACAGCGCCGGATTCCACTGCCACGTCTATTCCAGGTGTTTATGCAGCAGGCGATGTAACCGACGACATCTACCGCCAAGCCGTCACGGCTGCGGGCATGGGCTGTATGGCGGCCCTTGAGGCAGAAAAATTTCTTGCCGCAAAAGAATCGGTCGCTGAAGCGGCAGAATAGCCAGCACCCCTCGAGCAAGCTAGTGCACCCGGTTTTCTGACCGCTTACGGTCTGGCGTGCTCCCCGTCCACCCGTTAAACGCGCGGATGAACGAATTGGGGTCGTCATATCCTAGTAAAAATGCAATCTCGGCATTTGTGTAGGCAGAGCGTGTGAGATAGTGCGCTGCAAGCTCTTCGCGCAGCCGGGTGATTTCCTTCTGAAAGCTGGTTCCCTCTTCCGCCAGGCGCCGCTGCAGGGTGCGGTCACTCACCGCCAGCTGTCTCGCGACTTCAGACATTGTGCAATGCCCCCCTGCCAGGCTCTCGGTCAAGCACGCCCGTACCCGCGAACGAAAATCAGCCTCAGGAGCAAGGTCTTGCATGCGGGTCCGAAGCTCTGGCTCGAAAATAGACCACATGGAGTCGTTCGCCGTCAGAAATGGGCGCGCGGCATCCGCGGCTGAAAACAACAATCCACAGCTATTGGAAACAGACACGCTGCATCCAAAAAATTCCTCATACGCGCCCGCATCTGCGACGGATTCAGTGAGCGTTACCTGCAACGGAACCATCATCTCGCGCGTGGCAGATCGGGCCATATGTAGAAAAAACACCAGCTCCATCAAAAAATAGCTCTGTGGTATCTCCAACGTTGGGGGGTCGGCTTTGATCACCACCGCGGTGGCCCGGTCGTCACGAGATAGATCCAAAAACAGAGGGCCCACAATAGGCTTGTATTGAGCCAGACGCTCTAGCGCCTGATTGAGATTAGCGCTGCAAAAGCAGGCAAACAATGGCGGACTGAACGTCTCCGCAGAAAAGGCTTGTCCCACTTTGAGAGGAAAGAGAGCTTCCCCCGACGCGCTCACGATCGCATCCCACAGCTGAAAAAACTCATGTATGGAGAGTGTCGGCGTCTCCCGCGTAAAAAGATCAAGCGGAAGGCGCGCCGACCGTAAGACGTCCTGGTCCGAAATCCCAAGATCTTGCAGCAGCGCGCTCCAACCGAAATCAACAACGAAATGTGACCTATCGGTCGTCATTTCGCAGCACTCAAGATTGCCCGATCAAAGATACGATCCCCAAACCACTTCCGAATGAATAAAAGGGGGCGGGCGAGCTGTCCCGCCGCATAACGCGTTTTAGGACGCCTGGACTTAACCGCCCGCGAGACCACTGTCGCAATCAATGATGCAGGCGAGGCTTTCCCATTTGTGTATGAGTCAGAAATCGCTCCAGCGACATTGCGCGCCATCGGCGCATAAGCCCCATCACCCGAATATTTGATCAACGGCTCCTCCGTCACGTGCCCAAACTCGGTTTGAATAATGCCAGGTTCCACTACAACCACATCGATATTGAAGGGCGATAGTTCAAGCCGCAAACAGTCGGCCAAGCCTTCAAGCGCATGTTTAGACGCATGATACCACGCACCCATAGGCGTATAAATCTTTCCACCCATGGAGGTGATAAAGACAATCTTGCCCGCCTTCTTTTCACGCATATGTGGCAGGACAAGCTGAACTAGGCGGGCTCCGCCGAACACATTCACCTCAAACTGGTAGCGCGCATCATCTGCCGGAATATCTTCCAATGCACCCAGAAGACCAAAGCCCGCATTATTGATGAGAACATCAACACCACCATGGGTGTTGGTGATATGAGCGATGCCAGCGACGAGGCTCTCTTCCTTGGACACGTCCATTTCGACAATGTCCGCGCCCAGCTTCTTGAGGTCTTCCATTTCCCCCACCCGCCGCGCCGCCGCGACGACAATAAGCCCATCTTTCAGCAGCTTTTGCGCAATGGCCTTGCCCATACCCGACGATGCCCCTGTCACCAGTGCGACCTTCTTCTGACGTTTTGCCATACCTGTCTTCTCGTTCTCCGTCCACGATCAATAAAAGATAGGAACGACCCGGACGCGCATCACTCGCAGAAGGCGCCAACAAACTGGCAAACCCCGCCAAACGCCGGTGCACCGGCAATTGCAGAGTGTCAGATGATGTCGACAGAATAGACCCAGGCGGTATAGAGCGCATAAAGCAACACAAAGACGATGCCGTCTAGGCGACCGATTGACGCCCGCCGCCATACCATCGGCGCTAAAACAACGGCAACGCCGAGCATAATCCACATATCAATGTCAGCGATCCGTCCCGCCACAGGCATCGGGGTGACAATCGCTGTCACCCCCAGAATTCCCAATGCGTTAAAGAGATTACTGCCCATAACATTTCCCATCACGACATCTGCGTGACGCCGATAGGCTGCAACAATGACTGTCGCAAGTTCTGGCAGGGAAGTGCCGATAGCAACAATCGTCAACCCGATGATGGCATCTGAAACGCCCAGTTCTTTAGCAATAGCTGTTGCTCCTTCTACCAACGCGTAAGCACCACCTGCAAGTAACACCAACCCCGCAAGACTGAAGATCACAGCTGTCGAAAAAGAAACCCGAGGTGCGCTGATATCGCGTTCAAGCCTTTGGTGGAGTTCTTCCCCCTTCTTTTGGTTGCGGCGCTCCACCAAGAAAGCGTATGTGAGGTAGGAAACAAGTGCAGAGACCATTCCAATGCCTGCGCTTCGCCCGATCACACCATTGAACGACAACACAACCAAAGCAATGCTTGCAATGAGCACCGCCAGTGCATCACGTTTGATTTCCCGGCCGCCGGTAGAGACCGGGGCAAGGATCGCAGCTAGACCGAGAATGAGCAAAACGTTGGCAATATTGGAGCCAACCACATTGCCAAGCGCGATATTGGGAACGCCGCCCAGAGCTGCTGTCACAGAGACCATCAACTCTGGAAGTGATGTCCCAAAGCCCACAATCACCATGCTGACAAGAAGAGTAGACAGCTTTAATCGGTGGGCAATGGCAATACTGCCGCGAAGGATCGCTTCACCACCCAGAAAAAGAAGTACCAAACCGACAATGAGAAGAAAAATATCCATGTACGCCACCTTTGACCCAAGATTAGGGTGAAAGGCAACGCTCTACAATGGCAAGTGCAGATATCCACACGTTTTGAGCAGCGAGTTTGCCTACTCGAAATCCCATGTAGATCCTCCAGGGCCCTTCCAATCCGCAAGCACTTTCGTGTTGCGGTTGATCGGATAAGCCCGCGGCCAAAACCCTTCTCCAGAAACCTCCCCCGCACGTATAGCCACCAAACCATCACGAAGGTCGCGAAGGTTTTCCAAACCCACGTCTGGAGCCCCTCGTGTTTCGGCACCACCATGCGCAGCAAATAGACGGGTCTCGCCAGGAAGGCGCACCAAGAGGTTTTCTGTGGTTTTCAAATACATGCCCAAGCTCGAGTTGGGCATAAATGCATAAACCTCACCATCACCCGCGTAGTCGCCCATAAACACCCGGTGACGCGACTTGTCCCAAATCGAAATTGAGTCCGGCGTATGTCCTGGCGTCAACAAGAGAGACAATGAAACACCACCAAGATCCAAATCTTGCTCCAGCGACCACCAGTGGTCTACTGGCCAACCGGAAACGTCAAACCCTTCAACCGCCCCCATATGTTCCAGCGGATCCGGTGAGAAAAAACCATCCTTCGTCCGCACGCGTAGAGAAGCAATATCGGGCATGATCACCCGGTCAAACTTCGTGTGGTTTCCCACATGATCAAAATGAAGGTGGGTAGCGATCACGCTGACGGGTTTATCGGTCAAACGCACGACCACTTTGCTAATATCATTGAGCGGTGACCCGCTATCAATCAGCAGAGCCTCGTTGGTTCCCACTATCAGATACGAATAGACATCGCGAAAATACCGAGGTTCGCTGATCGCGTAGGTGGTCTCGTCCAATTTTTCAACAGTGTAGAAGTCGTCAGACCAGACCTCTTTTGCTCCCAGGACCACCTCTTCTGTTGCAAGAAGAGGTGGCGCACCGGCAAGCGCTATTGCGTTGAGAAGCAGTGGTAGGCGAAAAACATACAACCCACCGATGAGCAGCAGCACCGCTGCACTCATGAGAAATCCTACACGAACAAATTTTCGCATCACTGCCTCCAGTCACTTAGAAAGTTGCATTGTGGTTTGAAACTTGAAGCCGGTTCCATGTGTTGATCATCACAATGATCAACGTTAGATAGTCTATCTCTTCCTGAGAAAAATGTAGCTTTAACTCACCATGCAGGAGAGCAAGATCGGTCCCACTTCCCTGAACGGTGAGCGTCTCCGCCCACGCGAGTGCCGTCTTCTCCGCAACTGAGAACAAGTCAGTATTGCGCCAGACGACAAGGTGATCGAGGCGCTCTGTTGTCTCATTGTCTTCGCGTGCTTCGCCCGTGTGCATGTTCACACAAAAGGCGCAGCCGTTGATTTGTGAGACGCGCAGCTTCACAAGATGTCGCAACAGCGGATCGATAGGACAGGTCGCAAACATTTCTTCAATGCCACCAAAGGCTGCAAGCGCATGTGGAACCGTCTTAACAAGGGTAACGCGGGGTGCACGGGACATCATTTAACTCCGTTTTGAACTGAAATAGGGGTGTTTGGAGACATGACGACGCAAGACCGCCATTTGTGACACCAAAACTAAAGTTGGGCAGGTCGTAGCGAGCATGGCAACTCTGAGATAGGCTCCAAGTGCATCATTGTCGGGGGACTTAAGCCATGCTGCGGATTTTTCTAATCACCATCGTCGCATTAATCGCACTGGGCGCCGCGGCTCTCCAATACAGGTTTGAGCTGGCAGTAGCGATGCTCTCCTCCGACAGCCCTCCACCTCTTCTGGAGAAAAGAGAGCTCTCCGCGACCGAAAAATGGTTCGACGACTATTACACAATCGACGGAATTGACGAGCGCACTCATGTGATCGGAGAACCTCGCGCCAGCGGCCCAGTATTTTCCTATCTTATTGAAGGCCGCGACAGGGCCATCCTGTTTGACATTGGATACCCATCCGCAAACATCCTGCCCGTTATTGAAAGCCTGACAGACAAGCCAGTCCTCGCCGTGCCCTCTCACCTTCATTACGACCATGTGGGCAACCTCGAACGCTTTGACGATATTGCCCTTCTCGACACCCCCCAACGACGCACGCAGATGGAGGGCGACATATTTTCACCGACCCACACTCAATTTCTCGGATCAGCCGAGGGACACGAAATTCCGCGATGGAAAATCACAAAATGGCTCTCCGATGGCGAGAAAATCGACCTGGGTGACCGAACAGTGCGCGTGATCTTCACACCTGGCCACACCGACGAGTCTATTTCCCTTTGGGACGAAGCGAACGGCCAATTTTTTACCGGTGATTATATCTATGAAGGTCCGCTCTATGCATTTCTACCCAATTCATCTCTAACGGATTATCTCAAGGTTGCAGAAAACCTGCTCTTGATGCTCCCGAGCGAAACCAAGCTCTACACCGCCCACCGCATGAACATGACTGGCACGCCCGTTCTGGAAATGAGAGATATTGTTGACCTCCGCGATACGCTGGAGATCGTCCGCGATGGAGAAGCATCTGGCTCTGGCTTCTTCCCCACGCGCTATTCGGTCAATGAACGCCTGGACCTCGACGCGGACATTCCCTGGCATCAAGACTGGAATGAGTAGGCGTTAACAGCCGAGCAATGCAGGCAATCGTCCCATCTCCCCGAAGACGGTGGCACCTGCATCTTCCAAAGCAGCCTTATCCGTCAGGGGATCGCCTGCATATCCCAGAACCTGCATACCTGCAGCGACACCTGCCTGAACCCCCGGCAGACTGTCTTCAATCACGATGCAGGTTTCCGGCGCATGCCCCATTTCGCTCGCTGCATGAAGAAACAAGTCGGGCGCAGGCTTGCCTCTTTCCACCATGGTTGCGCTGAACAGGACATCCTTCAGCAATGGCAGTAAACCCGCAGATCCAAGCGTTGCGTGCATCTTCTCAATTCGCCCTGAGGACGCCACGCAATGTGGGATATCTTCGTCGCGAAGCCTTATCACCTGTGCTTCAACACCGACAATTGCCTCCGTCGTATGGCGAAACACCTCGATCTCTTCACGCTCGACCATCACATGCCAATCATCCCCAAGATTTCTACCTAGTTCCGCCTCAACCTCGACCTGTACACTCTTCAATGATCTGCCGACAAACCGTCGACGGCAAGCCTCATAGGAAATATCCAATCCCAAAAGCTTCAGCCGATCAGAGAGAGATTTATTGGCAGCTCGCTCTGTATCAACAAGCACACCATCGCAATCAAATATCACAAGAGAATGTTTTGTCATGCGCGGCACCATACAAACAGCAACGCTCAGCGCCAGTCACTTTCTGTGACGAACCGTTACGACGTGCTCAGACCTGCCAGGTCGGCTCGCGCGTCGCGTGATCGTTCACAAAGGCTTCCAGGTCTTTGACGGCGATACGAAACTCTCGGCCGATTTTGACTGCTCTGAGTTCTTCGCCCCGGATCCACGACCGCACCGTGGATTCTCGAACTTTCAACAGTTCGGCAATTTCTTGTGTCGTCATAAACGGCTTGCTGAGCATTGACCTCATCCTCAGTCGGGATAATTACACCAAGAGATGTAAACATCTTTCAAAGCACGTCAACAACCTTAAAAGCAGTTGAAAGTATGTATTTTGATCCCCATTTTCAAAGACAAGGAAAATTGGCAATTATCAGCTACACAGACAGGTATCGAATGCCCCCCAGCACACAAGTCCATGATCAAATGTCCGGCAAGAACGCCCAAGTCCTTCTGACTCCCAAGACAATCCTGATGGCAACAGATCTATCGGCACGCTCCGACAGAGCGCTTGAAAGGGCGGTCGGTCTTGCAACCCAGTACAGCGCGCGCTTGGTCGTTCTCAACATTGTGGATGAAGATCTACCTATGTCCGTGCAAGACACTGTCCGCGAGGCCACCCTGAAGGAAATCCAGAGCGGCCTGGACAGGATCGACGGAGCCAACGCGATAAGTACCAAAATCGAGGCAATTTCGGGCAAGGACTATCGAGACATTCTTGACCATGCTGAGGAAATCTCAGCTGATCTCATCATCATGGGCATCCATCGAAATGAGACTGGCACAAAACCAATCGCTGGAACCACAATGGAGCGCGTTGTTCGCAAAGGCCGACAGCCTGTTCTGGTTGTCCCCAGCAGAGCTCAAGGTCCTTACAAAAACGTCGTAATCGGGGTCGATTTTTCCGCCTTCTCACGTATCGCCATACATCACGCTCTATCGCTCGCACCAGGTGCGCAATTCAATGCGGTGCATTCCTTCCATGTTCCATTTGGCGGTTTTCAGCGGGGACGTGACACCAGGAATGCAGTTAGAGATGAACATGAACGCGAATTGAAGAGTATGATTGAGCATGAGATGGACACTCTCGTCAGCTCCGCAACAACGGCGGAAACGTCCGATGTCTCCATCCAGAAAATCGTCAAGGAAGGCGAAACTCAATCTGTCATTAGGTCTGAGGTCGCGCGACTACAACCTGACCTACTGGTTCTGGGCACACACGGGCGTGTTGGCCTCTCTCACGCACTGCTCGGCAGTATTGCAGAAACGTTTCTCAACAACCCACCCTGCGACGTACTTGTCGTCAAAGCTTGGTAGCACCTACCGATAAAGCAGCTGATTGTTGCCTGTATAAAGGTGGGCTACTTCTTCGGCATATCCATTGAACAGCTGCGTGGGCACGCGACCACCGGTTCCCAACAATTCTTCTGAAGCCTGGCTCCAGCGCGGGTGTGGCACTTCCGGATTTACATTCGCCCAAAACCCGTACTCGGCCGCATTGATCTCTTCCCAGAAACTCACAGGACGTTCTGCGGTGAAGGTAAAGCGCACAATCGACTTGATGGACTTGAAGCCGTATTTCCAGGGCACAGCCAACCGAAGCGGTGCGCCAAACTGCTTGGGTAACGGCTTGCCATAGACGCCAGTAACCAGGAACGCCAGATCGTTCGTCGCCTCATCCAGCGTCAAGCCTTCAACATAAGGCCAGGGGTACCAGAACTGGTTCTGCCCCGTCGCCACATCAGGGTTCATGAAAGTCTCCATGCGTACATAACGCACGCCGGATTTAAGGTCTGCGAGCTTCACAAGTTCGGAGAAAGGAAAGCCTGTCCACGGAACCGCCATCGCCCAGGCTTCCACACACCGGTGCCGGTAAAGCCGTTCTTCCAGCGGCATGGCTTTGATCAGTTCATCACAGTCAAGGGTAAGGGGTTCGGCCACATCGCCATCGATCACGACCTGCCAGGGGCGGATTTCTAAATCCTGGGCAGCGCTCGAGATGCGTTTGTGGCTGCCAAACTCGTAGAAATTATTATAGCGCGACGACACATCTTCCCGCGTGATGTCGCGGGTCAGGGTGAAGTTGGGGTTCCGGGGGGCGGGATACCGGGCGGCATTCGGGTCGAGGGAAACCGCGCCTCCCGTATCAGCTTCCGCCCCGTCTTCGCAGGCTGCCAGCAGGCCAGTTCCGACGCCAGCAGCGACGAGCCCACTGGTTTTCAAAAACTTTCGACGATTGAAAAAGATATGCTCAGAGGTTGCCTCGTTCTCAGACATTTCCCAACGCCGTGTCTTCTTAATGAGCATCTCATTCTCCTCGTTCGACAACCCTAGAATTGGCCCAAAACGCAAAGCGGGCAAGTCACCTTTAAGCGACCTGCCCCAACTTTCGCTCGCAGTTTCGTGAGCCACATTAACGAGCGGCTCTTTAGGTCTCCAACATGGACCGCAGCATCCAGGCCGTTTTCTCTGACGCCTGCATCCGCTGGGTCAGAAGATCAGCTGTCGGCTCATCACTCGCCTCTTCGGCTAATGGGAATACAGCTCGCGCTGTGCGGGCAACCGCTTCATGACCCTTTACAAGGTTGGCCAGCATCGCTTCTGCTCTTGGCACGCCCGTGTCATCTTCAATGCTTGTCAGATCTGCATAAGCGGCGTAGCTGCCCGGAGCATATTCACCCAAAGACCGGATGCGTTCTGCAATCTCATCCACCGCAATCCAAAGCTCATTGTATTGAACCTCAAACATGGTGTGCAGCGTGTTGAACATCGGACCCGTCACATTCCAGTGGTAGTTATGGGTCTTGAGGTAGAGCGTATACGTGTCCGCCAGAACACGGGTCAGCCCTTCCGCGATTTTTGCGCGCTCAGCTTCGGGAATTCCAATATCGATTTGCATGGGTCACCTCCTTGATTGACCTAAATATAGGCTATGTCTCATCCTCATACAAGGTAGTTTAGAATTATTTTAAAGAAGGAAGTGTAACAGGCGACTTGGGGTTCGGGTGCCGTTTGGGTAGAGTAAACAGAAGCTTCTAGGGGTGCGTCACATAGGGGAAGTAGAATGACCATTAAGTTTCTTGATCAGGACCCGATTGTCATCAGCAGACGCAAGCTGGTGCAGGGCCTGGCGGCTGGCTCAATCGTAGCCGTTGCGGGCTGCGCCCGAAATCAGGCAATTGGCCGCGACCAATTGCTTCTGGTGTCCGAGGGGCAGATTGCCCAGATGGCGGCGTCCTCCTGGACACAACTGAAGCGGCAGACAAAAATTTCCCGAGACCGAAGCCTCAATCGACGCCTCAACACAGTAGGCAACAAGATCGTGCAGACCGCCGGCCTGCAAAACCAGCCTTGGGAATTCACCGTCTTTGACGATGATCAGGCGAACGCCTTTGTTCTGCCCGGCGGCAAGGTGGGTTTCTACAAAGGCATCTTCAAACGCATGAAAAATGACCACCATCTGGCGACCGTCATGGGTCACGAGGTCGGTCACGTTACCGGCAAGCACGCCGCCGAACGATATAGCCAGCAGGTTGCTGCGGGCGTCGTCACCACGGCCGCTGCCGTCGCTCTTGAGGCAGGTGATGTCCGCGGCGGTGCTCAGATCGCCGGCATTCTGGGCCTTGGCGTGCAGTTTGGGATTCTGCTGCCCTATTCCCGCCGCCATGAGTTAGAGGCAGATCGGCTGGGCGTGAACTACATGCACCGTGCCGGGTATGACGCCCGTCAGGCAGTGGCCTTCTGGGACAATATGTCAGCACAACGCACCGGCGGCTCACCGCCAGAATTCATGTCGACCCACCCGTCTGACGCGACACGCAAAGCAGCGATCCGAGCTGAATTGCAACGCTTAGGCTTGGCCTAATCACTCGCCAGAGTGACGAGGGAACGCCCAAGGCCACGACTGTGGCCCAGCGCCCCTGCGCCGCTCCCACGAAGATAGTGAGCGTAGCGAACGTACCGTGAGCTAGAAGAAAACCTCCACCCCACTCCTTCCCCCTCCAGTTAAGGAGAGGGAAGGACCGGCGCATGGAGGGGGGAACATGCACCTTGGGGGAACGAGATTGTCGCAACCGCTCCCCTACATCACCGGGATGTAAACAGCTGGTCCTCCAAGTTTGACGTAGGCGTCAATCGTTGCCGCAATGAAGAGCGCTGCTGCCCAATTGAGCACAACCACAAAGCCAAACCACCGAAGCGCTGAGGTCAGCCCTGCCCAATGATCGACCGGGTGGTCATAATCGCCCAGGGCTGCGAAGAGCCATGCAACGCCGGAAATTTCGAGCGCCGGCACAACAACCAACAGATACTCAAATAGATCCGTCGGAGGTGTGACGCCGAGCCGGTGTATGAGGAACAGGAACAGCGCCGCACCCACGGCAACAGTCCGCGCGTGCGCCAGGTTGAACAATGTTTCTCTCTCAAGTTCGATATTCATTTTTTTCTTACCTCCCGCGCGCAGCCGAGCAAAAGCGTTCGCTCCCGAGGCGCGGGAAACTCCTATGCAGTCATCGTGATCGATACAGCCCAGAAGGTGACCACCAAGAAGGCGAACGAAACCCCTCACCGCGACGTCGAAATCGCAGAGCCGATGCGCGAACAATCGCGCGTTACATCACTGAAAAGCCAAAGCGGAAAACGTGAGGTAGGACGTTAAGCGTACGAACCGACGGACACGTGAATCGCAGGGTTTTTCAGTGTTTGGGAATGAAAACAAACCATCTGATTTTCCTTCGATCGTTATCGGGACACCTTTTGGGGCCATACATACAAAAAGCCCCAACAGGATCTGGTGGGGCTTGGAAAGTGACTTCGGATAAGCACGTGTGTGCTTAGTCGCAAAGGAGCCCGCCCCAGGGCTCCGATTGCCAGCCCATCAAGGGGCGCCGATATTTTGTTGTCACTATCATGGTGGCTTGATTACACCCGCATGCTCGCGACGTCAACAACACTTCTTGTAGTTTTTTACATTTCGTCCGCCCCAAGACAAAGTTCGCGTATGGGTGTGGTTGAAGAGTCACAGAGGGTGAAGACAAACTGAAGACGACAAATAAATAGACCCAAGGTCACGACACACATAGAAGATGTCATCACCCGACTTGTTCGGGTGATCCATGTGCGAAATAGCTGGAGCCAATATTTGAAACCCTGGATTGCCCGAATAAATCGGGTGATGACAACAGGGGAAAACATCGTCCAGTAAAATCCTCTTGCAACACTCCCCTCTACCCATCACGCTCGTCTCAAAGAAACAAAAGACCACCGGAGGAAACAGAAATGGCAACAAACGCAAACTGTTGGGGCGATGAAACGGAATATGATTTCAACGACCTCACTGCGAAGCTCAACCAGTATTTGCGATTGCGCACGAACCCAGTCGCCATGAAACGCTTTGCCACGGAGGCGGACCTGGATGCCATCCCAAAACTGCGTCGTCCGCGTGAGGGCGAGCTGATGGCGACGGACCAGATTGTCGGTCAATCCCGCTGGATCGGCTACACAATCGGCGTCACCATGAAAAACCTGATGGGCCAGCAATGCGGCGCTGTTGTCGGCCTTACAGCGCGGGACGAAGAATTTTTGGACGGCAAGCGTTTCCATGGCGTGTGGTATGGCGACCTGGAAGGCAGTGCGGAACATCAACGGGAAATGTCCTGCGCGCCCCATGGCGACTATGAAGCGCTCGTCACCTCGCCGCTCATTTCAGGTCGCATCGACAATCCAGACATCTGCCTAATCTATGGCACACCGGGTCAGATGATTACGCTGATGAACGGCCTGCAATATAAGAACTACAAAAAATACACCTTCACCTGTGTGGGCGAGAGTTCCTGTTCGGACTCTTGGGGCAATGCGCTCAAAACCGGCGAGCCCTCCATGTCCATCCCCTGCTATGCGGAACGCAAGTTCGGCGGCGTGCAGGATGATGAGATGCTGATGGCCCTGCCGCCCAAGTTCCTGCCGCAGATTGTCGATGGCCTCGCCGCCCTCTCTAAAAATGGCCTGCGCTATCCGATCCCAAACCACGGCATCGACAAATCACCCATGGCCAGCATCACTCAGAGTTATGGGTGACGCGAATTTTCTACCTAACTACAGATAACAGCTGTCACCACCCGACTTGTTCGGGTGGTCCAGGACCGTATTGCTGGACAGGAAAGTGGAATCGCGTTTTCATTGAAGGATGAACGACGAACATAAAACGTGTTGCTATGAAAGCCCACCCTACTCCGACCGAAAATCGCACGGATGCCAGTTCCTCAAGATGGATGGTGTGGACCTAGAAGTACATGAACCGAGGGGGCTTTTGTTTTGCCAGTATCACCTGCCAATGTCTGCGCAAGCACAGGTCAACCGGTTCGGCAGGAGTGGGGGCGCAAATAAGGGTCATTTCAAGGAAGCATGGTCGGTTAAGAAGTCCGCTGATTTTGCGGAAGATATCAAGCGGCAAATAGCGCACGCCTTTGAAAACAACATTCCCTGTGATCTTTCCGGCGTGGTATTTCCCGGTCCAATAGATTTCTCGTCCAACGAAATGCCGAGCATCAGTTTTGCGGATTGCCACTTCGCCGGACCAATCACTGTATTTGATGGGTTAAACTTCAAAAATGCAGACGTGAGTTTTCGTAGCGCTCAGTTCACGGGTGGATCCGCCAGCTTTGTTGCAACGGCTTTCTCTGGTGGAACAGCTAACTTTGAAGATACAAAATTTACCGGCGGAGCTGTCAACTTCGCCAGAGCACAATTTTCAGGTGGCGAGGCCAACTTCAACAAGACCGACTTTTCAGGTGGGGACGCAGTCTTTCGGAGCGCTCAGTTCTCCGGCGGAGGTGCTTATTTTCAGCGTGCTCTGTTCTCCGGCGGGCATGCGCACTTTGACGGGGCAGAGTTTTCCGGTGGGTCAGCCGATTTCGAGGGAGCTGAATTTCCTGGTCACGTTGCTGATTTTCAGAACGCGAAATTCTCCGGTGCTTATGTCTCCTTTCGCGACGCAAAGTTCTTCGATGCGGTGGCATTCTTCGCAGGCGCTGAGTTTTCGGACACTGTCTATTTCGACAGATCTAGCGCGCCCAGTGCGGACGGCCAGACCAGCAACACTTTCCGAAGCGCCCATTTTCACGATGCCACATTCAATGCTGATGTATGGTTCAACAATCAGTCCTTCTTGTGCAAAACCAGCTTCGACGATACCACGTTCGGACGAGCACCCGAATTTCATGGATGTGCGTTGCATCAGGACACAACCTTTCCGCCGTTAGAAAATTTCAAAGATACTCAGACTGAACGCGCAGCACACGCCTACCGCACACTTCGCTTAGCGATGAAACAGCAGGAAGCGCATGAAGAAGAAGCAATGTTCTGGGCGCTCGAGCAAAGATCGAAGCGAAACAATCTAGACTTGAAGAAGCCGAAAAACTGGCTGCCTTGGGCACTGTCCTGGGGCTATGACCTTCTCTCAAATTACGGTCTAAATGCCGGGTTGCCAGTCCGTTGGCTCGGCGGCTGGGTTGTTTATTCAACGGTGATTTATGCCTGTGCCGCCGGATCTTTGGAGAAACTCGCTGGCGTGAACCATTGGTTAGGCGCGCTTGGATTCTCCATCGCACAGATGGCCCGGCCGTTCTTCATCTGGGGCGACT
>Ga0209345_10003642_pt1 | contig 15669 bp, 14 predicted proteins | sample Cruoilmetagenom7_FD_187294 | JGI IMG/M metagenome (GOLD analysis project Ga0209345, IMG submission 187294) | Oil polluted marine microbial communities from Coal Oil Point, Santa Barbara, California, USA - Sample 7 (SPAdes) (version 2) | ecosystem: Environmental > Aquatic > Marine > Oil seeps ... | reverse complement strand
GCAGGCGGCGGGCGCGCTACGGGGACGTTCTTTCACATGATTGCGGCGCTGTGATGGGGGGCTTCGTTTCCTTTGTCTCCTCCGGCCCCGGTGATCCGGAACTGCTGACCGTCAAAGCCGTAGCGCGGTTGCAGGCGGCTGATGTGGTGCTGTTCGATGACCTCAGCGCTGGTCCGATCTTGGAGCACGCACGGGCCGATGCCGACCTAATCGGTGTGGGCAAACGGGCCGGGCGTGCGTCGCCCAAGCAAGACCATGTGAGCCGGGTACTGGTCGATCATGCACAGGCCGGGCTAAACGTCGTGCGGTTGAAATCTGGTGACAGCGGCATGTTCGGGCGGCTGGAAGAAGAGATTATCGCGCTGCGGGCCGCCGGTATCCCCTTTGAGATCGTGCCGGGTGTCACCGCCGCCTCGGCAGCCGCCGCCACGGCAGGCATTCCGCTGACCCGCCGGATGACCGCGCGGCGCGTGCAATTCATCACCGGCGCGGATGTGACGGGCGAATTGCCGAGCGATGTAAACATGGCCGCTTTGGCCGATCCGATGGCGACCACGGTGGTCTATATGGGCAAACGCACCTTTGCTGGCCTCGCCGCGCGGCTGGTTGAACATGGGCTGCCGGGGCACACGCCCGCGCTGCTGGCCGAAGCCGTTTCGACCCCGGCGGAGAAGGTGCAGCGGTTTACCATCGAGACCCTGGCGCGCCATCTGGAGAGTGCCAGCAGCACCACGCCCGCGCTGATCTTCTATGGGCCGTTGGCCGAGTTTGAGGCGTGAAGGCTTTCGTATGCACCTCCTGCACCGCCGATGGCGGCTTTCTGGACGTGGTCCGCGCTGGATTGCCTGAGGTGGAGGTCGAGGGCATCGACTGTATGTCAGGCTGCACACGGGCGCAGACGGTGGCCTTTCGCGCGTCGGGCAAGGTGGCCTATCTGTTTGGAGAGATCACCGAAGCCGACATGGATGATCTGCGCCGTTTTGTGACGCTCTATGCCGCCTCCGCCGATGGAAATTTCCCCGATGCGCGGGTGCTTGGCGGGCTGCGTTTGAAAGCAATCGCAAGGATACCAGGATGAGCGATCTAGAACTGACATTGATCGGCATCGGCACCGGCAACCCTGAGCATCTGACGCTACAGGCGATCCGGGCGATGAACGCGCAAGACCTGATCTTGATCCCGCAAAAGGGGGCAGGCAAGGACGATTTGGCAGGTCTGCGGCGCAGCATCTGCGACGAGGTGCTGACCGATGAGGCGGTCCAGATCGTCGGCTTTGATCTGCCCGTGCGCGACCCCGCGATCGAGGATTACCGCGCTCGCGTGGACCATTGGCATGACGCGATTGCAGATGCATGGCGCGCGGCAATGGCACAGCACCCAACAGCGCGGCGCGTGGCGCTGCTCGTTTGGGGCGATCCGTCGCTATACGACAGCACCCTGCGCATCGCCGCGCGGCTGGATCCTGCACCCCGTATGACGGTGATCCCCGGCATCACTTCGCTGCAAGGGCTGACGGCGTCTCATGCGATCCCGCTCAATGAAATCGGCGCGCCCTTCATGGTCACAACCGGGCGGCAGCTGCGCGACCACGGCTGGCCCGAGGGGGTCGATACGTTAGTGATCATGCTTGATGGGGACTGCGCTTTTCAGACGCTGGACCCAGCGGGCGTGACGATCTGGTGGGGAGCCTATGTCGGCATGACCGAAGAGATCATCCGCCACGGCCCGCTGGCTGAGGTGACCGAAGACATTATCGCCACGCGTGCAGCAGCGCGGGCCGCGCATGGTTGGATCATGGACATCTATCTGCTGCGGCGGAGTTAAGGCTCAGGTATTCGGGTCAACCTTGCCGCGCATCGCTTTGACCTCGCCGCGCACCTTTTTGGCCTTAAGACGGCGTTTCTTTGAGCCCAGCGTCGGGCGGGTCGCGATGCGGCGTTTTGGCGGGGTCAGGGCGGTGCGGATTAGCTCAGCCAGCCGCTCGCGCACCAATTCGCGGTTGCGCGCCTGACTGCGGGTCTCATCACATTGCAACACCAGCGCACCTTCGGTGGTCCAGCGCCGCCCGGCCAGACGGCGCAGGCGGTTCTTAACGGGCTGAGCCAGCGACGGCGATGTCGCGGCCTCAAACCGCAACTCAACAGCCGAGGAGACCTTGTTCACGTTCTGCCCGCCGGGGCCTGACGCGCGCATGAAGCTTTCGGTTAGCTCCCAATCTTGGATGGCGATGTTATCGTTGATGTGCAGCATAGGCTCTCCTCAACCTGCAACATGCCAGTCTGGGCCGTGGGGGTGAAGGGGGAATGCGAAATGGGCCGCCCCTTGCGGAACGGCCCAATCGAATGGTTTCAGGAGGGGGATCGGTTAGACCGATGTCCACCAGGTGGTTGCGTTGCTAGGGGCTGCCCTAGCAGGAAACCTCACTGGCTGTTCCGACACCTCGCTCCAATACCTTTCTAGACACTGGATCACCTCCTTTTGATTGTTGAACTCACCCTGAGCGTTGCACAGGTTTTGAAATTCGCAAAGCATTTTTTTGGAGGTGCGGCGGCAAGGGGAATTCACCCCTTGCGTTGGTGTCAGGGGCGGGTCGCCAGCCGGGCAGTGAGCAGCCGGAAGGGGATCAGCGCAACGAGTGCGATGGCCAGTTTCACCGACCAATCCGCCACGGCAAGCGAGACCCAGAGTGGCGCGATGGGGCCGGCCCCTAGCAGGGGCAGCACTTCGCCCGCCCAAGCGACATCGGTGGCCGTATGAATGAACGATAGGCTGGCAGAAAAGGCGATGGAGAAGAACAGCGCCGTGTCAATCGCGCTGCTGATCAGCGTGCTAACCAAAGGCGCGCGCCACCAGGCGCCGTCGCGGAAGCGGTTGAAGATCGTCACATCAAGCAGCTGCGCCACGAGGAAGGCCACACCCGATGCCACAGCGATGCGGATCGTGACCAGCGGGCCAAATTCGCCCATAATCTGGGTGCCGATCAGCGAGCAGATTAAGCCGACGACAAACCCCACCAGCACAACCCGGCGCGCGGCGGAGGCGCCGTAAAGGCGGTTCATCACATCGGTGACAAGGAAGGCGAGCGGATAGGTGAATGCGCCCCAGGTCAGCCATTGGCCAAAGAGGAACTGAACAAGGATATTCGAGGCCACGACGATGGCGGCCATGGCAAGGATGCCGGGAAGATAGGTGCGTGTCATGTATGAACCGTTTTGTGCAAGGGTGCGGCGACTTGGCCTGCGGGGATCGCAGACGGGACGGCTTTAGTCCTCAGAACCCGGTTTGGCAAGGATCAGCTCAACGACCTCATTGCGCTGCATGATGAAGAAATTGTCGTCTGACAGAAGGGTAAGTCGGGTTTGGCCTGCCGCGTCTTGCCAGTTGCTGAGCGCTTCGAGGTTGTCATATTGGCTGGGCCCAGAGGTGAGCAACGTCACCTCTCCGAGGTTCGGCGCAGTCAGGTCGAAACTGCGGATGCGGCTGCGAAAGCCCAGCGGCGTGATCGTCCGCTCCAGTAGGTAGAGCGTGCCATCATCGGCGAAATCCGCATCGACAGGCAGGAACGGCCCACGGCGCGGAATCTCTCCGACAATCGACCATGCTTTGCCGTCAAAGGCATAAAGCGGGAAGGGGCGGTCTTCGGCACCGGAGCTTTCCGGCATGGTAAAGAGACGCCCATCGGGGTGGGCGGCCAATGTCTCCATCCCCGCGTTCGGCGCGAACCCTGCGAAATCTTTGTGTTTGGGTAGGGGGGTGGTGACCCCGCTTTCAGGGGCAAGCCGGGCGACGTGGTGGCTGTGCTCGAATGACACAAAAAGCTGCCCAGCGTCATTCCGCGCCAGCGCTTCTGCATCGCGCGCCTTGCCGCGCAGGGCTTTTCCATCGGCCCCTTTGAGGGGGGTGGTTTCCTCAAGCTCAAGGGCCACCAGACGGCCCGCCTCGCGGACCATGCGGGCCTGCACGACGCGCCCGCGATCCGACACTGCTGTCAGGCGTGTGCCATCGGCGTTGACCTCAACACCCGAAAACCCACCGAACCATGGGGCCGGGTGGTGCCATGTCAGTACGCTGTCCACCTGCACCACCGGCGTTGTCTGCGCGGCGGGGGCCACGCAGGCAATCAGCAAGAAGAACGGAAGGCAGGCGCGGATCAGTTTGCGTTCAATACGGCGTTGCATTGAGCAGGCAGGTCCGCAAGCAGCAGTTCGCGCTTGGGCTTGGGTTTCGACTTGGGCGCGTTCGGATCAGCCTTTGGCGGGTTCAGGATATTCGCCTGCCACTGACGTGCATCGGCGCAGCCGTCACCGGGCGGGGGTGGGGCTTGATCCACGCAACCGCGCGCGCCTTTGGGGCAGGCGATGCGGACGTGGAAATGGTAGTGATGCCCATACCAAGGACGGATCTTGCGCAGATAGCTGCGGTCGCCCTTCTCGTCGTTGCACATCTGCACCTTCGCCCCGGGGAAGACGAAAATACGCGCGGTGCGGGGATCTTCGGCTGCAGCCTTGACGACCTCATGATGTGCCGGGGTCCACGACGAATTCACATATGCCCCACTGGCGCGTCGCATGGAAATCGACGAGATGTTCTCTCGCTGCGCCCGGCTAAGGTTCAGCGACTTTGGCGGCAGCATCCAGATGTCGGCGTCCAAGCCGATCTGGTGACTGGCGTGGCCGGTGAGCATCGGACCACCGCGCGATTGGCTCATGTCGCCGACATAGATGCCTGCCCAACCGGGCTGCTGCGCCGCCTTGCGGCTAAGTTTCTTGACCATGTCGACCATTTCGGGATGCGCCCAGTTGCGGTTGCGCGACAGGCGCATGGCTTGCCATGTCGGCCCCGTCTCAGGCAGTTGCTCGGCCCCGGCAAGGCAGCCTTTGGAATAGCTGCCATAGGCTGCAGGCGTCTGCGCAGAGGCGAAACTCTTGGCCCCGAAAAGGCGTTTGGCCTCGACGCTGCTCAGCGCGCCACCGGAAGAGCCGATGGTCGGCAGGGCGACTTTCTCGCCGCTGATGTCAGTCTCAGTTCGGTCGCCCCCGCAGGAGGCGAGCGCAAAGGCCAGCGCCACGGAGGTGAGGGTGCGAAGCAGCGTCATGTGGCGAAATCTCCCTTGGGTTTGACCCACGCTAGCAGGATCAATCCGATGATGAAAAGCCCCACAACAGGGGTGATGCCCAGCCGTTGGCTGCCGGTTAGGTCACTTGTGATCCCAATCAGCGCCGGAGCGAGGAAAGAGGTCGCCTTGCCCGAGAGCGCATAGAGGCCGAAAGCCTCGGTCATGCGCTCGGGGTTTCCTTGTCGTGTCAACATGTTACGCGAAGATGCCTGCAGCGCACCGCCCGCTGCACCGATGGACGCGCCCGCGACGTAGAACAGGATATCGGGCAGGGCAGACCCCTCAGGCAAAGAAACGCCCATGACAGAATTCGGCCCCAGCGAGATGATCAGGCAGGCGGTCGCGATGAGGATAATGCAGCAGGCCACGATCACCGGCATTGGGCCAATGCGCCGGTCGATCCGTCCGCCCAGTACACAGAACACCGCGCCCGAGATGGCGGCAAGAATGCCGAAGATGCCGATCTCTTGGATCGACCAATCCAGCACGCCAAGCGCATAGACCCCGCCGAAAGTGTACATCCCGTTCAGCGCGTCACGGTAGAACATCGACGAGCCGAGATACGCCAGCAATGAGGGATGCTTTGGCAAGCCGCGCAGGGTACGCGCCAGATCCGACAGACCCGCGCCAATGCGGTAGCGCACAGCACCGGGTTTTGGCGTGTCGCGTATGAAAAGGAAGAAGGGGATCATAAAGACAGCATACCAGATTGCCGCCAGCGGGCCGACGATGCGGGTGTCAGCTTTGGTTGATGGGTCCAGCCCGAACAGCGGCGTCAGCCCGGCCATGGTGCGCCCATTCGCGCCGCTTTGAAACAGGGCAATCATCGCGATCAACGCCAGCACACCGCCCGCATAGCCAAAGGCCCAGCCGTCACCCGAAATGCGGCCCCGCTCATCTGCGTCGGGGTGAAGCTCGGGCAGATAGGCATTGGTAAAGATCGTCGCGAACTCCATCCCGATCAGGCCAATGCCGAAGAAGAACAGCGCCCAAAGCATCGAGAAATCTGCCGGGGCGGTCCACCACAGCGCGGCTGCGCCGACTACATACATGACCGAGAAAATCCAAATCCACGGCATCCGCCGCCCTGAAGAATCCGCCACCGCGCCAAGGATCGGGGCCAAGATCGCAATTGCGATGCCCGCAAGGGCCAGACCATACCCCCAATAAGCCTGCGCCTGCGCTTTGGCGGCGCTCAGACCCATCCCGCCTTCGACCAGCGCATTGGTCGCGGTCTGGGCGAAGTAAGGGCCGAAGATGAAGGTCAGCAACAGGGTGTTATAAGGCTGGCTGGCCCAGTCGAAAAAATACCATCCCCAGATGCGCTTGCGCCGCGTAATCTCTGCCATAATGCGCCCCTTCGCGGCCTGCCTCGGTTCAAGTTAGAGCAGGGCGCGGGGGAAGGCGCAAGCTTGGCCTAGACAGCGGGGTCTTGAGCGATGGTGACTACGTCCTGCATGGGGGGCCAGATGCGGTGGCTGTCGGCGCGGATCCATTCGGCCACCCACCCCGGAATTGGGGGCGAGGGCTGCTGACGGCTCATCGCACCCAGCACCTTTTCGGGTGGGATCAGCCCCTTTTTATCCGTGACGGCAGAGCGATAGAGCACATGGCTCGCGCATTCGCCGTTTCTCTTCCACATGGACTGCTCCAGATAGATGAACTTGTCATCCCAACACAGCGTTCGGCTGCGCATCTCGAACTTCTCAAACATGCGAATGCGGCGGCGAAACCGCGTGCTGGAGCCTGCAATGGTGATGGCCCATTTGTTTCGCCGCAGCAGCGTGATCAACCCCGCCCGTTGCGCCATGGCGGTGCGGCCCAGATCATAAAGTGACAGCGCCCGCCCGTTGTTCAACTCCATCCAGATGTCCAGATCATGCGGCCAGCAGATGTGGTGGCTGACATGGGTGTCGGTCAGATTTTCCAGCGGCGCCTGCCGCGCGGCGACGAACATCTCTTTGGCCATGCGGACGATCGGGAACATAAGGCTTTCCTTTATAAGGTCGGCGAGGATCTGTGGCGGATGCCCTGCAGGGTCAAGCATATACGTCGCGGCACTCTTGCCCTTTCGGGGCAGGGCGCTTAACTGTCCTGCGTCACACCAAGGGGATATTCCATGACGTCACTGTTCCAAATCCTGATGCTGCTTTTGAACATCGTTTGGTTCATCGTCATCGCCCATGTCATCATGTCTTGGTTGATCAACTTCCAAGTCCTGAACCTGCGCCAGCCGCTGGTCGCGCAAATCTGGGACGGGCTGAACCGCATTCTTGAGCCGGTCTATAGCCGGGTGCGCAATGTCGTTCCGTCAATGGGCGGATTGGATCTGGCACCGCTGATCGTGCTGATCGCCGTGGCTGTCGCGCGGATCGTGCTGACCAACAACGCCGCGGCCTTCTACTGACGCCCGCTTGCGCGGTCATATCGCGCCTATCTGGCCTTGTTCACGATTTGTTAGTGTGGGAGTCTGCATGAAAAGAGCAGACAATCTTACAGGTTCCCCATGACAGGCGCTGCCACGCTTCTTCGTGATGTATTCGGTTTTGACGGGTTCCGCCCCGGCCAGCAAGAGATCGTTGAGGCGGTCACTGAGGGTGAGAACGTGCTCGCGATCATGCCCACGGGCGGCGGTAAATCCCTGTGTTTCCAACTGCCTGCGCTGATGCGCGAGGGGGTGACCGTGGTCATCAGCCCGCTCATCGCGCTGATGCGCGATCAGGTCCGCAGCTTGCAAGAAGCGGGCGTCGCGGCGGGTGCGCTGACCTCGGGCAACACACAAGAAGAGACCGACGCGGTTTGGGAGGCGCTGGAGGCAGGCACGCTCAAACTGCTCTACATGGCCCCCGAACGGCTCGCCGCGGGCTCGGCCATGGGCATGTTGCGGCGTGTGGGCGTCAATCTGATTGCGGTGGACGAGGCGCATTGCGTCAGCCAATGGGGCCATGATTTCCGCCCCGACTACCTGCGCATCGGTGAATTGCGCCGCACGCTGAACGTGCCGCTTGCCGCCTTCACCGCCACTGCAGACGCTGAAACGCAAGTGGAGATTGTCGAGAAACTGTTCGACGGCACCCCGCCACGCGCCTTCTTGCGCGGGTTTGACCGGCCCAACATCCACCTCGCCTTTGCCGCTAAAAACAAGCCGCGCGATCAGATCCTGAACTTCGCCGCCGCGCGCAAGGGCCAGTCGGGCATCGTCTATTGCGGCACGCGGGCAAAGACCGAAGGGCTGGCCAAAGCGCTGCGCGATCAGGGGCAAACCGCGCTGCACTATCACGGCGGAATGGAGGCTGAAGACCGCCGCATCGCTGAGCGGCGGTTTCAGCAAGAAGACGGGTTGATCGTCTGCGCCACTGTGGCCTTTGGCATGGGGGTTGATAAACCGGATATCCGTTGGGTCGCACACGCCGATCTGCCCAAGTCGATCGAGGCATACTATCAAGAAATCGGCCGCGCCGGGCGCGATGGTGCCCCGGCGGAAACGCTGACGCTTTATGGCCCGGATGACATTCGCCTGCGCCGCAGCCAGATCGACGAAGGGCTTGCCCCGCCCGAACGCCGCGCCGCCGATCACGGGCGATTGAACGCGCTTTTGGGTCTGGCCGAAGCGCTGGAATGCCGCCGCAAAACCTTGCTGGGCTATTTCGACGAGACCGAGATCACCTGCGGCCGTTGCGACCTCTGCGACAGCCCGGCGGATGTATTCGACGGCACCACAGCCGTGCGCAAGGCGCTGTCGGCGATGCTGCGCACCGATGAATGGTTTGGCGCGGGGCATCTGATCGACATCCTGCTTGGCAATGAAACCGACAAGGTGCGCCAGCGCGGGCATCAGTCGCTGCCGACCTATGGCGTGGGCGGCGAATACAGCCGGAATGAGTGGCAGGCGGTGTTTCGGCAAATGATGGGCCATGACCTCGTGCGCCCCGATGCCGAACGCCATGGCGCACTGCGCATGACCGATGCGGCACTGCCGATCCTGCGCGGCGAAGCAGCAATCAACCTGCGCCGCGACACGATCAAGGCGGCGGGGGCCATTCGGCGGCCCGCGGTTAAGGCGATGGTCAGCGATGAGGATGCGCCGCTGCTCTCGGCGCTCAAGGCCAAACGCCGTGCGTTGGCCGAGGCGGCGCGCGTGCCTGCCTATATCATCTTCACCGATCGCACCCTGATCGAGATGGCCGAGGCGCGACCGCAAAACCTTGATGCGATGGCGCGCATCGGTGGCGTGGGCGCGAAAAAGCTTGAGACCTACGGCGCGGCCTTTCTTGAGGTGATCAACGGCGAGTCACAGCCCATGCATAAGGCCCGGCGCAAGCTGGCGGGGCGTGAAGCGGGCAATGTCTATGACCAACTTTTGCAGGTGCAGGCCGATCTGGCGCGCGGCGAGCAGGGCACCGAGAAGCCGCTGAGTTGCTCTGCGGCGATGCTGGCCAAGGTGGCGCAACTGCGCAGCGCTGACAGTTCTGCCATTGAGCGGCTCTTGGGCGACAAACGCGCCGAACGCTTTGGCCCCGCCTTTCTGGACGTTCTGCGCGACGCGGGCTAGATCACCCGAAACGCCCCAAGGAGACTGCCATGCTCGTCGTTATTTCCCCCGCCAAACGTCTTGATTGGGCGGAGCGCGATGTCGCTGTCACCCAGCCTGATTTTCAGGAGGATGCGGTGCGGCTGGCGACAACGGCCCGCAATCTCACGTTGGGCGATCTCAAGAAATTGATGGGGCTAAGCGATGATCTGGCGCGGCTCAACCGCGACCGTTTTCAGGCGTTTGAAGCCGAGCCTTCCGCTGACACCACCCGCCCCGCTGCGTTTGCCTTTGCCGGGGATGCCTATCAAGGGCTAGAGGCCGTGAGCCTAGATGCCGATGAGTTGACCTATGCCCAAGACCACCTGCGCATCCTGTCGGGTCTCTACGGTGTGCTGCGCCCGCTCGACGCGATCCAACCCTACCGTCTGGAGATGGGCAGCAAGCTGAAAACCCGGCGCGGTGGTAACCTCTATGACTACTGGCGTGACGGCCTGTCCAAGGCGCTGAACGCTCAGGCCGAGGCGACGGGCAGTGAGGTCCTGATTAACTGTGCGAGCCAAGAATACTTCGGCGCGGTTGATCTGAAGGCGTTGAAACTGCAAGTCATCACGCCGCAGTTCATGGAAGACAAAGGCGACGGTAAGGGTCCGAAGATTGTCAGCTTTTTTGCCAAGAAAGCGCGCGGTGCCATGGCGCGGTATATCGTGCAGCATCGGGTAAACGATCCGCAGGGGCTGCAGGATTTCGACAGTGGCGGCTATGCTTATCAGCCGGAGGCCTCAACGCCCGAGCGCCCGGTTTTCGTCCGTCCCTATCCGTCAAACTGAGCCGTGGGCGGGGGGGTGCCAATGCGCGCGATCCCGCCATATACCGCCCCCCGGACAATTGCTGCATTGGGCAAAGAGGGCTACACCTAGCGCCATGAAATACCCGCTCGCCACCTCCGTCATTCTTGCCTGCGCCACGCCGCTTGGCGCGCATCCGCATATCTTTGTCGATACCGGCCTTGAGGTGATCGTCGACGCCGAGGGGCGCCTGACCCATCTGCGGATCACTTGGGCCTATGACGAATTCTACTCACTTCTGGTGACCGAGGATCGCGGCCTTGATCCCGATTACGACGGCGTGCTGACCGAGGCGGAGGTGGCCTCGCTCAACGGGTTCGATATGCAGTGGGTCGAGGGGTTCAACGGCGATACGGTCTTGCTGAACGGCACCGAAGAGATCGCGCTGTCGGGCCCGCAGGAGGTGACGACGACCTTCTCTGAAGGGCGGATCATCACCACCCATTTGCGCGCGGTTGAGGGCGATGCGCCTGACGCGAAGGGGCTGGTGATCAAACCCTATGATCCGACCTATTACACTGCCTACGAGGTCGCGAGCAAAGTCGGCATAAAAGGCAATGACAACTGCCGTGCGCGGGTCAAAATGCCAGATATGAGCGCCGATCTGCGCGCCTTGCAGGCTGATCTAAGCGCTTTAGATGCGAATACCGATCCGGGCGATGTGGGGCTGCCGGAAATCGGCGAAGCCTTGGCCAATGAGGTGGTGATCACATGCGACGCATGATAGCGCTGGCCGCCTTGGCGACCTTGCTGGCGCTGGCGGCATTGTGGTGGACGGGCGGTTTTAACGCGCTGGCCCACTGGGCGGCGGGGCAACAACGCGGGTTTCAAAACAGCATCGCCAGCGGGCTGCGTGCCACGCGGGGCGGCGATGTGGCGGCGTTTTGGACGGTGCTGCTGGCGTCTTTTGCCTATGGTGTGGTGCATGCGGCCGGGCCGGGCCACGGTAAGATCGTGATCGGCGGCTATGGGCTGGCGCGCGAGGTGCCGATGCTGCGGCTGTCGCTGATCGCCTTGGCGGCGTCTTTGGGGCAGGCGGTGATGGCTGTGGCCGTAGTCTATGCGGGGATCATGCTTCTGGGCCTTGGACGTGAGGCGCTGGTGGGGGTGACCGAAGACATCATGGCCCCGGCGAGCTATGGCGCGATTGCCTTGATTGGGCTCTGGCTCATCTGGCGGGGGCTTCGCCATGCGCGGCAGGAAACGGCCCCCAGCGGCGAAGCGGTCTGCAATCATTGCGGTCATGCACATGGACCCAGCGTTGAGCAGGTGCAGCAAGCAGGCAATCTGCGCGATGCGCTGCTTTTGATTGGCGGGATCGCCATGCGTCCCTGCACCGGGGCGCTGTTTGTGTTGGTCATTACTTGGCACATGGGAATTGGTGGCGTCGGTGTGTTGGGGGCTTTTGCTATGGCTTTCGGCACCGGGTTGGTCACCATCGCCACCGGGCTGGCGGCGACGGGTTTGCGGGCGGGTTTGTTGGGCGGTCTTGCCGGCTCACCCCGGCTTGCGCAGGCCGCTGCGGTTGCTGAACTCACGGCGGGACTGGTTGTCGTCACACTGGCCAGTGGCCTGTTGATGCGCGCGATTTAACGGCGTCCTTCGCGCAGCCAAGCGGCGGTGATGAACAGTGCTGAGAGCAGCAGCACCAGCCAGCCCGGCAGCAGCGGCGTTTGGCGGACATCACGCGTCTCATAGGCGCCTCGCGGGGTCAGCCCAAGCCAGCCGCGCCCGGCAGCGGGGCGGCCAAGCCGCACATCGCGCAGACGCGGCAGCCCGTCTTCCACCCGTGCCACACCGCCACGCAGCGCGTCGATGACCGGGCGCAGAGCTTCGTTGCTGGCAATCGTCTCAACAAATTCACGCGGGGCGGCGGGGCCAAGGCCGATGACGGTGACCTCCTCGCCATTTTCTAGCCGGTAAAGGCCGATCTCTTCGCCAGTATACTCCGCCTCAAACCGGCCCGGCCCAGCCGGGGCGAGGGGCAGTTCGGTGGTGCTTCCATCAGGGGCTGTGATCGTGACCGGGGGCACCGTTTCATCCAAAGTGCGGCGGGTGATGCGCATGGTGCGCCCCTGCGCGGTGGCGGTCAGCGCCTCTTCCTCAAGCTCGGGTTCTTTCATCATCCAATGGGCCAGACGGCGCAGCAGTTCTAACTGCGGACCACCGCCCTCATAGCCCCGGTTCCAAAGCCATGCATGATCCGAGGCCAAGAGCGCCACGCGGCCTTCGTCGACGCGGTCCAATACCAGCAAGGGGCGGTCGTCTGCGCCGCTCATGACCACGTCGCCGCGCTCTGCTGTCACGTCAATCTGGCGCAACCAGCGGCCCCAGTCGCCCTTGCCGGGCAGGTCGGCGGTGACGGGGTGCCGCTGACCGATGTCGGTCACGACGGGGGGAAAGGCCTCCTCCAGCACCCGCGCGGTGGGGGTGGCGGGCAGGACCGTGCCAAGCGGCGAGCGGTAGAGACTGTCGGCGCTGGCAAAGTCCGGGCCGGCGGCGACCAACACGGCCCCACCTTTGCGCACATATTGCGCCACGTTATCGAGGTAGAGCGCAGGCAAGATGCCGCGCCGCTGGTAGCGGTCAAAGATGATAAGATCGAAGTCGTCGATCTTATCCATGAACAATTCGCGGGTCGGGAAAGCGATCAGCGAAAGCTCATTGACCGGCACGCCGTCCTGTTTGTCAGGCGGGCGCAAAATCGTGAAATGCACCAGATCGACCGAGCTGTCAGACTTCAGCAGGTTGCGCCATGTGCGCCCGCCGGGATGCGGCTCGCCGGAGACGAGCAGCACACTGAGACGGTCACGCACCCCGTTCATCTGGATCAGCGCGGCGTTGTTGCGATCGGTCAGTTCTCCGTCGGCTTCGGGCAGGGAGAAACGGATCACATTGCGCCCGCCGTGGGGCAGGGTCACTGGCAGGTCGATGTCTTGGCCAACGGGGACGTTAAAGCTTTGCGGTTCCTCGCCATCGACAGAGATATCAAGCTGGGTCAAGCCGCCGCTCTCTGGCGCAGCGCCCAGATCATCAATGCGCAGGGTCAGGGTCACAGGTTCGCCGATAATGGCAAAGGCGGGCGCATTGCGGACGGTCAGCCGGCGGTCCCAATCCTTGGCAAGACCCGTCTGCAACAAGTGCAGCGGCGCGGGCAGGTCGAGCGGCAGGTCGGCGTCATGCACGCGACCATCGCTGACCGCCAGAATGCCTGCAATGCGCGAACGCGGCTCCTCGGCCAGTGTATCGGCAAGTGTGGTCATGAGCCGCGTGCCTGCATCCTCCGCCCCGTCGGGCACGGTGATGCGGCGCAAATCGGTATTGGCGCGCGCGGTGATGCGGGCAGCCATGGCGTCGGCGGCGGTACCGGTTTGGTCGGCGCGGTCGCTGAGCCTTTGGCTCGCGCTTTCATCTTCAAGCAGCAACACGATGTCGCTCAGCGGGGCACGGTCTTCGGTCTGGTAGGAGGGGCCAGCCAATGCGGCAAACACCACCACCGCTGCCAGCCCCCGCAGCGCCCAGCCTGATAGCCCGCGCCAGACGGCCAGCAGAACGCCTAGGGTCGCCAACACCCCAAGCGCGATCAGCAGCACCAGCGGGATCAGCGGGTCAAAGATTACCGTTCCGGTCATTGGCCCAATCTATCCAGCAGCGCAGGCACATGGACCTGATCGGATTTATAATTGCCCGTCAGCACATGCATCACGAGGTTCACGCCAAAGCGGTAAGCCAACTCGCGCTGCCGCTCTCCGGCATAGCCACGCCCGATGGGCAAGAGCGGTGCGCCATCGCGGCGCACGGCCCAAGCGGCGGCCCAATCGTTGCCGCCGATGACCACCGGGGTCACCCCGTCATTGAGGTTGCGAAACGGCATGCCTTCGATCCGTTCGGCATCGGACGGGGCGGCCTCAACCCAGACATCGCGGCTGCTATAGCGGCCGGGATAGTCTTGCAGCAGATAGAAGGTGCGGGTCAGCACATGGTCTCCGGGCAGCGGCTCCAATGGCGGGATGTCGAGTGGGGCGGCCAGTTCTTGCAGCTTGCGCCCGTTCGGGCTGGCGGCGCCGTAGCTCGCGATATCGGCATCGCGGGTATCAAACAGGATCAGCCCGCCCAAGCGGAGGTAGTCGTTGAGCTTGCCATAAGCCTCGGTCGAAGGTTGCGGCTGCTCGGGGGTGACGGGCCAATAGAGGATCGGGAAGAACGCCAACTCGTCTTGTTCCAGATCAACGCCGGTGGGCAAGGCGGGCTCTACCGTGGTGCGGAAATAGAGCGTGTCTGAGAGGCCGGTCAGCCCGGCGCGGGCGATCTCGTCAACATCCGAGTTTCCAGTCAGCACATGGGCCAGCGTAACTTCGGAGGCCGAGCGTATGGCAAAGCTTTCGGGGTCAGTCTGCTGCGCGTCCCCTATCTGTGGCAAACCCAGCCCCAAGACCAGCGCTAAGGTCCCGGTTGAGCGGCGCAGCAGCAGCCCCGAGAGGGCGAGGGAGGCTAGAACATCCGCGACCAGCAACAGGATCGCGAGGCTAAGGAGCGCCCCGGCCAGTGGTTGTTCCGGCGGCAGTGCAAGACCACGCAGCGGCACGTCGGCAGGCCATGTGGCGGGGGTGAGAGCGGTCTCTTGCGTTAGTACGTTGCGCGCCAGTCGCCGATCTTCGGCGCCGTAGATGCCGGGTGGCAGGGCCGGGCCAGCGGGGGCCGAGATCAGGTCTGGCCCTGCGACACCGGGCAGGTTCCCGGCATCCGATAGGGTTCCAAAGCCGTCCATCACCCGCAGCGGGGTCCATGTGGTGCCGTCAAGGCTGTCGGCCTCGGGGGTGCTGGCGCCTGACGACACGGCCAACCGCTCCATCATTTGCACAAAAAGACCCGAGAGCGGCAGGGTCGACCATTCCGCCGTGGCGGTAACGTGGAAGAGCACGATCTGCCCCTGACCCACCGCCTTGCGGGTGACCAACGGTGTGCCATCGCTGAGCGAGGCAATCACCCGGTCGGCCAGCGTCGGGTCGGGCTGGGCCACGACCTGCGCGGAAACAGTCACGTCATCTGGCACCGGCAGGCCGAAAAAGGGCGAGCCGTTGCGGAAAGGGGCCAGCGCCTTCGGCTCGCCCCAAGACATTGCCCCGCCCACGCTGCGCCCCCCGGCGCGCAGGCGCACGGGCATCAGCGGGTCT
>Ga0209345_10003641_pt1 | contig 15677 bp, 13 predicted proteins | sample Cruoilmetagenom7_FD_187294 | JGI IMG/M metagenome (GOLD analysis project Ga0209345, IMG submission 187294) | Oil polluted marine microbial communities from Coal Oil Point, Santa Barbara, California, USA - Sample 7 (SPAdes) (version 2) | ecosystem: Environmental > Aquatic > Marine > Oil seeps ... | reverse complement strand
GCGCTGGTTGGCGAGGCCGGCGAGTTGGAGCACGCCGCCCTTTGGCATGTGCCCGGTGGCCATGTCATGCGCGAACGACTGGGAGAGGCACGCGCGATTGTGCCATCCTCGAAAAAGGTCGGCGGGGTTGGTTCATCTGTGGACATCCCGATCGCCCACATCAATGCCGCCTACGTGCGTGGACACTTTGATGCCATGGAAGTTCGCGTGCCCGATGGGCCAAAGGCCAATGAAATCATGTTCGCGCTGGCGATGGCTAGAGGGCCGCGCATTCATTCGCGGCTTGGTGGGCTTGAGTTGAAAGACGTGGTTGGAGAAGACGGGCTGCGATAGACCCGGATTTCTGAAAATTCACTGTGGCAATCTGCACACCCACTCGACCCGTTCTGATAGGGCGCTGGAGCCGCCAGGAAAAGAGCGTGGTCAAATCCGATCCGGCTTGACGGTCAGGGTATTTTCCTGCCCCATGCCGACATGACAAAAAACATCCTGTTCATCATGTTCGACCAGCTGAGGTTTGATTATCTCAGCTGCGCGGGTCATGGGGATCTGCAAACGCCTAATATCGACCGGATCGCAGAAAAAGGCGTGCGGTTTACCCGCGCTTATGTGCAATCCCCGGTTTGCGGTCCTTCACGGATGAGCACCTATACGGGCCGCTATCCCTCAAGCCACGGGGCACAATATAACGGCTTTCCCTTGCGCATTGGCGAGATGACATTGGGCGACCATTTGCGCCCGCTTGGCATGGGTTGCTGGTTGATCGGCAAGACCCATATGCGGGTCGATCAGGCCGGAATGGAACGCCTTGGCCTATCGCCCGACAGCGTCATTGGCGCACGCCAAGCCGAATGCGGCTTTGACATATGGCAACGTGATGACGGGTTATGGGCCGAGGGGCCAGACGGGTTTTACGACAAAAACCGCTCACCCTATAGCGCCTATCTGAAATCCAAAGGGTATCCGGGTGAAAATCCATGGGCCGATTTTGCGAATGCCGCTGTTGAGGGCAACGACATTGCCTCGGGTTGGTTCATGACCAACGCCAACAAGCCCGCCAACATCGACGAGCAAGACAGCGAAACCCCGTGGCTGACCACGGAAGCGATCAAATTCATCGAGCAGGCCGAGGCACCGTGGTGCGCGCATCTTTCCTACATAAAACCACATTGGCCCTACATCGTGCCCGCCCCGTATCATGATATGTTCGGACCTGAACATGTGCCGCCGCCGTTGCGTAGTGCCATTGAGCAGGATGATCCGCATCCGGTTTACGAGGCATTTATGAACAACCGCATCGGCAAGGCATTTTCCCGCGACGAGGTTCGCAACAAGGTGATCCCCGCCTATATGGGCCTGATCAAGCAATGCGATGACCAGATGGGGCGGCTGTTTGAACACCTCGAAACCACAGGGCAAATGAAAAACACCGTGATCGTGATCACCTCGGATCACGGAGATTATCTGGGCGATCATTGGCTGGGTGAAAAGGACTTGTTTCATGAACAGTCGGTCAAGGTGCCGTTGATCATTTATGACCCATCCACTGACGCCGATGTCACCCGCGGAACAACCTGTGACGCATTGGTCGAGGCGATTGATTTACCGGCAACCTTCATCGAAATCGCCGGTGGAGAGGTACCGCATCATATTATCGAGGGGCATTCCCTGATGCCATTTCTACGCGGTGAGGCCCCCGTTGAATGGCGCAATTTTGCCGTCAGTGAATATAATTATTCCACCAGCCCGATGGCCACGCAGCTGAAAGTTTCCAACGTTGATGCGCGGCTGTTTATGATCACCGATCAGCATTACAAGTTCATTCATGCCGAGGGTGGCTTTCGCCCCATGCTGTTTGATTTGCAGGCCGACCCGAATGAATTTCATGACCGTGGTGCCAGCCCTGATCATAAAGAAATCATCGATATGATGTATGATCGGTTGGGACAATGGGCGCGTCGTTCGTCGCAACGGGTGACCAGATCGGATACTGAAATTAACGCGCTCAAGGCAGATCCCAAAGGGGTTGGCATTGTGTTGGGTGTCTATGACAAGACCGAAATCGACCTTGCCCTAACCGTAAAATACCGTGGCCAAACGCCCGAAAAACAGGAATAGAAGATGGATATTCTGGCAGAACTTGCAAAAATTACGGGGCCCGACCATGTGCTAAAGGGTCACGACACCACCCGCTATGCCCATGATGCCACTGGCAGCTACAATGCCACCCCGATTGCCGTGGTGCGCCCTGCCGACACAGGTCAAGTCAGTGCGATTGTCAGTTTGGCGAATGCAACGAAAACCCCAATTGTCCCTGTTTCAGGCAACACCGGATTGGTTGGCGGCACCTATGCCAAGGGCGCGATCCTGATCTCGCTTGAGCGCCTGAACACCATCTACGAAATACGCCCTGACGCGCGTGTCGCCATTGTTGGTGCGGGCACGATCATCGCTGCGGTTCAGGATGCTGTTGAGCGTCACAACCTGATCTTTCCATTACTGTTTGGTGCCCGTGGCTCGGCCATGGTTGGCGGGGCTTTGTCCACCAATGCTGGTGGCTCAAATGTGCTGCGATACGGCAATACCCGCGCGCTTTGTTTGGGCGTCGAGGTGGTCACCCCGACGGGCGAGGTGATGAACCTGATGTCGGAATTGCACAAAGACAACTCGGGCTATGACCTAAAAGAGCTGTTTATCGGGGCCGAGGGCACCTTGGGCATCATCACCAAAGCAGTGCTGAAACTGTTCCCAAAACCAAATTCATATGCCACCGCAATGGTGGCAGTTTCCAGCCTCAAGGATGCGCTTGTTCTACTGAACCGTTTGCAAAATGAAACTGCGGGCGCTGTTGAAGCGTTTGAATATATGCCCGGTTCTTTCTTGAAAATGCACAAGAACCATTTCCCCAAGACCCGTATGCCGTTTGACACCAATTATGATGTCAACATTCTGGTCGAGGTGGCGACGACCTCGCCCAGCATGTCGGTCACTGACATTCTGGAGACCACCCTTGGCAAAATGATGCAAGAGGAGCGCGTTCTGGATGCTGTGATTGCCCAGAATGAGGCCCAACGTGCCGAGATGTGGCAGCGCCGCGAATCCTCGGCCGAAGTGGTGTTTGCCATTTCGCCGCGCGTGGACAGTGATATCTGTGTTGCCGTCGACAAGGTGTCCGCGTTTCTCGAATTGATTGCACCGCGCATTACGCAGCTTGCCCCCGACGCCTATACATCCTGCGTTGCCCATCTTGGCGATGGCAACATGCATTTTTCCGTGTATCCCGCCCGCGATGACAAACAACTGGCCAGCCAACTGATGGAAGAAATCGAGGACGTGGTAAAATCGCTTGGCGGTAGTTTTTCAGCCGAACATGGTGTCGGGCTGTCCAAACGGCCATCAATGGCACGGCGCAAGGATGCGGTGGCGCTGGCGGCGATGCGCCAGATCAAAACCGCGCTGGACCCGAACAACATCATGAACCCGGGCAAAGTTCTGCCGGATTAAACGGAGGGTTTAGCCAATTTCAGGGTGTTTTTCGCCGAGATGAACCAAATGCAACATATTGATTTTTATCAGCAATAAGCCTAACCTGGTAGAACCACTATTCCGGAATAGTGGAAGTGTTTTCCAACCGCTATTTCAGGGTTGGTTTTGAACTCACGAAACACTGACAGCCTTGCTGCAGCCTAGTTCATCCAATCAAAAAATCCGTCAGGCGCGCGGTCTCGCAAGCGCCCAGCCACAGCACGGCCCAATTCGGCAGCATCCTCAATCGGGGCGCGGCCTTCGTCCGCCAAACACTCGGTCCCGTCAGGGCGCAGAATTTCGCCGCGCAGATAGACGTTGCCGCCTTCCAGAACCGCCAAACCACCAATCGGTGTTTCGCACGACCCGTCAAGGGCCGCCAAAAATGCACGTTCCGCCGCCAACCGTTGTCCGGTTTTTACGTCATGCAGCGCGGCCAACATGTCGGCCACACGCGTATCATCTATGCGCCGCTCAATGCCGATTGCGCCTTGGGCCACGGCGGGCAGCATCTCGTCCACCTCAATGGCCGATTGCACCACGTCCATGCGGTCCAATCGGACCAGACCCGCCATCGCCAAAAACGTGGCTTCGGCCACGCCATCACCCAATTTTTTCAGCCGGGTCTGCACGTTGCCGCGAAATTCGACCACCTGCAAATCCGGGCGAAAATTCAACAATTGCGCACGCCGACGCAGGCTGGAGGTGCCAACAACAGCGCCTTGCTCCAGATCGGCCAGCCGCTTGACCTTTGGCGATACAAACGCATCACGCACATCTTCGCGCGGCAGGTAAGTGTCCAGCAACAACCCTTCGGGCTGCTCGACCGGCATGTCCTTCATGGAATGGACCGCAATGTCGATCTTGCCCGACAGCATGTCCTCTTCGATCTCTTTGGTGAACAACCCTTTGCCACCGACCTCTTTTAGCGGGCGGTCCTGAATGCGGTCGCCGGATGTGGTGATCACCACCACCTCAAACGCGTCCTCGGCCAAATCATACGCGGCCATCAAACGGCTGCGCGTTTCATAGGCTTGCGCCAGCGCCAAAGGCGAGCCACGGGTGCCAATTTTCAGGGGCGAAGCGGGGGTTGGTAAATTCTGTGTCATACGTCCTGTTTAAGCGCGTCAAATGCGCCTGACAACGCCAATCAGCACGCAGGTCACTTGACATCATGTCGCTGGCAAGGGACTTGATCATCAAGTTAAGCGAAAAGGGGAATAACATGGCTGAACAAAAGAAACTGCTGCGGGCACTGAATGGCGAAACGCTTGATACCCCGCCAGTTTGGATGATGCGCCAAGCGGGCCGTTATTTGCCGGAATACCGCGCCACCCGCGCCGAGGCCGGTGATTTCCTGTCGCTGTGTTATAATTCCGAACTGGCCGCCGAGGTGACCTTACAACCCATCCGCCGTTACGGCTTTGACGCTGCGATCATGTTTGCCGATATTCTGCTGGTGCCCCAAGCACTGGGATCAGACGTCTGGTTTATCACCGGCGAAGGTCCGCGCCTGTCGACCATTACAACGCCTGATCAGGCCGCCGCCATGAAACCTGCCGATGCAATCCATGACAAACTGTCACCGATCTATGAAACCCTGCGCATATTGCGCCGTGAATTGCCCTCCGAAACAACATTAATCGGGTTTGCCGGTGCGCCGTGGACTGTTGCGACCTACATGATTGCCGGACGTGGCACACCGGACCAAGGGCCGGCACATGCGCTAAAAGACAGTGACCGCGCCACGTTTGAGGCCGTGCTGGACCGCATCACCGAGGCCACCATCGAATACTTGTTGATGCAGATCGAGGCCGGAGCCGAGGTGATCAAACTGTTTGACAGCTGGGCAGGCTCGCTGAAGGGCGATGATTTTGTCAAATATGCGCTAGAGCCCGCCCGCAAAATCATCGCGGCCCTGAAGGCCAAGCACCCGAATATCCCTGTCATCGCGTTCCCCCGCGAGGCTGGGCCTGCGTATGAAGGCTTTGCCAAAGCGGTTGGCGCGGACTGTCTGGCGCTGGACACCAAAGTTGATCTGGAATGGGCCGCCAAGACCTTGCAAAAAGACGGCTGTGTGCAGGGCAATCTGGACCCCAAACTGCTGGTTGAAGGTGGCCCTCGGCTGACCTCCGAAACCAAACGCATTGTCAAAGCGCTATCAGGTGGGCCGCACATCTTCAACTTGGGCCACGGCATCACGCCGGACGCCGACCCCGAAAATGTGCATGTGATGCTGGAGGCGATCCGAGGCTAGGCTTAAGACCCTAGTTGTTTAGACCCACTTGGCCATCGGCGGTAGGCTCATCAACACGGCATCCGCATTATGACCGGTTTCCAGCCCGAATTTAGTGCCACGGTCGTAGACCAGATTGTATTCGGCATATAGCCCGCGATGCACCAATTGGGTGTCCTTGTCGGCGTCCGTCCACGGCGTGTGGCGACGTTTTTCGGTGACCGGCAAATAGGCCATCAAAAACGCCCGCCCGACGTCCTGAATAAAGGCAAAATCCGCATCCCAGTCACCCGTGTTGTGGTCATCCAAAAAGATACCGCCAACCCCGCGCGCACGTTTACGGTGCGGCACGTAGAAATACTCATCCGCCCAGTCCTTGAAACGCGGATAATAGGCCGGATCGTGCAGATCACACTGCTGCTTTTGCACCGCGTGAAACGCCGCCGTATCCTCGGCATATTCGATGCAGGGGTTCAAATCGGACCCACCGCCAAACCACCAACCGTGCGGCGTCCAGAACATCCGCGTGTTCATATGAACCGCAGGCGCATGCGGGTTTTGCATATGCGCCACCAGTGAAATGCCCGAGGCCCAAAACCGCGGGTCATCCTTCATTCCAGTCAAACCCTTGCGCGACGCCATCGCATCAACAGCCCGCTCACCCAAGGTGCCGTAGACCGTCGAGATGTTCACGCCGACCTTCTCAAAAACACGGCCACCCCGCATCACCGACATCAATCCACCGCCCGCATCAGATCCATCATCACTGGCACGGGTGGTTTCGGAGACTGCAAACCGGCCCGCAGACTGATCGGCAAATGGACCATCCGTTTGGGTGTCTTCCAAGGCCTCGAAGGCGGCACAAATCTGGTCGCGTAAATGACGAAACCAGTCAGACGCCTTGGTCTTCTGGGTGCTGAAATCATCCGCCATCATACTCTCCTGTTTGTTTTAATGCGCAGGGGCTGCGACCGGATCAAGCAGGCTGCGCCCACCGTCAACTGTCATGATTTGCCCTGTCATGAAACCGGCACAGTCAGAAGCCAAAAACTGCACCACCTCGGCCACTTCGCTTGCACTGGCAATGCGACCCAGCGGCGTATGAGCAACAACATCGGCACGGCATTCTTCGTTGCCTTTCAGCATATTTTTCAAACTGGCGCTCATCACCGAGCCAAAGGCAACGGCGTTCACCCTGATCCGTTCGGGTGCCAAGGCCACCGCCATGGAGCGCGTCATCTGGTTGAGCGCTGCAGTTGAAACCGAATAGGCCATCAATTTGGGGTGCGCACGTTCCGCTGCTATTGACGAAAGATTGATGATCGAACCGACCGGAGTGTCTTCGTTTTCGTCGCGCTCGGCCTGCGAAATCATCCGTTTGGCCACCGCCTGACTTAGGCGCAAGCTTGTCATCAGATTTTGCTCGATCAGACATTCCATGCCGTCTTCTTTTGCGTTCAGCGGGTCCGACACCATGATCTGACGCGAGGCATTGACCAAAATATCCACCCGATCAAACGCATCAATGGTTGCCGATAACAAATTTGCAATGGTCAGTTTTTTGCGCAGATCACCGGCAAAAAAGCGGACATTCTCGTCTTTTTCCACCTCTTCACCCAATTCGGATGCCAGCCGTTCTTCGTCCATATCAGCAAACATCACATTTGCGCCCGCTTCGGTAAATTGACGTCCAATGGCCAAGCCGATACCGTTGGCGGCCCCTGTGACAATCACGGTTTTTCCTGCAATCGAAAAAGACATTTCAATGCTCCTGATTCTTGGCCCAGATTAAGGGATTTTAACGCTGTGGGCGAGAGCCGCGCAGCGGTTTGGTCGCCCGCAGGATTTTAAAGGCATTATCACCGGCGATTTCTTCAACAAAGCGAAAGGTTTCGGCCAAGGTGCGCTCGTAAGGTAGATGGCGATTGGCGACAAGCCACAACTGCCCCGAAGGCGTCAACATCCCGGCTGCGGCCGAAATAAAGGCGCGGCCGATGTCGGGGTCGGCTTTGCGTGTGGTGTGAAACGGCGGGTTTGTGATGATGCCGTCAAAGGGTTGGGTTGGTGTGAAACGTGTGGCGTCGGCCCAGTGGAAATGGGCGCGCGCATCGCTGACGTTTTTGCGGGCACACTCAAGTGCGGCAAAATCCGCCTCAATCACATGCAACTCGCGAATTTTTTCGCGCATCAATATGTGGCGTGAAAGATAGCCCCATCCGGCCCCCAAATCCGCCAGCCGTTTGGGCAGCTTGTCGGGCAACGCTGCCACCAGCGCCTTTGATCCACGATCAATTTTTTCGGCTGAAAACACACCCGCAACAGTTTGAAACCCGTCTTCCAACTGGATCGGCCCCGCATCGGCCCAATCATCGAACGCGGCTTGTGCTGTAAACCAGAACAGTTTGCCGTGTGCCTTGGAAAACGCTTCGGACACGGCCAGCCGTTTGCGGCACTCCTTATAAAGCCCGTCTGCCCCGTCGGTTTTCAACCCGTCAACGATGATCAGCCCGTTCGGGGTTTTTTCCACCGCTTCGGCCAACATCATCCGTGTTTTGGCTTTGGAACGGTCCAGCATCACAATCGAGGCCGCATAAGGCCCGGTTGCAGCCACAGCCACCTGAAACCCGCGCGCCTCAAGCGCATCATAGTCGGGCTTAAATCCCTGAATGATCTCAAGGCGCTCTTTTGGCAGCGCGCGCAGATCATCATCGGCGCCAACGCCATAAACCGCGATCTGCCCAACCTCGGGCAAGGTCAGCGCGCCGCTTTCAAGTATCAGGGATATACGGGATGCTTTCATAGAGAGTGAAGGACCAGCGGCCCTATTCCTTTTCCATCGTGCATTGCAGTGGATGTTGGTTACGGTGTGCAAGGTCCATCACTTGCGCCACTTTGGTTTCCGCCACCTCATGCGAGAAAACGCCGACAACCGCCAGCCCCTTTTTATGCACTGTCAGCATTATTTCGACAGATTGCGCCGCCGTCAGGCCAAACACCCGCTCCAAAATATGGGTGACAAATTCCATCGGGGTATAGTCGTCATTCAACAGCAACACCTTATACATCGGCGGCCGTTCGGTTTTCGGGCGGGTTTTAAGCGCAAGATCGGTATCATTGTCGTCATGACCGTCCTTGTCGGACATCATCTGCAACGGGTATGTCTGTTCTGATATCAAAGGGCGTATCCATTACCTATTCAAGACGTCATATATAGGCGCATCAACGGTCAGGATAAAGGGGGACATTTGCAGATGGCACTAAAACCAACCACGAATTGCATTCGATGCGGATGATACCCTGTGGCAAAACGAGAAATTCTTTCGTTTAACCCAAGACAATTCAGCGAATCCGTTGGCCAATTATGTCGAAAATATCACCTGCACAAACGCCTGCTTGCTGCATTTGGGTGATTTTCACAGGCGGCTTAATAAGCTGTAGCCTGCCTTTTGCCCGCTTTTGCCGATCTAACATTTAGCGGTGATACCGGCCTGTTCCACCATATCTGCCATTTTCCACCAAGAAACACCCGCAAACTTATTGAAATTAGGGTGTTTTCTACGAATCACCCTTATGTTATGGTTGCTGCAACAATAAGAAACTGACCGAAAAATCGGCAGCATGAGGCAGAGTATGGTGAACGACGTGAAACAACGTCTAGGGCAGTTCGTCCGCGATGGGTTATTCTTGACAGTTTTGTTCTGTCTGATGGCGTTTGCGCCAATCAAAGGTGCGGCAGCACCTTATGCGGCATTTGTGATTGACGCGCGCACCGGCAAGGTCTTGCATTCACGCAACGCCGATACTCGTTTGCATCCGGCCTCCCTAACAAAAATGATGACACTTTATATTGCGTTCGAGGCGGTCAAGCGCGGTGAAATTTCGCTTGATACCAAAGTGCGCATTTCCAAACATGCGGCCTCGCAACCCCCCTCAAAACTGGGCTTGAAGCCGGGTCAACGGATCAAGCTGCGGTATTTGATCCGCGCCGCCGCCGTGAAATCGGCCAATGATGCCGCCACGGCCATTGGCGAAGCCATTTCCGGATCCGAAGCTGCATTCGCACGCCGGATGAACCGAACCGCCAAAGCCATTGGCATGTCACGCACAACCTTCAAAAACATGCACGGGTTGACCCAAACCGGTCATTTGTCAACGGCGCGTGATATGACAACAATGGGTCGGCACCTGTTTTATGACTATCCGGAATTCTACAATCTGTTCTCGAGGATCACGGCAGATGCGGGCGGGAAAACAGTTTTACACACCAATCGGCGGTTTTTGAATGCCTACCGCGGGGCGGATGGTATCAAAACCGGCTATACCCGTGCGGCGGGCTTTAACCTTGTGGCATCAGCACGGCACGGCAATGAGCGTATCATCGTGACAGTGTTTGGCGGCCGTTCAACCGCGACCCGAAACGCCAAAGTGGCCGAATTGATGGATCTCGGCTTTCGCCGTGCCCCCACCCGTGCACGACTGAGCAAGCCAAGTTTGCCACGCTATAACGGCCCTGCACCAAAAGACGTTGTGGTTGCCGAAGCACCTGCGACGACAATCGCACCAACATCAGGCTATGTTCCTGGCATGGCGGGCAAGACACTCCGCCTAATTCGGGCTGTGAAAACCAGTCAACGCCCACCACAGCGGCCCGTCACTGCTCCGGCGCCAGAGCTGTTGGTCGCCATGAAAACAGAAATTGAAAGCGCTGTCGAAGAAGCGCAGCAAGCAATCGTCTCGGAACAAGTTGCCAGCGCAGCGCCCGCTGCAACAGCCGGTCCAGCGCCTGAGGTAACGTCTTCACCTGTACCGCGCCCGGCACGGGTCGTTTTGGCCTCGGTGGCCGCAAAACCAGCACAAACCCCGATCATTGTAACCCGCGTTTCTACGTCAGGTGGGCGCCTTTGGGGGGTGAATATTGGCCGCTATACCTCGCATCATCAGGCCGAACGGGTGCTGTTGAAAACCGCGCTCAAGGAGATGACCACGCTTGATGGTTCACTTCGTAAAGTGGTGCGGCACAACACCGGATTTGATGCAAATTTTGTCGGAATGACACGGCAAACCGCAGAACTTGCCTGTCGACGGCTGCAAGCCCGCAACATCACCTGCAATACACTGGGGCCGACCTAAATGGCCCAATTCATTCTACCCGCGCCCAAAACCCCGAGTGTTGCAATCCACGACAGTGCCGTCAGGTTCGCTGTGCGCCGTATATTCTGTGTTGGGCGCAATTATGCCGAGCACGCCCGCGAAATGGGTGCCGATCCCGACCGCGAGCCGCCGTTCTTTTTTACCAAACCTGCGGATGCTGTGGTTGATGATGGGGCCACCCTGCCCTTCCCGCCGCAAACGGGAAACCTGCACCACGAGGCCGAGCTGGTGGTCGCAATCGGGGTTGGAGGTGCGGATATACCCGTTGATCAGGCACTTGACCATATCTGGGGTTATGCCACGGGTAACGATTTAACGCGGCGCGACATGCAAGCCGTGGCCAAAGAAATGCGCCGCCCTTGGGACATGTCCAAAGGGTTTGACCATTCAGCTGCTTGTGGCGCACTGCATCCGGCCTCGGTTATTGGCCACCCGTTGCGTGGCCGTATCACGGCGCATGTTGATGGGGACTTGCGCCAAGACGGCGATATTGCCGATATGATTTGGCCTGTGGCGGATGTAATTTCCTATCTGTCAAATAGTGTTACGCTGGCGACGGGCGATTTGATTTATACAGGCACCCCTGCGGGTGTTGGCCAGATCACACCCGGCCAAAGCTGCACCATTGCCATAGACGGGCTAAGCAGCGTTACAACCACATTCGTTTAATAACAATTGCGTGGCCCTATTCGTCGGGGCGCGGTTTGTCGTCCCATTCATCGCTAAGAATGCGCTGCGCATCCCCTTCCGGGTCGTCATATTGTTTGGTTTTCAGAGTCCAGAAAAAGGCAAGCAATCCCAACCCGCCCAAGAACAGGGAAATTGGTATCAGATAGACGAGAATTTCCATAATGCCCCCCTACCGTAGCCGCAATGCGTTCAAGGAAACCGTGATCGAGGAGGCCGACATCGCCAAGGCCGCAACCAGTGGTGTGGCAAAGCCAAGCAGCGCAATTGGCACCGCAATCAGGTTATAACCCGCCGCAATGCCAAAGTTTTCCATGATCCGTTTGGTTGCTTTGCGGGCAATCACGGTCGCATCGGCCATCGGCGACATATCGTTACCAAGCAGCACAATATCGGATGCCACCCGCGCCGCATCTAGGGCTGTTGCGGGCGAAATTGATACATGTGCGGCCGTTAGTGCCGCGGTGTCGTTCAGCCCGTCGCCCACCATCAAAACCTTTGCGCCAGCGTCAGACAAGGCCTTGATACGGGCGGCTTTATCTTGTGGCAGGGCTTCAGCGGTCCAGTCGTCAAAGCCCAGCCGAACGGCCAGATCTTTGACCGCAGCAGGCGCATCCCCCGAGATCAGCACCAGTGACATGCCTTGTGCCTTCAGCGCGGCAACGGCATCGGCGGCCCCTTCGCGTAAACGGTCATTGAATGTAAACGCCAAGGGTGTGGCTTTGCCGATTTGCAGATAGGTTGCGGTTTGCGCCCCGGCTTGTGTCCCGACCCACGCCGCACGGCCCAGCCGAACGGGTTTGCCTTTCCACCGACCCTCTACCCCATAACCGGGCACCTCCCGCAGATCGCTTAGCTTTGCAGGTTTGAAACCTGCCGCGATGGCAGTCGTCGCCAATGAAACCGCCAAAGGATGGGCTGAGGCCTCGGCCAGCGCCAATGCAATTTCCAGATCGGAGCGTGCAAATTCGCTCAGATTGATCAGTTCTGGTCGGCCTTGGGTCAAGGTGCCGGTTTTGTCAAACACCACAGTGTCAACTTCAGCCAAGCGCTCGAGCGCGGTTGCGTCCTTGATCAACATCCCGCGGCGAAATAATCGCCCCGAGGCCGCAGTCGTCACCGCTGGCACTGCTAACCCCAGCGCACAGGGACAAGTGATAATCAACACAGCAACCGCGATATTCAGTGAAGTGCGAATATCCCCACCTGTAACAACGAGCCATCCAATAAAGGCCGCCAACGACAACAAATGCACCCCAGGGGCATAAATGCCAGCGGCCTTGTCAGCCAAGGACGTGTAGCGGTTTTTTGAGCTTTCGGCCATCGCCACCAGATCGGCCATGCGGTGCAGCGAGGTATCTTCGCCCGCTGCCGAAACACGCACCGTCAAGGGGCCGGTCAGGTTAACCTCGCCCGCACTGACCACGGTATCGGGGCCCGCAAACACCGGCACGGTTTCGCCGGTTAACAACGAGCGGTCCAATTCGCTTTGCCCGTCAACCACAACCCCGTCAACCGGCATCCGCCCCCCCGGTTTAACGCGGACCAGATCACCGACCACCAGTTCGGCAATCGGGATTGTCACGACCTCCTCGCCGATGACGCGTTCAGCGCGCGGCACTTCAAGTGCGGCCAATTCCTCGGCAGCTGATCGCGCAATTGCACGGGTGCGGTGGTCCAGATAGCGGCCAGCCAGCAAGAAAAACGTCAGCGACAAGGCGGCGTCAAAATAGGCGTGTTTACCGCCTTGGGTGACTTCATAAAACGACATGGCGCTGGCCAGCAGGATCGCCAGCGAGATCGGCACATCCATGTTCAGGCGGCGCACTTTTAGCATGGTCCAGGCACTGAGAAAAAACGGTTGCGCCGAGAACGCGATGGCAGGCAGAGCAATGGCCGCGGAAACCCAGTGAAACAACTCGCGGGTGGTTTCCTGCGCGCCCGACCATACTGCAACCGACAGCATCATCACATTCATCATGGCAAATCCGGCCACTGCCAGTCGCATCAATAAATCACGCCCGCGCCTGTCAGTTTCGGTGGCTCGAAGGGTGCCTGCGTCCAACTCGTGCGCCTCATACCCGATGCCAGCCAAAACCGCCATCATATCCTCGGCAGTCTTATCCGCTTCGGCCTCGATGCTGACCCGTTTCAGGGTCAGGTTCACACGGGCAGATTTAACCCCTGATGTGCGCGATAGCTCGCGTTCGACCGCAGAAATACAGGCTGCACAGTGGATCTGTGGCAAAGAAAGCATGATGCGCGCGTCAACTTCTTGGCTCATCCGCGCCATTTCCTCGGCGGATGGTGCAACGGCACAAGCAGGACAAGCAGCGATTTGCGCGCACATGGCTAGTCTTTCACCTCAAAAGTTATCCGCTGCTTAAACGGCGTGCCATCAAGCGAAGTGGCATTCAGGCGTAAGTTCCACAAGCCGGAACCCAGCGTTACGGAGGCTTTGAACACCCCTTGGCGTTGCTGGAAATCTGGCGTCTGATCATCGCGCACATGGGTCGGGCGACCAACGAGCGCCTCCAGTTTGGCAACATCGGCGGGCTGGCCAGCATCATTTAGAACCGCAACCTGCAATTCGCCCGCCCGATAGGACACAGAAACATTCCAACCTAATGCTGTCTGCGCGGCACGGTCATCATCGAAGGCCTGGCTGGCGACATAGCTGTTTTTGACATCCATTCCAGGGAACGTGCCAACGGCCATATAGGCCATGAACAGGTTCACCCCAATGATGACGCCGAAAAAGGCGGCAAACATCAGGAAGACCTTGCGACCAGTTAAAGGTGCAGACATCATTTTCCCCTTCCGTTAAAGACGGTTTCCGTGTCGATCAACTCATCGCCCAGTTTGTCCTCGACCCACAGCCGGAATTCGGTGCGGTCCGAGGTCGCGGGGGCGCTGCCTTTGGGGGCAGTGATATAGACCCGCTGCAACAATGTCTCGTTGGCGTTCACAACCACGCTGCCTGTGTCCATACCCTCAAGAGAAAGGCTCAGCCCTGAATCGCTGTCGACAGAAATATTAAACGCGCGATCATCGCCATGTTTGTTGCGCAGCCGCACATCATAAGTGTTGCGAATGGTGCCGTCAGACAGCGTCACAAAGGTTGGGTTGCGGATTGGTGATACCGTCATGTCGATTTCAGGCCGGATCAGCAACGCCACCAAAAGCCCGATGCCAACGAATGACCAAAGGACGGTATACATTATGGTACGTGGGCGCAGAGCGTGTTGCCATATTTTGCGAGGCGCAACCCCTGCCCGTTCAGCCGGTTCGTCCGAAAAGGCCAGATAATCAATCAAACCGCGTGGCTTGCCGATTTTCTCCATCATCTCGTCACAGGCGTCGATGCACAGGGCACAGGTGATGCATTCCAGCTGCTGTCCATCGCGGATGTCGATGCCGGTTGGGCAAACATTCACGCAGGCCATACAGTCGATGCAGTCGCCCAAATTCTCGACATCAGCACCCTTGCGCCGTTTGCCGCGTGGCTCGCCGCGCCATTCACGATAGCCAACGGTCAGGGTTTCCTCGTCCATCATTGCGGCCTGAATACGGGGCCACGGGCACATGTAGATGCATATTTGTTCGCGGGCAAAGCCGCCGAACAACACGGTGGTGACAGTCAACACAAGAATTGTGAGGTAGGCGACAGCTGGCGCATTCAAGGTGACAAGGCTGACGAGTAACGCCGGTGCATCGGCAAAATAGAACACCCATGCCCCGCCGGTGGCGACACCGATCAAAAGCCAGGCGACCCACTTAGTCAGGCGTAAACGCCATTTTTTCAAATCCCATTTGGATTTCCACAGACGAACGCGGGCGTTTCGATCACCCTCGATCCAGCGTTCCGTCAGAATAAATAGATCGGTCCAGATGGTCTGCGGACAGGCATACCCGCACCAGACCCGACCCAATGCCGAGGTGAACAAAAATAGACCAAGCCCAGCCATGATCAGAAGGCCCGCAATGAAATAGAACTCATGCGGCCAGATTTCGATCATGAAAAAGTAGAACCGGCGGCCTGCCAGATCGATCAGAATAGCCTGATCCGGAAGGTTCG
>Ga0209345_10003639_pt1 | contig 15681 bp, 14 predicted proteins | sample Cruoilmetagenom7_FD_187294 | JGI IMG/M metagenome (GOLD analysis project Ga0209345, IMG submission 187294) | Oil polluted marine microbial communities from Coal Oil Point, Santa Barbara, California, USA - Sample 7 (SPAdes) (version 2) | ecosystem: Environmental > Aquatic > Marine > Oil seeps ... | reverse complement strand
CATGTTTTCAACTGCGGGAACGATGCCCACTACATTGATGGCCAGGCCAAGTTCTGCCAGGGCTTGCATGGTGCCAAAAACGGATGCGGCACCGCACATGTCATATTTCATTTCATCCATGCCTGCACCGGGTTTAAGGGAAATGCCGCCACTATCGAAAGTGACCCCTTTGCCCACCAGAACTTCCGGCTTGTCGCCTTTTTTTCCACCGTTGTATTGCATGATGATGAGCTTTGCAGGTTGGTCGCTACCCTGGCTAACCGCTAGCAGGGAGTTGAGGCCTTGTTTTTTTAGCTCGGCGTCTGAAAGAATCTGTGTGCTGACGGACTTGAACTGGCGGGAAAGCTTACGCGCCTCATTGGCCAAATAGGTGGGGTTACAGATATTGCCGGGCAAGTTGCCCAGATCTTTTGCGAGACAGATGCCGCCAGCAATGGCTTTACCTTGCTCCAGCCCCTTTTGTGCCGCCTTATTGTTGGGAGTCAGGTAAAAATGTTTTTTAGGTTCGGTCTTTTTCTTTTTTGGTTTTTCTTTGAACTGGTCGAAAGCGTAAAGAGTCGTTTCCTGAGCCTGGGTGGCGAGGCACAGTTTTGTTTGTTCACTGATGCCGTTGGCATTCAGTTCAATCAAGGTGGAAGCAGAGTCGGCGATGGCGTGTTTTTTGAGCGTTGCTGCAGCCAGAGCGTATATTTTTTTGAACTTTTCGGCGTTTAATTTGCCTTCATCCCCGCACCCAAGCAACAGTATTTGTTTGGCGCTGATTCCGGGCTGCTCAAGAAGTAGTTGGGTTTGGCCGATTTCCCCTGAAAATGAATAGGCCTTGATCTGGCCTGAGAGGCTTCCTTTGCTGAGTTTGTCGAGTTCTTTTGCGCTGTGGCTGAGTTTGCCGTCACTAAAAATACCAATTATCAGGCAAGTGGTTTTGGTTTTTCCTGCTTCACCGGTTTTGATGCCGTAGTCCATTGCGTGTTCCTCTGGTGAGTTTAAGTTCGTATGCTGGCGCAGATTGCTACAATATAGGTTAAAATTGCCTGCTAGGTTAGAGATGCTCCAAATTAAGTCATCAACGAAGACCCTATTTAGAGCCTCTCAATCATTCCGAGTGCCTTAGCGGTGGTTTTGAGTGGGTATCCACTTGTGGAGTGGATTCTACCTTAATGGAGAGCTTGATTGATAATTTATAACTATCTGGCGCGACAGCTTTTTGCTTCCACCTTGGGTGTGGCATTTGTGCTTAGCCTGATACTAATCAGTGGCCGCTTTATCAAGTATATGGCGGAAGCTGCTAGTGGGCGCATATTGGGTGAGGTGTTGTTTGCGGTGATGGCATATCGCCTGCCAGGTTTTTTGGAACTGATTCTACCTTTAAGTCTATTCCTTGGCGTGCTGCTCGCTTACGGTCAGTTGTATTTGAGCAATGAAATAACGGTGCTGAATGCTTGTGGTATCGGTCAACGCCAGATCTTGTTGTTTACCCTATTTCCCGCACTCTCTTTGGCGCTGATAGTGGGGGTGTTAAGTCTTTATCTTGCCCCTCTAGGAAACAGTAGGGTGGAACAAATTCTTAGCGAGCAAAAATCCAGAACCGAGTTTGAAACACTGACCCCCGGTCGTTTTCATAGTGGTGGCGACATGGTGGTGTATGCACGCTCTCTGTCGAGTGATAAAACACGGATGGAAAAGCTGTTTATTTATCAGGGCGAAAAGAACAAACAGCTTGATGGCGAAGTAGTCACTTCACAAATACTGCTTACCGCAGAAAGTGGAGTGAGGCGAGCGGACCCTGCAAGCGGCGAGCAATATCTGGAATTAAGAAATGGTTTTCGTTACGAGGGTTCACCAGGTCGGCATGACTATCACAAAATGGCTTTTGAGTCTTACCGTTATCGCTTGGCAACTGCTTCTGAGCCCATTGAAGTTCGGAAATTAAAATCCCGGTCAAGCCTTTCATTGTTGGGTAGCAATGAATTAAAGGAAAAAGCGGAATTACAGTGGCGCTTATCTATGCCAGTGCTTGTTTTTATCGTGGCGCTGTTAGCGATTCCTTTAAGCAAAGTGAACCCCCGGCAGGGGCGTTTCCTTAAGTTAATTCCATCCATTGTGCTGTATTTAAGCTATGTATTACTTCTTGTCACCAGTCAAAAATGGATAGAAAAGGGTGAGGTCAGTCCTGCTTTGGGTTTGTGGTGGGTGCATGGTCTGTTTTTTTTGATTGCTCTATCAATGTTTTTATGGACGCAGCACCAGTTTTCCTTACGACAGCTTTGGGTGAGGGGGAGATAAGATGAAAATACTGGATCGCTATATTCGCCGTAGCGTACTCGGTGCCTTTATTATTGTGTTGATGATTATCGTGGGTTTGGATTTATTGTCCGCCTTTCTTGCTGAGTTGGAAGAGCTGGGCGGCGCGTATCAGACCAAAGAGGCTTTGCGTTACGTATTGATGTCCTTTCCGCGGCGTATTGCTGAGTTTATTCCGGTTGCAGCCTTGATCGGATGTTTGGTTGGTTTGGGTGCTTTGGCAAATAGCAGCGAACTGATCGTTATGCGTGCGGCGGGAATATCCGTGGGGCGAATCGTTATTGCTGTGCTCAAGCCGACTATTTTAATTTTACTGATGGGCCTAGGCCTTAGTGAAAAGGTGGTGCCCTATACCGAGCAGATAGCCGAAAGCCAGCGTTCTTTATTAAAAGGCGGGCAAGATGCGCTAAAGAGCGGGCATGGTTTATGGCACCGAGAAAAGGATGAAATTGTACATATTAATGCAGTCACTCCTGACGGGAGGCTTTACGGCATTAGCCGATACCAGTTTGATGATGAAGGCAATATGCTAAAAGCCAGTTTTTCTGAGGAAGGTATACACGAAAATAATCGCTGGGAACTGTCCAGCTCGAAGTCTACAGAACTTTTTTCTCGTCACACTGAGGTTGTAACACAAGAACATGAGCAGTGGTTTTTTGCTCTAACGCCACATAATTTATCTTCGGCAGCGGTAGATCCCGAGTTTCTTGATCTGCTTTCTCTTTATCGATATGCGCGTTACCTGAATGAGCAAGAGCTAAACGCTAGCCACTATTTTCTTGCCTTCTGGAAAAAGCTCCTTCAGCCCCTTGTTACCGTAGCAATGGTTCTAATTGCAGTTTCTTTTATTTTTGGGCCTTTGCGGTCTGTATCCATGAGTTTTCGCGTATTGGTGGGGGTGGTGGTAGGCTTGGTATTTCAACAGGCGCAGGATTTTTTTGGTTATGCCAGCCTAGTATTTAACGTAGACCCTCTGGTGGCGATTGTGATACCGGTAATCCTATGTTTGGCTGCAGGTTTAATTATGATGAGCCGGGTGCGCTGATACATCTTTTGCACAAAAGCTTTCGATAACAATATACAGCCCCAGGAAGGGTATGATCTCAATACAAACATTCGTAAATCATATAAAAAATACATTTTTTTTTAATTCATCGGTTACATTGATGAAGAATACTGTAAGTGCTGAAATTTCGGATAAAGGCTGCGTACGAAAGCGAAATGAAGACGCAATAATGTCTCGATCAGCGCTTGGTGTGTGGGCGGTAGCTGATGGCATGGGAGGGCATCTCGCGGGTGATTTTGCCAGCCAAGAGATTGTTTCCGTTTTAGAGAATCTGCCTGCGGAAGACCTGTATCAAGATGGTGTGCCGGCCATTACTAAGGCTCTTGAGCAAGCTCATGAAAATATAAAGGATTATAGTCGGGCGGAGCTTGAAGGTAAGACGGTAGGCAGTACGGTGGTAGTGTTGTTATTAGATGATGAAAATGCCCACTGCTTATGGATTGGAGACTCGCGCCTTTATCGATTACGTGAGGGTCTATTGGAGCCCCTCTCTCGTGATCACAGTCAGGCTTTTGCGTTAATGGAACAAGGGCTGCTTAGCCCGGAAGAGGTGGATGAACACCCTTCTTCCCATGTTTTAACGCGGGCCATGGGCAGTGGTGATTTTAATCTGGATTATCAGTGCTACCCGCTGGAAATAGGCGACAAGTTCTTGTTGTGCAGCGATGGTTTATATGGGGAGCTATCCAATGCAAAAATTGCAGAGAGCATTAAAGCAGGAACGGTGCAGAATAATGTTCAAGCGCTGTTGCAGCAAACTTTGAGCAGCGGCGCCCGTGATAATGTGTCTGTTATTCTGGTCGATACAAATGGGCGCTAAGTTTTAAGCCTGCATAAAAAATGCGAGCTATCGCTACCAGGAATCTCTTAATTTTCTCAGGTGGATAAAAACCTCTTTATCTGAATCGCCCATCTCAGGAAACTCTGCCAGCAGGGTTTTTCTTATCGAAGGGCTTTTTAGGCGGAAAAAAGGGTTCATCTTTCTTTCTAGCTCCAGACTTGTTACGAGTCGCGTATCCGGATTTTGTTGGCTCACTTCGTCGAGAAGCTCGGTAATATAGGTGTTATCAGGTTCTCGTTTTGCGGCAAAACCCAGGTTGGTTTCAATGTAATCGTGGCCGGGGTAAATTAGGGTGTCGTCGGGAAGGGGGAATAATAAAACCTTGATGGATTCATACAAGATTTCCGGGTCGCCACTGTAACAATTTCCTACCCCTGCATTAAACAGGGTGTCACCACATATCAGTGCTGGGTTTTCACCGTTATGGTATAGGCAGATATGCGACATGGTATGGCCGGGGGTATCGAGTACCTGTAATTCGATATTACCGACTTTTACTATATCTCCGTGTTCCAGCCAATGATCCACTTGTGGAATGGTTTTTTTTGCGGAAGCGGGTGCGCTGAGTGGGCAGTGCTGGGCTTTTACAATGTCACTGTTGCCACAAATATGATCACCATGTTCGTGGGTATTAACTAGTTGGGTGATTTTCCAGTCATTCTCTTCCGCTACCGTCATGCACCGGCTCGCATCAGTGGGGTCTATCATCATGGCTTCTTTTGTTTCTGTGCACACAAGTAGATGGTTGTAATTTTTAAAGGAGTTAGGGATGGTGATTCTTTCTATGTGTAGCATTGCAGGTACTCGTAAAAATGAAAATGGCAGTCAGTCTAGCGGTTTTTCTTTATTCGAGCCACTTTCAGCGAAGGAGGTGCGAGTTGTGAAAAAAACGCTCGGCTATTGGGTCAGCTATGGGGGACGTAAAGCATAATAACGGCTTATGAAAAGCTTCGCTCCCTCTTGCGTCCGAGTCAATATTCCAAGTCAGCCCTGATAGTTAACATGCTGGATGTATTGATGATCAAAATGACAGGCAATGCGGTTCCTGAATAAGTAAATGCAGCTCAAAGTCATTTATTTAAATAACTCCATGAGCGGCTTAAAATATGGGCTTAACCTGTCCTCTTTTTAAGCTTATTCCTGAATTAGGAAATCTTGGTTTTGGTGGGTGGCTGCAATAAAGCACCCTTTGAGGCTGGTTTGTTGCGAATTCATTCGCCGTAAATTGTAGGCTGGCTTGCACAGACGCGCTATAATTCTCCCATAATATCCAGGCAGCTATGACTGGTTGCTATTTTATCTATTACTGTTTGAATAACTGATGTTACAAGAAGCATATCTGCTTATGGCATCTAGCTCAGGACGTTTTAATGTTTGATAATTTGACCGACCGTTTATCCTCCACTCTTCGAGACGTAACTGGCCGAGGCAGGCTGACCGAAGAAAATATTCAGGACACGCTACGTGAAGTTCGCATGGCACTGCTTGAAGCGGATGTCGCATTGCCCGTCGTTAAGGATTTTGTCGAAAAAGTGAAGGTGCGAGCCTTGGGCGAAGAGGTAATGAAAAGCCTTAGTCCTAGCCAGGCCTTTGTTAAGATAGTCAATGACGAGCTGATAGCAGTAATGGGTGCGGCCTTTGAGGGTCTGAATCTGGCAGTAAAGCCGCCTGCAGTGATCATGATGGCAGGTTTGCAGGGGGCGGGTAAAACAACCACTGCGGCTAAGCTGGCCAGGTGGTTGATGGAAAACGAGAAGAAAAAAGTCATGTTGGTGAGCGCGGATGTTTATCGCCCTGCCGCCATCAAGCAGCTTGAAACCCTTTCTGGTGAGGTGGGTGCGGAATTTTTCCTGAGTGATGCTAGCCAGAAGCCGGTTGATATTGCCAATGCCGCTTTAAAAGAAGCAAAAACAAAGTTTGTCGACGTTGTTATTCTGGATACTGCAGGTCGTTTGCATATCGATGATGAAATGATGTCTGAAATTAAGGGGCTTCATCAAGCGGTTGATCCAGCGGAAACTTTATTCGTTGTTGATGCTATGACTGGCCAGGACGCGGCCAATACAGCCAAGGCGTTTAATGACGCGCTTGAGCTGAGCGGAGTTGTTCTCACCAAGTCCGACGGCGACGCTCGTGGCGGTGCGGCCCTTTCGGTGCGGATGATTACAGGCAAGCCTATCAAATTTCTAGGGATTTCCGAGAAGCTCGATGGATTAGAGGCCTTCCATCCCGACCGAATGGCGTCCCGTATTTTGGGTATGGGGGATGTTCTCTCCTTGGTGGAGGAGGCGGAGCGTAAGCTCGACAAATCCAAGGCTGATCGACTGGCGAGAAAGATCAAAAAGGGTAAGAGTTTTGATCTCAACGATCTGAAAGATCAGTTTCAACAGATGCGTAATATGGGCGGCATGGCCTCCATGCTTGAGAAAGTGCCGGGCATGGGGAATGCAATGGATGCCGTACAAAGTGATGCGGGTGAAAAAGAGCTGCGTCGCATGGAGTCTCTCATTGACTCCATGACCCCGATGGAGCGAAGTCGCCCCGAACTGATCAACGGCTCTCGCAAAAAACGTATTGCCAATGGTTCTGGTATGCAGATACAGGATGTGAATCGCCTGCTTAAGCAGCATAAGCAAATGGCGAAAATGATGAAGAAGTTTTCCAAAAAGGGTGGTATGACTAAAATGATGCGCGGACTCGGAGGCATGATGCCGCCAATGGGGCGCTAAAAGCCCCTGTTTGTGAATAATTTAGCTTATTCCCCTTGATAATTTAATAAGGTTTGGAATTTCAGTAAAAAAGGCGTAGAATCTGCGCCCTTAAAATGCCAGTTTGTATCGCCCTGGCGTAAGGCTATAAAGGGCTTTTTTAGGCTCTTTTTTTAGCTGTAATCAAAAACAATACATGTGTTTGTGCTTAACTTAAGTACATTTTAGTCATCAGGTTAATTGCAGTATTTAACTTTTAGGAAGAACTTATGGTAATCATTCGTCTATCTCGTGGCGGCGCAAAAAAACGTCCATTCTACCACTTGGTGGTTGCAGACAGTCGTAGTCGCCGTGATGGCCGTCTTATCGAAAGAATCGGTTTCTTTAACCCAGTAGCCAAAGGTCAAGAAGAGACACTGCGTATTGATCGTGAGCGCGTAGATTACTGGGTTTCCCAGGGCGCTCAGCTTTCTGATCGTGTTAAGCAGTTGCTGAAGCAGTCAGAGCAAGAAGTAAAAGCGGGCTAGTTTTTTGCCAATATTTTCTAGTCGCACCGTTTATTTGAGTTTTTTATGAGTAACCTTACTACTGAAAATGACTCACTCATGGTGGTCGGCAAGATTGTATCGGTGTATGGCGTAAAGGGGTGGTTGAAAATCCGCTCCTTTACGCAGGAAGAAGAAGACCTGTTCCACTATAAACCTTGGATGTTGAAAGTTCGGGGGAGTGGTAGTGGTACGCCGCAAGAAAAGTGGCGCGAGGTGTCGTTTGATCAATATCGCAAGCATGGTAAAGGTTACGTTGCGCACCTTGAAGGTTGTGATGATCGTAACGACGCTGAGTTATTGAGAGGCCTCGAAATAGCGGTCGATAAAAAAGTACTGCCAGAGCCTGAAGCTGATGAAACGTACTGGGCTGATCTTGAGGGTTTACGGGTTGTAAATCTTCAAGGTGAAACCTTAGGGCATGTTGACACGGTGCTGGAAACAGGTGCGAACGATGTGTTATGCGTTAAGCCTTGCGAATCCAGTATTGACGAGCAAGAGAGACTGATTCCTTATGTTAATCAAGTGATTAACGAGGTGAACCTTGGTGAAGGTTTGCTGACCTTGGATTGGCGCGCAGATTACTGATAGCTCTCAACGTGATAATCTGTATTTCCCTCGGACTTGGGGTGGCAGTAGATAATGTGGATAGGTGTAGTTTCGCTTTTTCCCGAAATGTTTGATGCGGTAATAAAGTACGGCATTACTGGGAGAGTGATTAACGACAAGCTGATGGAGCTTGAGTTCTGGAACCCTAGGGACTTTACTCAGGACAAGCATCAAACTGTAGATGATCGACCCTATGGTGGTGGGCCGGGAATGGTAATGCAGTACTCACCCCTTAAGGACGCGATCACAGCCGCCAGAAAGGCGGCAGAGCAGTACGCAGCAACAGGCGAAAAAGTAACAGTGATTTATCTTTCCCCTCAGGGGCGAAGGCTTGATCAACGCGGCGTTGAAGAACTGGCACAGAGGAAACAGGTCATTCTGCTTGCTGGTCGTTATGAAGGTATCGATGAGCGCCTGATACAAGATGAGGCCGATGAAGAGTGGTCGGTTGGTGACTTTGTGCTGACAGGTGGAGAATTGCCTGCCATGACTTTGATAGACAGTGTTTGCAGATTGATTCCGGGTGCATTAGGCCACCAAGATTCAGCCATAGAGGATTCATTTTCCACTGGCTTGTTGGACTGCCCCCATTACACGCGACCTGAAGTCGCTGCGGGGAAAAGTGTTCCGCCAGTTTTGTTAAGTGGCAACCATGAGAGAATAAGGTTGTGGCGCCTTAAGCAAGCGCTGGGCCGAACTTGGCAGCGTAGGCCAGATTTGCTTGAACATAAAGAGCTGAGCATAGAAGAAGAAAAACTTCTTAAAGAATTTATAAGTGAATGTGAATAAATATTCAGTAATATTGAAGTTATTATCCGATTAATTAACAGGAGTCTTACCATGAGTGGTAAAAATAAAATTATCCAGCAGCTTGAAAATTCGCAGCTAAGAACGGATATGCCAGAGTTCGCACCGGGTGATACGGTTATTGTGCAAGTAAAAGTTAAAGAGGGTGATCGTGAGCGCCTTCAGGCCTTCGAAGGCGTGGTAATTGCAAAACGTAATCGAGGCTTAAATTCTGCGTTTACGGTGCGCAAAATTTCTCACAGTGTTGGTGTGGAGCGTGTCTTCCAGTCTCATAGCCCGATTATTGATAGCGTTACAGTTAAGCGTCGTGGCGACGTGCGTGGCGCGAAGCTTTACTATCTGCGTGAGCGTAGTGGTCGATCTGCACGTATCAAGGAAAAGCTTTCCTAAGCTAGTAGCAGTTGAGTTGTTAAATGATGACCCAGTTTTTACTGGGTCATCTTGTTTTTGGCAGCGGCTTTCTGGTCGCTGCTTCTCCTGTATCTAAAGTAGTATCGATTCCATGGGGAGCTGGCTAAAGCAAATGGTGCTTTTTACCTAAGCACTTAATCGGTCGGTCGGTCGAAGGTGCCCGGTCTTCTGTCGCCTATTGTGGTCTGACAGGCTGTGTCTCGTATTTTCGAGGTTTACTGCGGGGTCTGCGCAGCAGTGCTTTCTACAGAGATAACGGGAACCTCCTGGGGTATTTCATACCGTGTGGTTCTTACCAGTAGCCCGAAAAGAGGGTGATCCAGGTAGTGTAACTCATCACGATTCATGCGACGTGTCTGTTGCATGCGCGCTAGATATTTTGTTAGGTAAGGGCGATTTTCTTGTATTTCTGGCGCGGGGAAGTGTGAAGCGATGGCTGCCTCGGATGGCTTGCTTTGCTCAGTGCTTATTAAACTCTCTTGCAGCAGATAGGGCTTTTCGTCACCAGAAAATACCCACCAGTCATTTTTCGGCTTTTCTTCTGCTTTTTGATAGCTGGATAGCCATAGGTCAGTGTCGATATGTATGTAACGCTTGATGCTGATTTTAATGGTGCCTTCCAGTTCAAATTGATCATCCTCGGTAATTTCCCCGGCCTGAATCAATAAGGGGTGTGCCATTGATTTATCGATGCGTGGTTGGCGCCAAGCGACATGGTATAAGGGCTTAATTTTTTTTCTGCGCTCAAGTTCTACGAGGTAGTTTGAGAAGGAATGCTCTGCGGAAGGCAGAGTGGTAAAGGCTCCGTACGCCGAGTTGTCATTATTGTCCAATATAGATAGCTTGGCGGGAAAGGAGCGATCAATTTTTTGAGGCCATTTTTCTTGTGTGGCCTCAAAGCCTGTATTGTAGCGGAATATGAGTACTTCCACTTGATACCAATTCCCAGTAATAAGTTGTTCTTCATCTATTGTCTCTGCGGATAGCTTGGTGCACAAAATGGCAAAAAAGAAACATAATATGCTTCTTGGTGTTATCGGCTTTGTTTTAAAGGTGCTCTGTGTGCCCATTGCATGTTATCCGAAGGTATTCAGTTTTTATTGAAGCCGCTGGACTTCGTGATGGGAAAGTGGAGTGGCGCGAATGTGCAAGCGCTACTTCACTCTTATGCATCTATAGTCGGCAAGCCGGTTTCTATCCTCGCTTTTTCATCCTAGCAGCACTCTTTCTACTCTGGGTCGGCTTCTTGGTGCTTTTTGTTTTGCGCGAAGTAGGGGAGGTGTTGCTTGGCTGGAGTTTGCTGTTTTCTGCGGCTAAGTCTGGTGCGAGTATTTCAAGTAAGGCCTCGACCGCTTCGAAGCGAGCGCCAAAGTCTTCGAGATTGTCGTTGAATTTTAGCCTGTCTCCGCCTTCAAGTTTATATTTCCTTGGTTGTGATTGAACCAGCTTTACTAGCTTCAAGGGGTCGACGCAAGTTTCACTTTGGAATTCCAGCATGCCACCGTGGGCCCCCGCATCTATTTTCGCGATTCCCAAGGACTCTGCCTGTAATTTTAGGCGAGTAATATGAAATAGGTTTTTTATTGGTTCTTCCAGCAGGCCGAAGCGATCAATCATCTCCACCTGAATTTCATCAAGCTCTTGGTCAGTTTTTCCGCTCGAAATACGTTTGTATAGGGTGAGTCGGCCATGGACGTCGGGTAAATAGGCGTCGGGTATCAGGGCGGGTAGGCGTAGATTTACTTCTGGGGCATGCTTGAGAGGTTTGTCTAGGTTGGGCGTTTTGCCTTCTTTAATGGCTTCGACGGCTTGTTCAAGCATTTCCATGTAGAGGGAAAACCCGATGCTGTGTATGTTGCCACTTTGCTCGTCTCCGAGCAATTCACCAGCTCCGCGAATTTCTAGGTCGTGGCTGGCCAAAGCAAAACCGGCACCAAGCGTGTCTGCTTCTGCGATGGCATCTAAACGTTTCACGGCATCTTTGGTAATTGTTTTTGGCGGCGGAGTGAGTAAATAAGCGTAGGCCTGATGGTGAGAGCGACCCACGCGGCCGCGTAGCTGATGAAGTTGTGCCAGGCCGAGTTTGTCTGCGCGGTCCATGATAATCGTGTTGGCGCTGGGAACGTCGATTCCGGTTTCGATGATGGTGGTACATACCAAAATATTGAAACGTTTATGGTAAAACTCCGACATAACTTGTTCGAGTTCGCGCTCGCGCATTTGACCATGAGCGATACCGACACGGGCTTCTGGCACAAGTGCTTCGAGATCCCGTGCTGACTTCTCGATAGATTTCACTTCGTTGTGTAGGTAGTAAACTTGCCCTCCACGCAGTAACTCTCGGAGGATGGCCTCCTTTACAACACCTTCGTTATTCTGGCGCACAAATGTTTTGATGGAGAGGCGCTTGGCGGGTGGTGTGGCGATAATGGATATGTCCCGCATGCCAGACATGGCCATGTTGAGTGTGCGTGGAATAGGAGTGGCTGTGAGGGTGAGAATATCTACATCTGAGCGCAATGATTTGAGCTTTTCCTTGTGCCTGACGCCAAAGCGGTGCTCCTCATCAATAATGATGAGCCCTAAATCTTTAAAGTTAATATTATCCTGTAAAAGCTTATGTGTGCCGATAACGATGTCTATCTGACCGCTTTCAAGCAGCGTTAAACTACTTTGCTGCTCTTTGGCTGTTTTGAAGCGAGACAGTACTGCCACTTTGATGGGCCAGTCGGCAAATCTGTCCTTAAAACTTTCGTAGTGCTGTTGAGCTAACAGGGTGGTGGGTACAAGTATAGCGACCTGCTTGCTATTTTGAGTGGCGACAAATGTAGCGCGCATGGCCACTTCTGTCTTACCAAAACCCACATCGCCACATACCAGTCTGTCCATCGGTTGCTGGCTGGTCATGTCAGAGACGGTGGACTCGATGGCTGATTGTTGGTCGGGAGTCTCTTCAAAGGGGAATTCACTACAAAACTGGGCGTATTCTAATGCGGGTTTGTCGTAGGTGTACCCCTCCTTAGCTGCTCTGCGTGCATAGATGTCCAGTAATTCAGCTGCCACATCGTGGGCTTTTTCTGCCGCTTTACGCTTCTCTTTTTGCCAGGTTTCTGTGCCGAGGCGGTGCAGCGGTGCGGTATCAGTGTTTGAGCCACTATAGCGGGATATAAGGTGTAGAGAGGAAACAGGGACATAAAGTTTTGCATCGTTTGCGTATTCTAGGGTGAGAAATTCCACCGCTTGCTCGTCTATTTCGAGCGTTTGTAGGCCGCAGTAGCGACCTACGCCATGATCCAGGTGTACCACTGGAGCGGCAATTTTTAATTCGGTAAGGTTTTTGACCACTAGGTCTGCCGATTCGCTTTCCTTTTTACGGCGGCGTTTTTGTTGAACCTGGTGGCCGTAAAGCTGTGACTCTGTGATAAGCGAGAGTGGCGGTTTTGCGAGTTCGATGCCTTCTTCAAGGGGGGCGACGAGCATGGCGAGAAGGCATTTTTTTTCAGCGCGATATTCTTGCCAGCTGGAAAAAACAGCGGGTTGAACGCTGAGTTTTTTTAGCTGCTCTAGCAGGCCTTCTCTTCGCCCGGCTGACTCAACGGTAAAGAGAACCGGCACGCCTTGCTCTGACTTTTGGTTCAGAAAGTCAGTAAGAGTTTTAAAGGGTTGTTCAAGATGGGCGTTAACAAACAGGTCTGTGCCTGGCTTTGATGAGAAATCAAAGGTCCCAGGTGCTTGTTCTATAGGCTGCTCACTGAGGTGTATTTTTGGTAAGGGTTTCAGAGACGAAAAAAGTTGTTCGGGTGACTGTGCTATTTCAATTGGGGGAAGTAGGGGCCGCGTCACATCGAATTTTAGGCTTTCGTATCGCGTGTTAACCTCATCCCAAAAGTGTTTCGCAGCGAGGGGCAGGTCTCCCACAGTAAAAAGTAGTGTTGAGGTTGGAAAATAATCTGCCAGAGTGGCGCAGTGGTCGTGAAAGAGTGGCAGGTAGTACTCTAAGCCTGCCGTGGCGATGCCTTCGCTGACATCCTGATAAGTGGGACATTCGCGATGATTAACATCAAAGCGTTCTCTCCAGGCAGATTTGAAGTGAGAGATCGCCTCGGGGGTTAGTGGGAATTCTTTTGCGGGAAGAAGCTCGAAGCTTTCAACTTCCTCCGTGGAGCGCTGGGTGTCAGGATCGAAAAAGCGCAATGATTCCACTTCATCATCGAATAACTCGATACGCACGGGTGCAATGCTTCCCATGGGGAAGAGATCGAGAATGGAGCCTCGAATAGCATATTCACCATGTTCGTAAACAGTATCTACGGAGTGGTATCCCGCCACGCTCAGTTTGTTGCGCCAGTAATTTAGGTCAAAAGAGGTTTTTTTCTCAATAATGAAGCTGCTTTGATTGATATATTCAGGTGGTGAAATGCGCGCCATCATCGTGGATATAGGTACGATGAGTATGCCCCTGGATAGCTGAGGCAGTTGGTATAGTGCTTTAAGGCGCTGGGAAATAATGTCTTGGTGTGGGGAAAAGTTGTCGTAAGGCAGCATTTCCCAGTCGGGGAAGTGCAAGGTTGGGTTGTCGATGTCGGCAAAGAAGGAGATCTCCTCCGCTAAACGTTGTGCGGTATGGGTATCGGCAGTTATTACTAGGCTCAGGCCTTTGTGTTTTGCCGCCGCCTCGCTAATAGCCAGTGCGACGGAACAGCCAGTTAGCCCGCCCCATTTTCTATGGTCGTTATTTTTTTTAGGAGGTTCTATTTCAGGAAAAAAAGTGTTGGGAGTTGCCAATCATTTATCCTCTGGCGGATGGTGTGAATGTCTGGTGTGTATAGCTGGCCGCTTAACAGGCTGTTGAAATTCTACTGACTTGGTCATCTGCCGCGTTAAAACCAACCTCAAAGTGCTCATTTACACGTGTAAACTCCGCTTTTTCGTTTGATTTTGCCTTGCACCTGACTCAATTCAGCGAATTTCAACAGCCTGTTAAGTCTAGGTGTCCCGGTAGGATCAGGAAAGTGCATGCTTATTGTTGTTGCACCTAGAAAAGTATAAAGCTTTTCACTATCTGGAAGGTGCCCATGAATTATAATTTTGTCCTATTGCAACATAGCTGGACTCTCGTCGTTTTTGTGCTCTGCTGTGTCCCTATCGTTAAGTTGTATTGCTGGGTGATGGAGCAGTGGTGGACGGTTATATATCAGAGGCATTTGTTGGCCAGGTGTTTTGCTCCGGTGTAATGTGAAAATACGCGCAGCTAATTAATTAGCAGCGCCACCCTTTAGAAGGCTTTGGGGTGGCAAGTCAGGCTGGAGCCCAAAAAGCCGAGGAGGCCGTGTTCTATTTAAGTAGGTCTCTAGAGGTGTGGCGCTGCCTTAGGCTACAGCTTTTTCAGCCTCGGCTGCCTCAATTTTAGCCTTGATACGTTTTATCTTGGCAGTGTTTAACAAAACCCAGAGCCAGTTTGCTTTATAAGTGAAGTCTTTGAGTTTGTAGGTGTCTCCCTCTGGGATCCAGGCGGTAACAAGCTTTGCCGGAGGGGTGTTATATTCGACAATAAGGCCGTCTACGGTGATTTTAGTTTCTCGTAGTTTTAGTTCCTCGGCCAGTTCCTCTATATCAATGCTGGAGCCTTGCATCATGGGTAAGAGTTTTTGAACAATATCCATGGTCATGTGAGGGATCAGGTTTTGAAAATCCTTAGTTAGAATCGCTTCGAAGAGCTTTTGCGCAAGGGGGGCGGGGACTGAGAACATTAATATTTTTCCTTTATTTGGTATGGTGCCGAAGGGTGTTTTTTGGTGCTGTTAGCTCGCCGATTCTAGGTTTTTTGTTGGTAAACGGCAAGCGCTGGTATCCGCGCATGATCGACTGTTAAAAGGTTGGTGGGGATTTTAAATCGCTTGCTCGCAAGCGATTTAAAAATAAAAGCGAATTTTTACTCTGGTTTTGGTTGCTTAACGCCGCTGGAAAAAAGATAATAATCGCCCAAAATTTCAGGCCGTTAAGGTAATACAAAGGGGAAGCGCAGTGAGTACAAATGATCAAGAGCAGATCTTTGACCGATGGAAAGAGCGGGAAGCCGTTGCAGAAGCAATGATTCCGTTGATCGGAAAGTTATATAGAGATCGCAATGTTGCTACGACTATATTTGGACGCCCCCTTATAAATCGCTCGGTGTTCAGCTTGATTAAGGTGCACCGCTATGTGCGCCAGGTAGAGGGCAACGGAATTAGTGTACATGATACGTTTCCGGTTCTGGAGGCGCTGACCACTCTGGATCTAGGGCCTTCCCGTATCGATTTAGGTAAGCTGACCCTTAAATATCAAAACTCTGGTACCAGCCTCTCGATAAAAAATTTTGTAAGAGACGAAGTGAAGGATGTTATCGGTGAAAAA
>Ga0209345_10003637_pt1 | contig 15683 bp, 14 predicted proteins | sample Cruoilmetagenom7_FD_187294 | JGI IMG/M metagenome (GOLD analysis project Ga0209345, IMG submission 187294) | Oil polluted marine microbial communities from Coal Oil Point, Santa Barbara, California, USA - Sample 7 (SPAdes) (version 2) | ecosystem: Environmental > Aquatic > Marine > Oil seeps ... | reverse complement strand
GCTCAATCTTTTATGCCTGCCTGAAAAGATTGAGCCCGCAGAAAAGCTTCGGCGTCTAGGGCCGATGTGAAGCTATCTTGGGAATAGTTTGAAATTTCATTAACAAGGTTTAGGGCTTCAGCCTTTAAGTCTGGATTCCAGTTGTTGGAGACGTTCTTCAAGAAGGGTAATGCGGCGCGTGAGGTCATCCACGTCATGTTTAGTGTGCTCAGGTGCAGCGCTAGAGGACGTGGGCCCGTTCTGGAAAGCTTGGGCGAAAGGGTTTTGTTGTTCTGTACCATTCTTAAATTGCTCCTTCCATGTCTGGGCCCATGTTGCCATCCATTCTTGTGTTTTTTCCGGCGTGTCCAACGATTTCATTAATTCTTGTGCACCGGCATTCATCTGGCTTGCAGCAGCCATAGTATCGCTAATGACTTTATCAGATGCTTGGTTTTTAAGCTGCTCCTGCCAAAGATTGAGATATTTGGAAGCTAAATCTTCAATTTTATTGTCCGAGTCGCTCATGATTATTTCCGTTGTGCAGCAATTTCTGATTTAAAAAGCTACTACATCCCCCCCGTTTGGGTCAAACCAATGATGATTCAATGGCATAATTTACATTTAGTGCAATGCAACACTTTTGTGCAGAGCTAATTCGCGCTATGGTCTTTACATGGGGAGGCCTCTTTAAAAACAGAGAGGTCTTATAAGAGGCTTTAAAAAAGAAGAAGATATTATGGCTGCACAAAATAAAGATAAAGATGCTCCGATCACGATTAAAAAATATGCTAATCGTCGCTTATACAATACAGCGACCAGCAGTTATGTAACCTTGGATCATTTGTCTCAGATGGTTAAAGAAGGCATTCAGTTTGCTGTGTTTGATGCGAAAAGTGGCGAAGAAATTACCCGTTCTGTTTTGACTCAAATTATCGTTGAAGAAGAATCTAAAGGTCAAAATCTTTTACCTGTTAGTTTTTTACGTCATTTGATCAGTTTCTACGGCGATAGTTTGCAAGGTCTTTTACCGAGCTATCTGGAACAGTCCATGCAATCTTTCGCGACTAATCAAGAAGAAATGCGGACTAAATTATCTGAGACTATGGGCAACATCACACCCTTTGGTAATTTTGAAGATGTGACCAAGCAGAATATGGCGATGTTTGAAAAGGCCATGCGTATGTTCACACCTCAATATTATAAAGAACAAACGGAAGCTGCCGCTAAAACAGAAGCAAAAAAAACATCGCCTGCGAAACCAGCCGACAGTTCAAAAAATGACTTAGATGCCATGAAAGAACAGCTTGAAGCGATGCAAAAGCAGCTGTCACAAATTTCTGACAAAAAATAAAATACTTAAATATGTTTAAAAAGAACCGAACAAGCTGACAGAATGGCTTGTTCGGTTTATACTGCGCCCCTTATGAACTGATCAATAGAGTCCGTCATGGTTCTTGCTGTTGAATCAAAGGTCTATGTACCGCCCAGTGTTGCAAAGACACCTGCACGCCCTCAAAAGCCTGCCGGGTCGTTGGGCGATTCGCTTGAAACGGTGGCACGTGCTTTTGTTGAAAGCTTGCCAAAAGATGTTCGTGATCGTGTAGGCCAAGCGCCGCGTGATGCGCAAAAGCGTGATGATTCTGATCGTAGCGCGCGAAGTAATCAAGACGCGCCCACGCAGAAAGTCCAATCAAGTTATAGCAGTGGTGTTTTCAGCCCTAAGCTTGATCAAGAACCTGTATATTCATTACCTTCTTTAAACCCGGGTGCAGCTTTACTTCAGGTGCAGCTTTCTTCTGATGAAAACCGACCATCAGATAGATCTAATCCTTCTGAGTTGGCACTGCAAACGAGAAACCAAGCCTATATATCATCGGGTGCGCAAGCAGGTGGCGAAGCAGCGGCTTTTGCAGCAGAAATTGCACGCGATGAACAGGCTAAAATTGTTCAGATTGTTCCGCCAGTGCTCACCTCAGTAAACTTTTTCGCTTAGAGCCTCCTTAAACTTTAGACCTGTTTTAAGGGTTGAAATGTTTTGAAATATTTCAACCCTGTCATGGTACTTACCCTGTATTGTTACTGGTTACTTGCCAATGCATTACTGTTGAAATGTGGTGAAATATTTGCTTGCCAAGATAGCTTGGTGTCGGTAATCATGGATAGAGAGAGTAAAAGCGCATTAAAAGCTATAGTTGGAATCATGGAGAAAGTCGCAATGTCAATCGATACCGCACTGAAAGATACAACGCCAAAAGCTAAAGTGACCAACCGAGCGACTGATACAGATCGACATGTTGGCGCACGTATTCGCGAGCGTCGAATTATGCTGGGTCTAAGTCAGCAACAAATGGCTGATATGATTGGCGTTACTTATCAACAGGCGCATAAATATGAACGCGGGATCAATCGTATTTCTGCTGGTCGTTTATATGAAATCGCTCAGGTCCTTAAAGTTCCTGTTGGTTATTTCTTTGAAGGTCTTGATGAAGATGACGAGACTAAAATTGAATTAACTGAATGCCAACGTATGTGTTTGGAGTTAGCACGCAACTTCTCTCATATCGGCAATGATCGTCACCAAGATGCTCTTAGCCAATTGGCACGTGCCTTAGCTGCAGAAACTAAATAGAGAACGACAATTATTTCGTGCTGTATTTTAAAACCGGGAGATTTTTAGTCTTCCGGTTTTTGTTTGTCTATTTTCAAATAAAATATTTTGAATCAGCTCTTTAGCGTTTAGTTTTTAATTATGCTTAAATAACACTTGCCTCCCATGTAGTTTTATATGATCTTTATCTGGTTAACCCTTGTAAAACCTGCTATCAGAAGCGCCAAATTACAGTTTTAAATGGATCGAAGTCGTGGTGTTTCTCAAGAAAACTGTTGGCAAACTTGACGAATGTCATTGGCTTGCCCCATTCTTCGAAGAATACTAGAGTTCAATTTCGAAAAGATCACAAAAGGAATGTTGGGAATATGACATCTCAGACAGTTTCCATCGCAATCACTGGTGCGGGTGGTGCAGGGGTAATGACGGCAGGCCAAATGCTTTTGGATGCTGCGGCAAAAGCGGGTCTTTATGGACTTATGACGCGTTCAAGCGGTCCGCAAATCCGAGGTGGTGAAGCCGCTGCCCTGATCCGCCTTTCAACAGAACCTGTTGATTGCCCTGACGATCACTTTGATGTGGTTTTTTCTTTTGACTGGATGAACATTGATCGTTTCGCATCAGAATTGCCACTTCGCAGCAATAGTGTTGTTATTGGTGATGCAAAAGCTGGTGATGGACCCGAGATTTTATTTAAATCAGGTGCGCGCCAAACGCTGATACCCTTAACACAGAGCGCTAAAGAAATTGAAGGCGGTCGCCCCAATATGGTCGGTCTTGGTGTCTTGGGTGAACTTGCAGGTGTCCCAATTGATGCATTAACGCTAATCCTAGAAAAAGGTCTCAAACGCAAAGGACCTGCAGCCCTAGCCTCCAGTATTGAAGGTGTCAAGCTGGGTATGAAGTTGGCACAAGATCTTGAAGCTGAAATCGGCATCAACTTGCATCTGGAACCAAAGGCGAAAGATATTACACGTTGGTCTTTGACGGGTAATGAAGCCGCTGGCATGGGTGTATTGCGTGGCGGTGCGCGTTTTTGTGCTGCATACCCAATCACACCAGCAACGGAAGTTTTAGAATGGTTGGCCCCAAACCTTGAAAAAGTGGGTGGAACCTTGGTTCAAGCAGAAGATGAATTGGCTTCTGTAAACATGATTATTGGTGGATCGTTCGGCGGTATTCCCTCTGTGACAGCTACATCAGGCCCAGGCCTTGCTTTGATGACAGAGGCCTTAGGGCTGGCGGTTTCTGCTGAAATTCCAATCGTGGTTATTGATGTGATGCGCGGTGGACCTTCAACAGGCATTCCAACCAAATCAGAACAAAGCGATTTAAACATTGCTCTTCATGGTCTACATGGGGATGCGCCACACATTGTGACAGCACCAAATTCTATTTCCGACTGTATCTTTACTGCGCAATGGACCATTCACTTGGCAGAAGCCATGCAAACAGCTGCGATTGTGTTATCTGATCAGGCACTTGGGCAGTCACGCAATATCATTAACCAACCAGCTGATTTGTCATTCTTTGCGAAACGTGAAGTGGCGCCAGCACATGTTGAAGATTATAAACGTTATGCGCTGACAAAAAGTGGTGTGTCGCCCATGGCTATTCCGGGAACACCGGGTGGTGAATATGTGGCTGATGGCTTGGAAACACAAGAAAACGCGCGCCCCAGTTCACAAGCAGAAGACCATTATAATCAATTGGACAAACGCGAACGTAAATTAACAAGTTATGATTACGGAAATCACTGGGCCGAAATTGAAGGCGATGCTGAATTTGCTGTGATCACGTGGGGGTCTGTTACAGGACCTGTGCGCGAAGCGATTTCGCGCCTAGAAGCAGAAGGTCAGAAAATCAAGCTGATTTCTTTGCGTTTGCTCAGCCCGGCTTTGCCTGATAAATTTAATGCGGCCTTAAAAGGCGTTACGAAAGCCTTGATCGTGGAACAGACACATTCCAAGCAATTCTATAAATACCTACGCGCTGAATATGACTTGCCTAAAGACACAACTGTTCTGGCAAAACCGGGACCTTTGGCGTTCCGTCCCGACGAGATTGTTAAACAGATTAAGGAGTTGAGCTAATCATGGATAGTGCAGTTCAAGAAAAGCCTCTCACTTTTAAAGATTTTAAATCTGAGTATAAGCCAGTTTGGTGCCCAGGATGTGGAGATTTTTCCGTTCTGGTTTCCATTACCAAAGCCTTGGCTGAATTAGGTGTGAAACGCGAAGATTGCGCCGTTATCTCTGGTATCGGTTGTTCATCACGTATTCCGGCTTATACAAGCGTTTACGGCTTTCACGGCATTCATGGTCGTGCGCTTGCCAGTGCGACAGGCCTGAAAGTGGCACGTCCTGATTTAACCGTTGTTGCAACGGGTGGGGATGGTGATGGGTTTTCAATTGGGGGGAACCATTTCCTACATGCGTGCCGTCGTAACGTTGATATGACCTACATCGTTATGGATAATGAAGTTTACGGCATGACCAAAGGCCAAGCTTCACCCACAACAGCAGCAGATTGGAAAGATTCAAAATTAACGCCACACGGAACGGGAGTCGCTCCTTTCAATCCGCTGGCGATTGCCTTATCAGCGGGCGCAAGTTTTGTTGCACGCGGTTTTGCAGGGGATCCAAACGGAACAGCGAAATTGATTACAGAAGCGATCAATCACAAAGGCTTTTCTTTTATTCAAGTCCTTAGCCCATGCGTGACGTTTCGTCCTGAACAAACGGAATGGAAAAAAATCGTACGAAAAGGTGAGATCGTTGGATCAAACCAATTAGCAGAAGCAGCGACATTCTTGGCAACAGATGATGGTTTTTCAACAGGTGTGCTGTATGAAACCCAACGCCCTGTTTATGCACCTGTCAAAGAAGAAAAATATACCATGAAAGAAATAGAAGAGAGCTTTGCTGTTTGATCATTTCTGGATAATATTTAAAAGGCCTGTTCTTGATTAAAAGTACAGGCCTTTTTTTATTCGATACCGTCTTTACCGGCCATGATTTTCCGGCGCCCGACCCGGTCTGGTGCGGTGACGATGCCTTCTTCTTCCATTTGGTCCACGATACGTGCGGCCCGGTTATAGCCGATGGAAAGTCTGCGTTGAATATGGCTGGTGGAGGCTTTGCCATCTTGGATACAAATCTGTACCGCTTGATCATAAAGCGCATCAGCACCGGTTGTATTGCCTCCGATGGCCCCTGTTGGCATGACCAGCCCTTCAATGGGTTCACTGCTTTCTTCGACTACCGCATCCAGATAGGCTGGTTCGCCTTGGCGTTTGATGTGGTTGACGATTTCTTCGACTTCTTCATCCGATGCAAAAGGACCATGTACGCGTGAAATTTGTCCGCCACCCGGCTTAAATAGCATATCCCCCATCCCCAACAATTGTTCTGCACCTTGGCTTTCCAAGATGGTGCGAGAATCAATTTTTGTGGTCACGGTGAAACTGATACGGGACGGGAAGTTGGCTTTAATGGTACCCGTCATCACATCAACTGAGGGACGTTGGGTCGCCATAATTAAGTGAATGCCAGCGGCACGTGCTTTTTGAGCAAGCGATTGGATACAGGCGTCTATTTCTTTACCCACCTGTAACATCAAATCGGCGAATTCATCAACGATGATGACAAGGAACGGCATGGCTTCCATATCAAGCGGTTGTTCTTCAAAAATAGGTTTGCCTGTTTCAGGGTCAAAACCTGTTTGTACACGTCGTGTAAGGACCTCGCCTTTTTTGCGTGATTCCTCAAGTTTGACGTTATAACCAGAGATGTTGCGCACACCCAAATTGGACATCAAACGATAGCGTTCATTCATTTCTTGAACGGCCCATTTTAAGGCCATGATGGCTTTGCCGGGATCAGTCACAACGGGGGTTAATAAGTGCGGGATATCATCATAAACAGATAGTTCCAACATCTTTGGATCGATCATGATGAACTTACATTGATCTGGTGTCATGCGATAAAGCAAGGATAAGATCATGGTATTCACACCAACCGATTTACCAGAACCCGTGGTCCCTGCAACTAATAAATGTGGCATACGGGCAAGATCAGCCATAACAGGTTCACCGCCAATATCCACACCTAAGGCCATATTTAGTGATGCTTTTGGATTATCAAATGAGTCTGATTCAAGTAGTTCACGCAAGAAAACCGTGTCGCGTTTTGCGTTTGGTAATTCAATACCAATGACGCTGCGACCTGGAACAACCGCGATGCGCACTGAAATGGCACTCATGGAACGTGCGATGTCATCCGCTAATGATATAACACGTGATGTTTTTGTCCCCGCACTTGGTTCTAGTTCATAAAGTGTGACAACAGGTCCGGGGCGAACTTCAACGATTTCGCCTTTAATGCCAAAGTCAGCCAAGACTTGTTCCAACAATTCCGCATTATGTTCAAGGGCTGCACGATCAATTTTCGTTGTTCGTTTTTGAATAGCCGTGGCTTCTGATAATAAATCAAACGGTGGGAAGTTATAGCTGTCAGGCGATAAAACCAAAGATTGCTGTTTAGCAGGGGGTGTTTTTTTAGTAGGTGCTGTATCAACTGCTGGTGCTTTAACGCGTTTCACCGATTTTTTGCGCTTCAAGACAGGGGTGTCATCATCAACTGTTTCAAAGCCAGCATCTAAATCAAAAGGTTCATCCAATTTGGTACGACGTAGAGCAGCGGAACCTTTTCGAACTGCATCAACAGAGCCTAAGACTGTGTCTTTTGCTGTGACGGCAACGCCACGGCCGATGGCACTCCATTCATTTGAGGATAAAGCCAAGCCATAAAGAAGGCCTAAAAATCCGATAAAACCTGAAACGCCAGCAATGACTAAAGGTGCGTAGGCAATTTTATCAAGTGCAACTAAACTTGCTAAGGACATTAAGCGTTCGTTTAACATCAAACCAGAAATCCCACCCATGCCACTGCGCAAAGGCCAGTCCATTGGTGTTGGGATCGCATTTAATCCAATGGCGACAAGTAAAGCAGCAGAGCCCAAAATAACCAAGCGCATCCACAAGTTAGCAACCATTTGTTTTGATGTGATGCGCCAAGCCCATGAAAATAAAACAAGAACCGGTATAATAGATGCCAAGCCCAAAGATTGTATCATCACATCCGCCACATAAGCTCCAATTGGCCCCATAAGGTTTTGTATTTCATGGGGTGATGCGCTGTTTAAAGAAGGGTCGCCGGGATTATAGCTCAACAAGGTCGCGCATAAGACCAAGGCCAGAGCCCCTAGAAAGACGCCCAAAATTTCAATAGCACGTTTCGCCAAAAAGGCATTTGCGCCCGGGGGTAACAAAGGGGTGCGTTGTGTTTTGGTCGTTGTGCGCGCCATAAGCTACATCTCTTTCAAATGTCGAGTCGGAGTCAGAATGTTACATTTAGTCTAATGAAAACTTCTTAAGGGATGGTTTACACAGAGCCAAAGGCGACATACATTGCGGACTTAAATTTTTATTAGGTTGGAAAGCTCTCATGTTTGAAGAAAACGAAATCATCATCACGGCCATTCTTATTGTTAAAGATGACAGGGTCGCAGAATTTAAAAAATCCATGAAGCACCTTGTGGCTTTGACCAAGCAGGAACGTGGCTGTAAAGAATTCCGCATCATTCAATCGGAACGCAACCTTGATGAATATGTTTTGTGGCAACATTTCGAAAGCGAAGTCGCCTTTAACCTTCATATGCAAAAGCCCTATACCCAAGAGTTTTTTGCCGAAGAATTCATTTTGAGCACCGTGCCTATTCGTGGCCTGTGGAGTGCTTAAATGAGAGCTTCATTAAGACAAAAAATTGTTGAGGTTTGTGATAAAAAAATCGCGCAAAAAGGCCCAGATGTCGGTTTGTCGTTCTATGCTTTCTTTGCGAATAAAAATGATGACCCTGAGGCATTGATGGAAGCTGCCCAGTGGTGGATTAAAGAGCATCAGTTAGATCATTTTGAAAAAGCCGTCAAAATCAAAAAGATGGTTGGGATATAAATATCTCATATGGTCATGCGGTTGAACATTTAGAAGCGTTGTTTTCGACTAAAAGCGTGACGAACACTGATGACTAGAATAAGATAGCACCAATTAATTTTAAAATAGGTGGTTTAAGTATGAAATCAGCTCACGTTCTTCTCTTCGGTTCTCTGTTCTTTCTGTCTGCATGCGGCACGCATAAGGGCACGACTAAGCCTAATTGGTTTCTTGCTGATCTTGATAAATACGGTGAAGCTTATTACCTTTCTGTTGAACAAGTTCGAGTGGGTGATACGAAAGAAACAGTCATTAATGAATATGGCCCCAAATACGACGTGAGTTCTGATCGAAATACAGAAACATGGACTTTCAAATCATATCGAGCCACGGGTTTTAGAGACCCCTTAGATAAGATGGTCTACGTTTATTTTGAAAACAACCATGTGATTGAAGTTCGAGAAGAACTTATCGGACGGGGCGCTTCACCAGTGCGCGCGCAAGCACCTGATACAGTGGACGCTCTTCGTCAATTAAAAGGCCTCTATGATGAAGGCATTATCTCAGAGCAAGAATATGATGATAAAAAACAAGAAATCTTAAACCGTATGTAAGCAACGACCCATATGAATGAAAAAAGGCCCCCTGTAAAACAAAGAGCCTTTTTTCATTTGTAAATATTATTCTGCAGCAGACATTTTCTCGATTGCTTCGGCTTGAGCCACAACTTGTTTGGCTGTGACCACATGTAAGTTTTCGATCAACTTGCCATCGACTACCACAACGCCTTTGCCCTCAGCTTCAGCCTCAGCGTGGGCTGCAATGATTTTATGAGACCAAGCGACCTCAGCTTCAGAGGGGCCAAAAATTTCGTTGGCAACAGCAACGGTTTTAGGGTGGATTAAAGTTTTACCATCAAAACCCAATTCAAAACCTTGTGTGCAATGAGCAACGAAGCCTTCATCATCAGACAGATCAAGATAGACCCCGTCCAAAATTGCAATGTTGGCTGCGCGTGCTGCTAAGACACAGATGTTCAAAGACATCATGAAAGGCAGGCGCATGGCGGTATGCGCGCAACGTAAATCTTTTGCCAAATCGGATGTACCCATCACAAAACCGCCCATGCGATCTGTTGAATCTGCGATTTCTTCTGCACGCAACATGGCGCGTGGCGTTTCCATCATGCACCATATTTTCATGTCTGTTGGCGCACCAGCCGCGTCCATGATCGCTTCGACTTGACGAACCATGTCAGCGCTATCAACTTTCGGTAATAAAATTCCATCAGCACCAGATGTGGATGCCGCAACGATATCGTCATAGCCCCAAGTGGTATTCAAGCCATTGGTGCGGATTAAAATTTCGCGCATACCATAACCGCCCGCTTTTACCGCATCGCAAATTTGCGTACGTGCAAGTTCTTTAGAATCCGGTGCAACCGCATCTTCAAGGTCTAAGATCAGACCATCAACGCGAAGGGTGCGGCCTTTTTCAAGCGCGCGGGCGTTGGAACCCGGCATATAAAGGACACTACGACGTGGACGAGTTGTTGCAGCCATTGTATTTTTCCTTCTTCAAACATAATTTGGTTTGTTTATATTTCGCTGTTGCAGCAAAATATAAACAAAAGTTTCGTCTTGGCAAGTCTGCATCATCAGATATAACAGTCTCAATAGACTTTAAGGATGCACAAATGATCACATTGGTTCTGGGCGGGGCGCGCTCTGGCAAATCGGCATATGCTGAAAAAATCATTGAAGAAATGGGTGGCGGTACCTATTTGGCGACATCTCGTGTGTGGGATGCGGAAATGAGTGAACGGGTGAAAATCCATCAAGACAGGCGCAATCATTTATGGGATACGGTGGAAGAACCGATCTATATTACAGACTTGATATCTGAAACAAGCAAACCCATGTTAGTGGACTGCCTGACCTTATGGCTGTCTAACTTGATGGAAGAAGAATGTAATATTGAGGCTGAAACACAGAAATTATGTAATAGCTTGAAGATGGCTAAGCATCCGATCATTCTGGTGTCGAACGAGGTTGGATTGGGCATTGTACCCGATAATGCATTGGCGCGAAAATTTCGTGATCATGCCGGACGCCTTAATCAAGCAGTGGCGCAGGTAGCCAATCGTGTGCTATTTGTCGCAGCTGGCCTTCCATTGGTTATGAAAAACGAAGATTAAACAGTAAAGAACCCGCAAATTATGAAAATTCCAGCTACCGTCATCACCGGCTTTCTTGGCGCCGGAAAAACCACTTTGATCCGTCATATGCTTGAAAATGCAGGTGGCAAACGCATTGCGCTCATCATCAATGAATTTGGTGATTTGGGTGTGGACCGCGAAATGGTCAAAGGTTGCGGCATTACGGGCTGTGATTTAGAAGAAGAAAACGGCGAAGATAATGTTATTGAACTCGCCAACGGCTGCATTTGCTGTACCGTTGCAGATGAATTTCTGCCAACCATCGAAGCCTTGTTAGAACGCGAAAATCTACCTGAACATATCGTGATTGAAACTTCTGGTCTTGCCTTGCCAAAACCCTTGGTGAAAGCATTCAACTGGCCCGAAATCAGATCAAAAGTCACTGTGGACGGTGTGGTTGCGGTTATTGATACGCACGCAGTTGATATGGGGCGCTTTGCAGATGATGAAGTAACTGTTCAAAAAATGCGGGAATCTGATGAAAATCTTGATCATGATAACCCCCTAGAAGAAGTCTTCGAAGACCAATTGGTTTGCGCTGATTTGGTGTTGTTAAACAAAACTGATTTGGTTGAAGCGCCTCGTTTGGCTGAGATCAAAGCTGATCTTCAAGCGCGTGTTCGTGATCATGTGAAATTCTTAGAAACCGATCATGGGCAAATTGACCCTGCCATTCTGTTGGGTCTTGATGCAGCAGCGGAAGATGATCTTGCAGGGCGCAAATCGTCTCATGACCACGAACATGATGATCACGACGACGACCATCATCATGATCACAATCATGATGAGTTCGAAAGTTTCTGTGTGAGCCTCGGCCCGATTACCGACCCTGAAGCCTTAGAAGCCAAGTTATTAGCAGTCGTGGATAGCCACGATATTTTGCGTATTAAAGGCTTTTTGGATGTTCCAGGTAAACCCATGCGTCATGTTGTGCAAGGTGTGGGGCCACGTTTTCAACGATATTTTGATCGTCCTTGGGCGGATGACGAGCAACGGAGCTCGCAACTCGTCATTATCGGTAAACATGGTTTAGACCGCGTTGCGATTGAAAAAAGCTTAGTGGCTTAATCAGACCAAAATTCAGGCGCGTTAATGGCATTGGCGACACAGACTTTGCCCTTAACGTTGCCGATGATGTCGTCAGTTAAGGCGCGCACCATCCAAGCATCGCGATATTTATCGGGGATGGGTTGTGGGGCTTGAAATCCTAAATCCGCCGCATCATGTTCGAAGTCTGCGCGCGCGTAATAATGTGGATCGCCAAGTACAAAGACAAGATCGACGCCCAATGCTTTAAGTTGGCGAAACCCTTCTTTCATAAGACGTTTGCCAAAACCTTTAAATTGGTATTCTGGTATCACAGCGAGTGGAGCGAGAAGCGCACAAGAAACATCTGATCCGATGACTTGGGCTTTTGAATAAAGCACATGGCCTATGGGTTGGTCATCTTGAAAGGCAATCAATGACACAGTTGGTTTGGCGGTATCATCTTTGAGAAGGCTTTTAACCATCTCGCTCTCATCGACTTCACCAAAGGCAAGGTGTTCAATCTCAAGAACATCATCTAAATCTTTTTCTGTAGCGATACGGATCATGGTTTGTTTTCCAAAGTTGTCTCCTTTATAAAATAATCATTCTCATTAAAATGGATAGTTAATTCTCATGCATCTTCTTGCCGCCACACCGGGTGCTGTTTCTGACGGGTCAGAAGCAATCGATCTAGGCCAAACGCCGGGCGATATCGTTGTGCTTTCAGCCGCTGATACGGAACTTGCCTGTTTGGCAGTTGCGCAGAAACAATTGCATGCTGAGGATGGCAAAATTCCATCTGTACGCCTCGCTTCGTTATTGCATCTTGGTCACAATATGTCGGTTGACCTTTATGTGGATGACATCGTATCAAATGCAAGAATCGTTATCGTGCGCTTGTTGGGCGGTAAGGGCTATTGGACATACGGTGTTGACGAAATTGCTGCGGTTTGCGCGAAAAAAAATATCCCTGTTGCATTTTTACCCGGTGATGATCAACCTGATGCAGAACTTGCCCATCTATGTACAATTGATGGGGATGCCAGCCACCGTTTGTGGCAATATTGCGTGCATGGTGGGATTGAAAATGCGGTTGAGTTCCTAAAATGCACCCATCATGTGTTGGGGCTAGAGGCCGACTGGATAGAGCCCGCACCTTTATTACGTGCAGGGATTTATTGGCCTGGTGCGGCTGCGCTTAGTTTAAAAGAACTCAGAAATCATAACTGGGTCGAAGGCCAATCTGTTGCTGCGATTACTTTTTACCGTGCGTTGGTTCAAGCTGGGAACACGGCGGTGATTGATGGCATGATCGATGCGCTAAAATCTCAAGGACTGAACCCTTTACCGATTTATGTCGCCAGCCTGAAAGATGAAGTTGTCGCGGCAACCGTTGAAAATTTACTGGCAGAAAGTGAAACCTCCATCATCTTGAATGGCACGGGTTTCGCGCTTTCCACACCGAATATGCAACGTGCAAAAACACCGTTTGATGTAGCGGACTGTCCTGTCTTACAAGTGGTGTTTGCCGGATCGAACGAAGAAGTATGGCGCGAAGGCATGAACGGCCTTTCTGCACGCGATATTGCCATGAACGTCGCCTTACCCGAAGTCGATGGACGTATTTTAGCACGCGCCGTTTCTTTTAAAGGTTCCGCCGTGCGTGATGCGCTGACCGAATGTGACATTGTTACTTATCAGCCCGTGAAAGATCGTTTGGAATTTACGGCAAAGCTGGCGGCAAATTGGTGCGAGTTGCGTCATAACCCGGTTGGCTTTCGAAAAATCGCCCTTGTTCTTGCAAATTACCCTAATAAAGATGGTCGTATGGGCAATGGGGTCGGTCTTGATACGCCTGCGGCGTCAGTTAATGTATTAAATTCGTTGAAAGGCGCGGGTTATTGGGTTGAAGACATACCTAAATGCGGGAATGATCTGATTGAGCGCCTACAAGCAGGTGTTACAAATGATTTTACAAAGAATCATGAACGTAATGTTGTCGAAATATTGCCTTTTTCAGATTACCAGCTGTATTTTTCGTCACTTGCACGCCAAGTTCAGGACCAAGTGATTGAGCGCTGGGGCAAACCGGAAAGCGATCCTTTCTATCGCGCTGGTTCACTTGATTGCGGGCATTTCGTCTTGCCAGCGTACCGCTGCGGCAATGTGGCTGTTTGTTTGCAGCCTGCGCGTGGCTATAACATTGATCCGGTCGAAAGTTATCACAGCCCTGACCTTGTTCCCCCGCATAACTATTTAGCCTTTTATGCGTGGGTACAACGCGAGTTTAACGCACAAGCCGTTGTTCATATGGGTAAGCATGGTAATATGGAATGGTTGCCGGGCAAGGCCATTGCCTTGTCTGAAAATTGTTACCCCGAAGCTGTGTTCGGGCCCATGGTTCATCTTTATCCCTTTATCATTAATGATCCGGGTGAAGGCACGCAGGCCAAGCGGCGTTCACAAGCTGTCATTATTGATCATCTGACGCCGCCCCTAACACGGGCTGAATCTTATGGTCCGTTGCGTGATTTGGAACAATTGGTCGATGAATATTATGAAGCTGCAGGGGTTGATCCACGTCGTCTTAAAATATTGAAAAAACAAATCCTTGCGCTGTCACGTACCACAGGTCTTGATGAAGATTGCGGTATTGCTAAAGATGATGATGAACAAGTCGCTTTAAACAAGCTTGATAATCATCTGTGTGAATTAAAAGAACTTCAAATTCGCGATGGCCTGCACATTTTTGGGGAAAGCCCGACTGAGCGTCTATTGAATGATTTATTGGTGGCATTGATCCGTGTGCCCCGCAATTCAGGCGAAGGCGAAGATGCCTCCATCATTCGCGCGCTCAGCTGCGATCTGGAGTTGTGGTCGGAAGTTTTCGACCCGCTTGATTGTGATATGGCTGCGCCTTGGACAGGTTTGAAACCTGCTGCATTAATCGCAGATGATGCATGGCGCACCATGGGTGATACGGTGGAACGCCTTGAACTGTTGGCTTATAAATTGGTTGCAAATGAAGGCGCATGTAATCCAGCTTGGGTACAGACCCAAGAAGTTCTGAACCATTTAAACAGCACCATTCGGCCCAATGTGGAGGCGTGCGGTGATGAGGAAATGCGCGGGCTTTTGACAGGGCTTGATGGTCGGTTTGTGGAACCGGGCCCAAGTGGGGCACCCACGCGTGGGCGTGCTGAAATATTACCAACGGGGAAGAACTTTTACTCGGTGGATACCCGCACCATTCCAACACCCGCGGCTTGGACATTGGGTTGGAAATCAGCCAGTTTGATGATTGAGCGTTATATGCAAGATCATGGGGAATGGCCACGCACAATGGCATTAACGGCATGGGGTACATCAAACATGCGCACAGGCGGGGATGATATCGCCCAAGGCTTGGCCTTAATGGGTGTGCAGCCGCAATGGGATACGGTATCGCGCCGTGTGACAGGTTTTGACATTATGCCGCAATCTGTTTTGGGGCGCCCGCGTGTGGATGTCACATTACGGGTTTCAGGTTTCTTCCGTGATGCTTTCCCAGGATTGATTGATTTGTTCGATAGCGCGGCACGTCAAGTTGCAGCATTAGATGAAACTGATGATGTTAATCCGTTGTCCATGCGTGTCCGGATTGAAAAACAAAGTATGATGGCGTCAGGCGTCAGTGAAGAAGAAGCCGATATGCGCGCTGGTTTTAGGGTTTTTGGATCTAAACCCGGTGCTTATGGTGCGGGCCTTCAAGCGCTTATTGATGAAAAAGGCTGGGATACGGCAGATGATCTGGCAAAGGCCTACGTTCAATGGGGTGGCTATGCTTATGGATCAGGTACGGGCGGGGAAAGTG
>Ga0209345_10003635_pt1 | contig 15686 bp, 26 predicted proteins | sample Cruoilmetagenom7_FD_187294 | JGI IMG/M metagenome (GOLD analysis project Ga0209345, IMG submission 187294) | Oil polluted marine microbial communities from Coal Oil Point, Santa Barbara, California, USA - Sample 7 (SPAdes) (version 2) | ecosystem: Environmental > Aquatic > Marine > Oil seeps ... | reverse complement strand
TACTCTTATCACTAAGGGTAAATCAAAGCGTTTCCGTGGCCGCATGGGTCGTCGTGCTGACGTCAAAAAAGCGATTGTGACACTCGCCGAAGGCGACTCAATCGATATCACGACGGGAGTCTAAACCATGGCTTTGAAAAAATTCAAACCTACGACTCCAGGCCAAAGAAATTTGGTTTTGGTAGATCGTTCCGATCTTTACAAAGGTAAGCCAGTCAAAGGTTTGACTGAAGGCCTTCGTAAAAGCGGTGGTCGTAACAACACTGGCCGTATTACAATGCGCCGTATTGGTGGTGGTCATAAGCGTCGTTATCGCTTTATTGACTTCAAACGTAATGCGAAATTTGATGTTCCGGCAATAGTTGAGCGTTTAGAGTACGATCCAAATCGTACGGCCTTTATTGCTCTTATTCGCTACGAAGACGGGGAACTGTCTTATATTATTGCACCTCAACGTTTGCAAGTTGGTGACACTGTCATCGCTGGTAACCGTGTGGACGTAAAACCTGGTAATGCGATGCCTATGGCTAACATTCCAGTGGGTACCATCATTCACAATGTTGAAATGAAACCAGGCAAGGGTGCGCAAATCGCTCGTTCTGCAGGTACATATGTTCAATTGGTTGGTAAAGACCAAGGTTACGCTCTACTACGTCTCGGTTCTGGTGAAGTTCGCCTGATCCGTGGTGAGTGTATGGCAACGATCGGTGCAGTATCTAACCCTGATCAACAGAACGTGAAACTTGGTAAAGCCGGCCGTAATCGCTGGTTGGGCAAGCGTCCTTCTGTCCGTGGTGTTGCAATGAACCCTGTCGATCACCCGCATGGTGGTGGTGAGGGTCGTACTTCAGGTGGTCGCCATCCGGTGACTCCTTGGGGTAAGCCTACTAAGGGCAAGCGCACTCGTAGCAACAAAAAGACGGATTCGCTGATTATGCGCACCCGTCATAAGAAATAGGAGGCCGGCTCGTGGCTCGTTCCGTATGGAAAGGACCGTTTGTTGACGGCTACCTTCTCAAGAAAGCTGAGAAGGCACGTGAGTCCGGTCGCAATGATGTCATTAAGACATGGTCGCGTCGTTCCACTGTTCTGCCGCAATTCGTAGGCATCACTTTTGGTGTATACAACGGTAACAAATTTATACCGGTTTTAGTGACTGAAGATATGATTGGGCACAAATTTGGTGAATTCTCACCAACGCGTACCTATTATGGTCATGCTGCCGATAAAAAAGCTAAGAGGAAGTAGTTATGGGTAAGAAAAAGGTCGAAAGACGCCTTGCCGATAACGAGGCAATGGCTCGCGCCAAAATGATCCGTGTCAGCCCAATTAAGCTGGGACTGGTTGCCGCTTCTATCCGAGGCAAAAGTGCTTCTGCCGCAGTAGCTGAACTAACATTTTCAAAACGTCGTATCGCTAAAGACGTGAAGGCAATTTTAGAAGCAGCTATCGCAAATGCAGAAAACAATCATCAGCTTGACGTTGACAACTTGTTTGTCGCAGAAGCTTCTGTTGGTCGCGCTATGGTTATGAAACGCTGGCGTCCACGTGCGCGTGGTCGTGTTGGCAAAATCTTGAAACCATGGAGCAACATGCGGATTATTCTGCGTGAACGCGAGGAGACAGCATAATGGGTCAGAAGATTAACCCAATTGGGCTGCGTCTCGGGATTATCCGTACATGGGAATCTCGTTGGTACGCTGACAAAAAAGATTTTGCTGGTAAACTTCATGAAGATATCCGCTTGCGCGAGTTCATTAAGAAGGAACTTGGTCAAGCTGGTATTTCGAAAGTTATCATCGAACGTCCAGCTAAACGTGCTCGTATTACTATTCATACTGCCCGTCCGGGTGTTGTGATTGGTAAGAAAGGTCAAGATATTGAGAAGCTCCGTTTACGTCTCTCTAAAATGACTGGTAATGACGTACGTTTGAACATCGTTGAAATTCGTAAGCCAGAAATGGATGCGCAATTGGTTGCTGATGGAATTGCCCAACAGCTCGAGCGCCGTATCTCTTTTCGTCGTGCGATGAAACGTTCAGTTCAATCTGCCATGCGTCTCGGCGCACTCGGTATTCGTATCAACTGCTCAGGCCGTCTAGGCGGAGCTGAGATTGCGCGTACTGAATGGTATCGTGAAGGCCGTGTTCCATTGCATACATTGCGTGCGAACATTGATTACGGAACTTCTACATCTCACACCACTTATGGTGCGTGTGGCGTAAAAGTTTGGATCTTTAAAGGCGAAATCATGGCACACGATCCGATGGCTGTCGAAAACCTTGCTGCTGATGCACAAGCTCAACGCTAAGGGAGAGATTAGTCATGTTATTGCCAAAACGTACTAAGTTCCGCAAAATGCATAAAGGCCGAATTAAAGGCAATGCAAAAGGCGGAGCGGCGTTGAACTTTGGAGCTTATGGCCTTAAAGCCTTAGAACCAGAACGCATCACTTCACGTCAGATCGAAGCTGCTCGTCGTGCTATGACCCGTCAAATGAAACGTGCGGGCCGTGTATGGATCCGTATCTTCCCTGACGTCCCAGTATCTAAAAAACCAGCCGAAGTCCGTATGGGTAAAGGTAAAGGTTCTACGGAATTCTGGGCATGTAAAGTGAAGCCAGGTCGTATTATGTTCGAGATCGATGGCGTATCTCTTGAAGTTGCGAAGCGTGCTATGGAATTAGCTGCTGCAAAACTTCCGATCCGCACTCGCTTCGTAACCCGTTTGGGTGAAGGAGAATAGATATGAACGCTGCTGAACTCCGTACCAAAAGTTCTGACGAACTTAAGGGTCAACTGTTGGATTTGCGAAAGGAAGCGTTTAATTTGCGTTTCCAGCAAGCCAGCGGTCAATTGGAAAACACAGCTCGTGTCCGTCAAGTACGTCGCTCTATTGCACGTATTAAGACGCTCATGGCTCAGAAACAAGCCTAGGGAGAAATTTTATGCCAAGGCGAATCCTCCAAGGTGTTGTTGTTAGCGACAAACAAGAAAAGACTGTTGTGGTAAAAGTAGAACGCCGCTTTATGCACCCGCTCTACAAGAAATTTATCAAACGTTCTAAAAAGTATGCCGCGCACGACGAAGATAACCAGTTTAAAACTGGTGACTTGGTGAAAATCCAAGAAACTAAACCTATCTCCAAGAATAAAACTTGGGTAGTTATTACCGAAGAAGCGTAAGTTTAAGCTTCTTTGACTACATGACGGCAAGAAAAAGCCTTATATGTCTTGACTGTGGACGCCTAAGCGATTAGGTATCCGCAGTTTTTGACAACAGGTGAAGACTTGTGTGTCTTAATTCGAGGGAGTCTAAACTATTTAGGCTTCCTCAATTTCGTGACCAGGATCTAGATAAAGGAATATTCTATGATTCAGATGCAAACCAACCTCGAAGTGGCTGATAATTCAGGCGCACGTCGGGTGCAGTGCATCAAGGTATTAGGTGGTTCTAAACGCCGGTGGGCTTCTGTCGGAGACGTTATTGTCGTTTCCGTTAAAGAAGCAATCCCGCGTGGTCGTGTTAAGAAAGGTGACGTGCATCGCGCTGTCATCGTTCGCACTGCCAAGGACATCCGTCGCCCTGATGGCTCTGCTATTCGTTTCGATAAGAACGCTGCTGTTTTGATTAACAAACAGGGTGAACCTATCGGCACTCGTATCTTCGGCCCAGTTACACGCGAACTTCGCGGACGTAACTATATGAAGATCGTCTCCCTCGCTCCGGAGGTGCTCTAATTATGGCTGCTAAGATTAAGAAGGGCGATAATATTATCGTTCTGACAGGCAAAGACAAGGGTAAGCAAGGCGAAGTTTTGAGCATTCAAACTCAAAACAATAAAGCCGTTGTTCAAGGTATTAACGTTGTAAAGCGTCATACCAAAGCATCCCAACTCCAAGCCGGTGGTATCGTCGAGAAAGAAGCTGCAATCGCTCTTTCGAACATTTCTATCGTTGACCCTAAAGAAGGTAAGGCAACAAAAGTTGGCTTTAAAACTTTAGAAGACGGTAAAAAAGTTCGTTATGCGAAGCTTTCCGGCGAAGTCATTGATAGCTAAGGGATAGGATCACATGGCTCGTCTTAAAGAAATATATAACTCTACTATCCGTCCAGCGATGAAGGAAGAGTTTAGCTACGCGAATGAAATGGAAATTCCGAAGCTTGACAAAATCATCATCAATATGGGTGTAGGTGAAGCTGCCCAAGACAAAAAGAAAGTCGAAGCAGCGGTGAAGGAAATTGAAGCAATTTCTGGACAAAAAGCAATTAAAACTAAAGCGACTAAGTCAATCGCGGCGTTTAAACTTCGCGAAGGCCAAGTAGTAGGTACGAAAGTAACTCTACGACGCACGCAAATGTTTGAATTTCTCGATCGTTTGGTGAACATTGCTCTACCGCGCGTTCGTGACTTTCGTGGTCTGAATGGCAAATCCTTTGATGGTCGTGGCAACTATGCCATGGGTATTAAGGAACAAATCATCTTTCCGGAAATCGACTACGATCAAGTAGACGCTATCCGTGGGATGGACATCGTAATCTGCACAACGGCGAAAACTGATGACGAAGCACGTGCTTTGTTAGCTAAGTTTGATCTGCCGTTCGCGAAATAATCGATAGAAGGAAATTTAGTTATGGCTAAAGCAAGTGCTGTCGAAAAAAACAATCGTCGCGAACGTCTCGTTGCTAAGTACGCACCAAAACGTGCTGAGTTGAAAGCTATAATCATGAACCGCGAAACGACTCCAGAAGATCGTTTTGCTGCTCAGTTTAAGCTGAATGCTTTGCCTCGTGATGCGTCTAAAAGCCGCGTTCGCCTTCGTTGTGAATTAACCGGTCGCCCACGCGGGAACTATCGGAAGTTTAAAATGTCTCGGATTAAATTCCGTGATTTGGCTTCTGTCGGTAGTATTCCTGGTGTCGTGAAATCGAGCTGGTAAGGAGATACGTCAATGTCTATGTCAGATCCCTTAGGGGATATGCTGACCCGTATCCGTAACGGTCAACAAGCAAGCAAAAGTGCAGTAAATGCACCTGCGTCTAAGCTTCGTGCGAACGTTTTGGAAGTTTTAAAACGGGAAGGTTACATTCGCGGATTTGAAAAAGTCACTGGTCTTAGTGGTTTTGAAGAACTCCGTATTGAGCTGAAATATTTTGATGGCAAGCCTGTCATCTCGAAAATCAAACGGGTTTCAACGCCTGGTCGTCGTGTTTATTCCGGCGTAAATGATTTGCCGAAGGTCTTTAACGGTCTGGGTATTTCCATTTTGACTACACCGTCTGGTGTAATGAGCGATGCTGAGGCACGTGAAGCCAATGTTGGCGGCGAAATCCTCTGCACGGTCTTCTAAGAAAGGGAGCATACTATGTCACGTATTGGTAAGCACCCTGTAGAAGTGCCCTCAGGCGTTACTTTGACCGTTACTGGTCAAGACGTCGTTGCCAAAGGTAAGAACGGTGAGATGTCTTTCACTGCAATGGACGAAGTTGCTGTCACTTATGACGACAACAAAGTTACAGTAGCACCGAAAAACGATTCTCGTCGCGCTCGTCAAATGTGGGCTACTGCCCGCACTCGTATTAACAATCTGGTTATTGGGGTTTCCGAAGGTTTCACCAAGGAATTAGAAATTCAAGGCGTTGGTTATCGTGCCGCCGTTAAGGGTTCTAATCTTGAGCTGCAACTTGGTTTCTCCCATGACGTAATCGTGCCGATTCCGTCTGACCTAAAGATTGCCTGCCCTACACAAACAGAGATCACAGTCTCTGGCGCGGATAAACAGAAGGTCGGTCAGATCTCTGCTGAAATCCGTGGATATCGCCCACCAGAGCCTTATAAAGGCAAGGGTGTTCGTTATAAGGGTGAGTACATCCTTCGTAAGGAAGGGAAGAAGAAGTAATGTTAAATTCTAGACAACTTCAGGAACGACGCAAAGCTCGCGTACGTTTCCAAATCACCAAACGTGCTGGCGGACGCCCACGTTTGTCGATTTTCCGTTCCAGTAAACACATCTATGCTCAACTTATCGATGACGCTAATGGCGTAACTTTGGTTGCAGCATCTTCAATTGAGAAAGACCTCAAAGGAAGCTTGAAAACCGGTGCAGACAAAGAAGCAGCTACTAAGGTTGGTTCTTTGGTTGCTGAGCGCGCAGTCGCTGCGGGTATCAAAGATGTTGTTTTTGATCGTGGTGGCTACCGCTATCATGGGCGTGTGAAAGCTTTGGCTGACGCAGCTCGTGAAGCTGGTTTGTCGTTCTAAGGGAAGAAACAGATTATGGCACGTAACCCTAAAGAAAATTCTCGCGGTAAAGGCCGGGGTAAAGATAAGGCTCAGGAAGCAGATTCTGATCTTATTGATAAGCTCGTCGGTATTAACCGTGTCGCCAAGGTGGTCAAAGGTGGTCGTCGGTTCTCATTTGCAGCAATGGTCGTCGTAGGCGACGGTCGCGGCCGTGTCGGTTTCGGCACTGGTAAAGCACGTGAAGTTCCCGAGTCTATCCGTAAGGCTACTGAACAAGCAAAACGTAACATGGTTCGCATACCATTGCGCGAAGGTCGTACACTTCACCACGACGTGAAGGGTCACTTCGGGGCTGGTAAAGTCATTCTTCGTTCTGCACCTGCAGGTACTGGTATTATTGCCGGTGGCCCAATGCGTGCAGTTTTCGAAACAATGGGCGTACAAGACGTTGTTGCGAAGTCTATGGGAACTCAAAACCCGAACAATATGATTAAAGCGACTTTTGATGCGCTTGCTAATAGCTTTTCTCCTCGGAGTATTGCTTCTAAGCGTGGCAAAAAAGTCGGTGAAATCGTTGCTCGTCGGGATACTGGAGCAGCTGCTACAGCTGCTGCAAAGGAGTAACCGGACATGGCTAAGAAGAAAACAACCGTTAAGGTGCAACAGGTCGGAAGTCCGATCGGTCGCAAAGCAGATCAGCGTGCTACGTTGATTGGCCTAGGTTTGAACAAAATGAATCGTGTTTCTGAATTAGAAGATACTCCTTCTGTTCGCGGCATGATCAATAAAGTTCAGCATCTTGTGGAAATCGTCGAGTAATTTTGGGTAAGGTGTGGTTCGCCACACCTTCTCAAACTCTTTGATTGAAACGAGAAACGTAAAGGATTTGAAACATGAAACTCAATGAGCTTCGTGACAATGATGGCGCTAGAGTAGAACGCATGCGTGTGGGCCGTGGTATCGGTTCAGGCAAAGGCAAAACTTCTGGTCGCGGTCAAAAAGGTCAAAAAGCCCGCAGCAAGATTGCTGTCGGCTTCGAAGGCGGACAAATGCCATTATATCGGCGTTTGCCTAAACGTGGCTTCACAAATATTTTCCGTGAGGAAAATACAGTTGTGAACGTTGGTCGCATTCAAAAAGCCATCGATGCAGGCACGCTTAACGCGGGTGATACCATCACTGTTGAAGTTCTCAAGGCTGCTGGTCTTGTGGGCAAAGTTAAGGACGGCGTACGCCTTCTTAACAAAGGTGAAATCACCACTAAGATTAAGGTTGAAGTCAATAGTGCTTCTGCTGGCGCAACCGCAGCTGTTGAAAAAGCTGGTGGTTCCGTAACTGTAGACGCTACTGAATAAACAACTTCGTTATCGGACTAACATAAGTCCAGGGGACCGTTATGGCATCAGCCGCAGAACAATTAGCATCTAACATGAACTTTGGCTCTCTTGCGAAAGCAGAAGAGTTGAAAAAACGCATTTGGTTTACGTTAGGAGCCCTGATCGTTTACCGAATTGGTGCTTATATCCCTATTCCAGGTATCGACCCTGCTATTTTGCGTGATATTTTCACGCAAAATGCAGGCGGTATCTTGGGGATGTTTGATATGTTTGCTGGTGGTGCGCTTGGGCGCATGACCATCTTCGCACTCAATATCATGCCTTATATCTCGGCATCTATTATTATGCAGTTGGGAACAGCTGTATCGCCGAGCTTAGAAGCCATGAAGAAAGAGGGCGAGCAGGGACGCAAGAAAATCACTCAGTATACCCGTTATTTGACGGTACTGATTGCTTCTCTTCAAGCTTACGGCATTGCTGTTGGTTTGGAAGGGATGTCTTCTAGTGCGGGGACTGCTGTTATTGATCCGGGCATATTATTCCGGGCTGCAACAGTTATTACCCTTGTTGGCGGTACAATTTTCTTGATGTGGCTGGGTGAACAAATTACAGCACGAGGAATCGGTAACGGTATCTCACTAATTATCTTTGCAGGGATCGTTGCGAACTTGCCCAGTGCTTTAGCTGGTACATTAGAACTCGGACGTACAGGTGCTTTGTCTGTATTGCTGATCGTCTTCTTATTGGCTATGAGTGTCGGTGTGATTATGTTCATCGTTTTTGTTGAACGTGCACAGCGCAAAGTCGTGATCCAATATCCGAAGCGTCAACGTGGAAACAAAGTATATGGTGGCGAATCGTCTCATATGCCGTTGAAACTTAACACTGCGGGTGTGATCCCACCAATTTTTGCTAGTTCACTCCTTCTTTTGCCGACAACTGTGATCTCTATGACTGCAGGGCAGGGGCCGGAATGGCTGCAAACTGTCGCCGCTTGGCTAGGGCGTGGTCAACCTTTGTATATTAGTTTGTACCTTGGCTTGATCGTCTTCTTCGCATTCTTCTATACTTCGGTTGTTTTCAATCCTGTAGAGACTGCTGAGAACCTGCGTAAAAATGGCGGTTATGTTCCAGGTATTCGACCCGGGAAAAATACGGCAGAATATTTGGACAAAATCACAAGTCGTTTGACAGTCATTGGTGCAGCTTACCTTTCAGCGGTATGTCTGTTGCCAGAGATTTTGATTGCGAAATGGCAAGTTCCTTTCTACTTTGGTGGAACAAGCTTGTTAATCGTAGTCACGGTGACTTTGGATACGGTAGGTCAGGTGCACTCGCATCTATTAGCCCACCAATATGAAGGTTTGATTAAGAAGTCTAAACTTAGGGGGAAACGGGGATGAAACTAATCTTGTTAGGTGCTCCGGGTGCTGGTAAAGGCACTCAAGCTAAACGTCTTGAAGAAGCTTATGGTATTGTTCAATTATCGACTGGTGATATGCTGCGCGCGGAAGTCGCAAGTGGCAGTGAAATCGGTCAAGAGTTGAAATCTGTTATGGAAGCGGGCAATCTCGTTACTGACGAATTGATCATTTCTATGATTGCAAGCCGAGTTGAACAAGGCGACTGCAAGAAAGGTTACATACTTGATGGTTTCCCGCGTACAACTGCGCAAGCTAAGGCTCTCGATGCTATGCTCGAGGAAAAAGGCCAAAAGCTTGACGAAGTTATCGAAATGAAAGTTGATGAGGATGTTCTCATCGGACGTATCACGGGTCGTTATACTTGCGCCAAATGTGGACAAGGTTATCACGACGAGTTCCAAAAACCTTTGAAAGAAGGCGTTTGTGACAAATGCGGTGGGATTGAATTTGCCCGACGTGCCGATGATAACGAAGAGACCGTCCGTTCACGCCTTGTGTCTTATCGCGAACAAACAGCACCCATCGCATCACACTACGATGCTAAGGGTATGTTAAAGAGCGTTGATGGCATGGCTGACATTGATGTTGTTACTGAGCAACTCAAGGAAATCTTGGGTTAATTTTTAAAGGAGATGGGGGGTTGACAGAAACGATTTCGTTTCTATAATCCGGCCCTCAGTCCCGGATAAGTTTATTTTGGACTTATCTTTTAATTTTGGTGTGAGGAGAACCGCTTTGGCGCGTATTGCAGGCGTAAACATTCCGACTCAAAAACGAGTTGTGATTGCGCTTACCTACATCCACGGAATTGGATCAACAAAATCTCGCGAAATCTGCGCGACTGTTGGTATTCCGTCTGAGAAACGTGTAAACGAATTATCTGACGAAGATGTCGTCAAGATTCGTGAAGCGATCGATGCAGACTACACAGTTGAGGGTGACCTTCGCCGTGAAGTTGCGATGAACATTAAACGTTTGTTGGACTTGAAAAGCTACCGCGGCTTACGTCACCGGAGAGGTCTTCCGGTTCGTGGTCAACGTACCAAGTGTAACGCTCGTACCCGCAAAGGACCTGCGCGTCCTATTGCTGGTAAGAAGAAATAATCAGCTAGGATTATTTAAGAATGGCTAAAGCTACAACGCAACGTACGAAAAAACGTGAACGCAAGAACATTGTTTCTGGCACAGCTCACGTAAACGCGACGTTTAATAATACAATCATCACCATTGCCGATGCACAAGGTAATGCAATTTCGTGGTCTTCTGCTGGTGCTCAAGGTTTCCGTGGTTCACGTAAATCTACACCATACGCTGCCCAAATTGCTGCTGAAGATGCTGGTAAAAAGGCGATGGAACACGGCATGAAAACTCTTGATGTTTTGGTAAAAGGTCCAGGTTCTGGGCGGGAATCAGCATTGCGTGCATTGAACGCAGTTGGTTTTAATATTACATCTATTCGTGACGTGACACCTATTCCGCACAACGGTTGCCGTCCGCGCAAACGTCGTCGCGTCTAAGTTGCCTGTCTAAACAGGTTCTTGAGAGATAACCGATGCCAAGGTGGCGTCGGTTCTTTCGCGTGAGAACTTTTGTTTGGATTCGCGTTAAGTTTTTTTATGCTTGTGTGAGGTCAGAGTTGTGATTCAAAAGAATTGGCAAGAACTCATCAAACCAACCAAGCTCGAAGTGAAGTCTGGCGAAGACAATGGCCGTACAGCCGTTATCGTTGCTGAACCTCTTGAGCGTGGATTTGGTCTGACTCTTGGTAACGCTATCCGTCGTGTGTTACTTTCATCCCTTCAAGGGGCTGCTGTAACCGCTATTCAAATCGAAGGCGTTTTGCATGAGTTTTCGTCTATCCCGGGTGTCCGTGAAGACGTAACTGACATTGTTCTTAACGTTAAGAACATTGCGCTTCGTTGTGAAAGCGAAGGCTCTAAGAAAATGCATCTTGAGGCTACGGGTCCTGGTCCTGTGACCGCCGGTATGATCGAATGTCCTGGTGATCTAGAAGTTATGGATCCAGAACTCGTTCTTTGCCACTTGGATTCGGGTGCTAAGCTCAGTGTTGAATTTACTGTTGAGACTGGTCAGGGCTATGTTCCTGCCGTTCAAAACCGTCCTGAAGATTCTCCAATCGGGTTGATCCCGGTTGATGCGATCTTCTCTCCGGTTAAGAAAGTGTCTTATAAAGTTGATAACACACGTGTTGGCCGCGTAACAGATTATGATAAATTGTCTTTGACAGTGACAACAGACGGTTCTGTAACACCAGAAGATTCTGTGGCATTGGCTGGACGTATCTTGCAAGATCAACTGCAACTCTTCATTAACTTTGATGAGCCCGAAGTGGCTGTAGCAGAGAAACTTGAAGATGATTTGCCGTTCAACAAAAACTTGTTGCGCAAAGTTGATGAGCTTGAATTGTCTGTTCGTTCTGCGAACTGCCTGAAGAACGACAACATCATCTATATTGGTGATCTGGTTCAGAAAACTGAAGCTGAGATGTTGCGTACACCAAACTTCGGTCGTAAATCCCTTAATGAGATCAAAGAAGTTCTCACTGGAATGGAATTACAGCTTGGTTTGGATGTTGATGGTTGGCCGCCAGAAAATATCGAAGATTTAGCTAAACGTCTTGAAGACCCATTCTAGGTCCGAAGACTTCCTTAGCTATAAAGACTGTGGATCAAAACGATCCAACCTTTTCGTACCCATTCGTTCTTAGTTTATAAGAACGAATGCGGCGAAGAGATTTACTTATCGTTCTCGACTTTCGAGAATAATACTAGGAGATACCGCTATGCGTCATGGAATGTCAGGTCGTAAACTTAATCGTACAAAATCACACCGTCGCGCTTTGTTTGCGAATATGGCGGTTGCTCTGCTTACGCATGAACAAATTACAACGACTTTACCAAAAGCGAAAGAAGTACGTCGTATTGCCGACAAAATGATCACTTTGGGCAAACGTGGTGATTTGCATGCACGTCGCCAAGCTATTGCTTTCTTGCGTTGTGAAGTTGCAGCGAAAAAATTATTCGACATCTTGGGACCACGTTATAAAGAACGCTCTGGTGGTTACACGCGCGTTCTTAAAGCTGGCTTTCGTCATGGTGATTGCGCACCTGTTGCAATCCTTGAATTGGTTGATCGTGATGTAGATGCTAAAGGTGCAGCTGATAAAGCGCGCGTAGAAGCTGAACGTGAAGCTGAAGGTTCTATGGAAGAGATGGCATAAACCATTTCGTTTTTCGATATAGATTTAAAAAGGCGTTTCCTTTATTGGGGACGCCTTTTTTTATTGTTCGGGCTTGCGTGTAGAAGGATATGCGCGCAAATATAGTATCTGTTATTGTCCTCCCAGATATGGGATCTTATTCTCAAATTCAAATCCTACGCTAATGTGCGGGGTCGACGGGTTATTTGTTTATGTTATTTAGAATTGTTGCACTATTGAGCCTTTTGTTGATGAATACGGCCCAAGCAGAAATTAAATCTGTTCCGAATACTCAAATGGATGTTCAACTTTCATTTGCTCCCCTTGTTAAAAATGCGGCCCCTGCTGTGGTCAATATTTTCACAAGCAAGACAGTTAGCACACGTGCGACCTCTCCTTTATTTAATGATCCATTCTTTCGTCGTTTTTTTGGTCAAAACTTTCCGAGAATTGATCAAGGTGGCCGGAAAAAGAAAGTCCAGAACTCTTTGGGTTCCGGCGTGATTGTTGGTGGTGATGGTGTTGTTATTACTAATCATCATGTGATCAAAGGGGCAGATGGTATTAAAGTGGTTTTACATGACCGTCGTGAATTTGAAGCAAAGGTACTTGGTTCTGATGAGCGCACGGATCTTGCGATTTTAAAAATAAATACAGAAGGCGCTGTCTTGCCGACATTGTCTTTAGGTGATTCTGATGGTTTGGAAGTCGGCGACCTTGTACTGGCCATTGGCAATCCTTTTGGTGTTGGTCAAACCGTAACCAGTGGAATTGTATCTGCCTTAGCCCGCACTCAAGTTGGCATTACGGACTACAGCTTCTTCATTCAAACCGACGCGGCGATCAATCCCGGGAATTCAGGTGGCGCACTTGTGGATATGAATGGAAAATTAATCGGGGTCAATTCAGCCATTTATTCAAAAGGTGGTGGCTCTAACGGTATTGGCTTTGCTATCCCATCCAATATGGTACGCTCTGTTTTATCAGGTGTCAGTCAAACAGGGCGTGTGGTGCGCCCTTGGCTTGGAGCTGAGGGGCAAACAGTTACTTCAGATATTGCTTCATCCTTAAATATGAAGCGACCAATTGGGGTTTTGATTGATGCTGTTTATCCCAAAGGGCCCGCTGATCAATCAGGTTTAAAACGTGGTGACGTAATTCTTAGTGTTGATGGACATGAAATTAATGATCCTCAAGCGCTACGTTTCAGGCTTGCTACCCTTGAATTAGGACAAACTATACAATTTAAAATTTTGCGTCGCGGTAAGGTTGATAAATTAATGTTTGAAGCTTTGCCCGCACCAGAAACACCAAAACGTACTGAAACGACCTTAAAAGGACGCCATCCATTTGATGGAGCGGTAGTGGTGAATATGTCTCCTGCCTTAAATGATGAATTGGGTTGGGATGCGATGCAAGGAGGCGTTGCGATTTTAAAAATCAAACGAGGCAGTACTGCAAACCGTCTTCGTTTTATACCCGGGGATCGGATTCTTGGTATTAATGGGTTGACGACGAAATCTGTTAAAGATTTAACACGTGTCTTGCGCACCATTGAAGGCCGACAAGGCGATTGGGCCGTTGATATTGTTCGCAATGGTAAAAAAATTGAATTGGCTTTTCGCGGATGACCTCTTTATTCGATGATCAGGCTCCCAGACCCTTAGCCGATAGTTTGCGCCCTGCATCCTTAGATGATGTAATCGGACAAGATCATCTATTAAGCGAAGATGGGCCTGTTGGTCGTATGGTGCGAAGTGGAGGGCGTTTAACTTCCATGATCTTGTGGGGGCCGCCTGGTTGTGGAAAAACCACTGTGGCGCGTCTATTGGCAGATAAGACAGATTTATACTTTGAACCTCTGTCAGCCATTTTTTCTGGGGTTGCTGATCTTAAGAAAATTTTTAAAGAAGCTAAGTCTCGTCATGAAGCCGGGCAGGGGACTTTATTGTTCATTGATGAAATTCATCGTTTTAACCGAGCCCAACAAGATGGTTTCTTGCCCTTCGTAGAAGATGGTACTGTGGTTTTGGTCGGTGCGACAACCGAAAACCCTTCGTTTGAATTGAACGCTGCCTTGATGTCTCGCTGTCGTGTTATGGTCCTCAATCGATTATCTGATGACGCTTTAGAAGGCCTGCTTGTGCGTGCCGAAGCCGAAACCAAACGCAAACTTCCCATTGATGTCGATGCCCGCGCATCATTGCGTGCGATGGCGGATGGTGATGGACGTTATTTACTAAACATGGTTGAAGCTGTTTATGAAGTTCCAGACGAACCTGTGCTGGATATGGCTGCTTTAAGCACGGTTGTTCAAAAACGCATGCCGATTTATGATAAATCACAAGACGGTCATTTTAATTTAATCTCAGCCTTTCAAAAATCATTGCGTGGCAGTGATGTGGATGCTGCACTTTATTGGTTTTCGCGCATGTTAGATGGTGGGGAAGATCCTAAATATATTGCGCGCCGGCTTTTGATTACAGCCGTTGAAGATGTGGGTACTGCTGATCCTAATGCAATGACACAGGCCTTAAATGCATGGCAAAGTTATGAACGCTTGGGAAGTCCTCAAGGTGAATATGCCTTGGCTCAAGCTGTTATTTATGTAGGAACAGCCCCAAAATCCAACGCATCTTATGTAAGCTATAAGGCATCACGACAGACTGCAAAGCAAACGGGCTCGTTGATGCCACCCAAGCATATTTTGAACGCGCCAACGAAAATGATGAAAGACCTTGGCTATAACAAGGGCTACCAGTATGATCATGATGCTGAAGCTGGTTTTTCCGGTCAAGATTTCTTTCCAGAAGAATTGGGACGTCAAATGTTCTACCAGCCTAAGGATTTAGGGTTCGAACGTGAGCTTTCAAAACGTCAAGCCTATTGGGATAAACTGCGCAAAGAGAAGTCATCGTAATGGTTGGCAATATTACTAAAAATGTTAACAGTAAACGCGGGCGCAAAGAATCTGTGACACCGTCTCGTCAAAAATATAAAGCGGCGGGTTTAACGGAAGTTCGTGTTTGGGTTCCAGAGGGATCGGAGTTTCTTTTAGAAATCCTTGCGGCCCAATTACGTGATGGACAATTTAGTCGCCGCCCCACCGAGAAACAAGTTGAATATGCGGTTGAAATTCAAAAAGAACTTTCTGAACCAATTCCCGACGAGGCGATTTTATCGAAACAAGCCATGTCTAAATGGATTAAAGATCAAAAAAGCCATGTCTATGATAGTCGCAAGGTAAGTGAAAAAGACCTTGAAAAAGAATTGGTTATGCTTGGACTTGATATGTCGCGTGGGAAATGGGGAAATCGCCAAGCCGAAGGTCGTTCTAAAAAGAACACCAGAAGGTAAAGATTGAGCTTATTTCTTTAGGATCTGTTTCAATTCACCGATTTCTGAGCGTAAAGCTGTAATTTCATCTTTTAAGCTGAGATTATCTTCATGAATATGAAGCTC
>Ga0209345_10003634_pt1 | contig 15690 bp, 9 predicted proteins | sample Cruoilmetagenom7_FD_187294 | JGI IMG/M metagenome (GOLD analysis project Ga0209345, IMG submission 187294) | Oil polluted marine microbial communities from Coal Oil Point, Santa Barbara, California, USA - Sample 7 (SPAdes) (version 2) | ecosystem: Environmental > Aquatic > Marine > Oil seeps ... | reverse complement strand
TAACAATACACAAAATAACTTCGTCTTTAAAAGGTTGACCTAAAGTATCAATTTATAACTAATGATTAGATGATTTTATAATAACTCATAACAACTTTTATTTAGTTTTAAAATTATAATAAATATTAAAATAATGATCTTTTAATTAAAAATAAATCAAAAATAACAATTTTTGGGAATAATAATGCAAATAGAACAAATTTCTCCTCCAGGTTATGAAGATCGAATTTCACGATTGAAAAATAGAGTCGTTTTTCAACCACACGAACTCTGCATAGAAAGAGCGAAAGTTTTCACGGAATCTTATAAAAGTACAAAGGGCGAGGCTCCAAACATAAGATTTGCGAAAGCTATGCACCATCTTTTTACAAATATGACGATAAAAATATGGGACGACGAATTTATTGTTGGAAATCGATGCACTAAATATGTTGGAACGCCTTTATATCCAGAAGTACGCGTTGATACAATTGAGCAAGATATTAACCTCTATAACAATCGAGAAACTCAACGGCTATTACTTTCAGATGACGATAAACAAATCATAATCGAAGAAATTGTACCATATTGGAAAAACGAAGAAGAGACTACCAAATCTAGATTTGACTCTTATTTAAGTCCCGAATTAACCGACCTCATGTTAAATCTACTCTATATTGTGGATACAAACATAACTAACGGGACAGGGCATTTCTTCCCAGGACATCAAAACGTCTTAAAAGCGGGATTTAACGGCTTAATTCAAAAAGCAAGAGAGAAGATGAAAGAGTTTTCAAAAGATCAAAAGAAAATAGACTTTTTGGAGTCAGTTATTATTGTTTTAGAAGGCTCTAAAGAGTTTATTCAAAGATTCTCAATATTGGCAACTGAATTAGCAGAAAAAGAAGGCAATAGTAATAGAAAAAAAGAACTTTATGAAATTGCTAAAATTTGTTCTAATATCTCTGGTAACCCTCCCTCCTCATTTAAAGAAGCTTTTCAATTATTGTATTTCACTCACGTTATTGCTGGTCTCGAAGATGGAGGTTTTGCTATTAGTATAGGACGCATTGATCAAGTCCTCTATCCTTTTTATTTTGAGGATAAAAAAAAAGGGACTATAACTGATAAAGAAGTACAATTCTTAATTGAATGTTTTTACTTGAAGCTTTCAACTCTATGGAATTATGTCCTCCATAAAGGAATTATAGTTGCAGAAGGACCTCCACTCACGGCAAATATGACGATAGGAGGCGTTGATGAGGATGGAAATGACGCTACTAATCAATTATCGTATCTATTCTTAGATTCTTATAAAAAGCTAAAAACAATTCAACCTACTTTTTCCGTTCGCATTCATGATAAATCCCCAGATGATTTACTTGTAAAAACAGGAGAAGCTATTAAATCTGGAGCGAGTATTGCTTTGTTCAACGATGTTGTTATGATTCCAGGGCTTACCAACCTTGGTTATACTCTAGAAGATGCGCGTGGATACGCCCTAATAGGGTGTGTAGAACCAACTCATACTTACAAAACATTTGGATGTACAAACGCCACTCAATTAAATATTGTGAAGTGCTTAGAATTAACTTTAAATAATGGCACAGATATGTTTACAAGAAGGAAATATGGCATTGAAAACACAAAAAAGCTCTCTTCATACCAAGATTTATTGGACGAGTTTTCGGACCAACTTAGCTTTTTTGTTAAAAATTTGGTAGAAACAATGTCTTTCCTTGAAAAAGCTATTGCTGAGCTCAATCCGCAACCCTTTTTATCCGCAACTATAGACGATTGCATTGAACGAGGTTGTGATATCACAAGTGGGGGCGCTAAATATGATTTTACTACGACTCAACTGATTGGTCTATCTACGGTTGCCGATTCTCTTGCTGTAATTAAAAAAATGGTCTATGAGGAAAAATTATTCTCTATAGAAGAGTTAATTAAGATATTATCAAAAAATTACCGGGGTACTTATAATGCGAAAAAGGGAGAAGAAATAAGACAAATCTTTATTAATAAAGTCCCAAAGTTTGGAAACGATAACGATTATGTCGATTTTATAGCTCGCGACATAGCTGATTTGTTCTGTAAGGAAATTCTAAAGCATAAAAATTATAGAGGGGGGAAATATCATCCCGGAATTTACTCCACAGCTTTTCATTTAGGCCTTGGAGTTTTTACAGCAGCCTCCGCTGATGGAAGAAAATCAAGAGAACCATTATCAAATGGAGTTGGCCCAACCAACGGAAGAGATAAAAGCGGCCCAACCGCCATACTTAATTCGATAAAGAAGCTGGATAATAAGTTAATAACAAATGGAAACTCAGTAATATTAGCTTTTCATCCAAACACACTAAAGATAGAATTGTTCCTTCCACTCATTAGAACCTATTTTGAAGAAAATGGAGGTTATCACATCCAATTTAATGTGGTTGGAAAAGAAACTCTATGTGATGCTCAAATAAATCCAAAAGAATATCAAGGCTTAGTTGTACGGATCGCTGGTTATTCTGTATTATTTACCGAATTATCTAAATCCGCACAAGACGAGATTATTGGTCGAACGGAGTTTTAATTGCATTCAAATGCAATTCATTTAATTTTTTGAAGAAAAATCAAAAAAATTTTTAGTTATTATTGTTTTTTTATTGTATCTAAATATTTAAAAGTAAAAATGGGCCTGTAGATCAGTCGCAGATCGCTTGCTTCGCATGTAAGAGGGCACGGGTTCAATTCCCGTCAGGTCCACTATTACATTAAATAACTATCTAAAAAGGTATGTAAATGACGCAAGAGACCGAGTACCCAAAAAGATTTAAATTCAACGATATTCAAAAAAAGTGGATACAATATTGGCGCGAAGAAAATATTTACGATTTTAACATCGATCATAAAGGCACTCTTTTTTCTATTGACACACCTCCTCCTTTCGTAAGTGGTTCGTTGCATATGGGCCACATTTTGAATCATTCGTGGATCGATTTTGTAGCGCGATATCATAAAATGAAGGGCGAAAATGTTTATTTTCCTCAAGGTTTTGATTGTCATGGCCTTCCAGTAGAATTAGCGGTAGCCAAAAATTATGGCGTTTCTAAGAATGACCGAGAGGAATTCTTAGAAAAATGCGTTGAATGGGTCGATAATAATATAAAAAATATGACGAAACAGCTGGATGAATTAGGTTATTCCACAGATTGGAGATATACTTATCGCACTATGGACGAGGAATATAAACGAAAAGTCCAAATTTCACTTTTAAATTTTTACGAAAAGGGATTACTTTACAGAGAGAAGTTCCCTACTCATTTCTGTGTTAACTGTGAGACCTCTGTAGCGAAAGCAGAAGTGGGTTATAAGGAAGAAACAGGAAAGTTATGGTATATAAAATTATCCTTAGTGGGAAGAGAAAACGAGTATGTTACCATAGCTACAACACGACCAGAGTATATGGAGGCTTGTGTTGCCGTTCTTATTAATCCAAACGATGATAGATATTACGATCTTTCTGCAGCAAAAGTAAGACTTCCTATTGCTAACCGAGATGTTCAAATTTATATGAATGAAAATGTTGATATGAATTTTGGAACAGGAGTGGTTTACGTTTGTACTTACGGAGATGAAATGGACATTAAATGGAAATTAGAATATGACCTTAACGAAATTCAAATATTTACGGAAAATGGTACTATGAACGAAAATTCTAAATACAAGGGACTTTCAATTATGGAAGCTCGTAAACAAATAGCAAAAGATCTTAAAGAGCTAGGATTAATAGAAAAAATTGATGACTATGAACATAGCATAATAATCCATTCAGAACGCTCGTCTTGTCGAACTCCAATAGAATATCTACCAGTTTTTCAGTGGTTTATTAATGTTAAGGACTTTACTCAAGAAATTATAAAATCTGCTAATTTAATGAACTGGTATCCCAAAAAACATAAAATACGATTATTGGATTGGGCAAATGGCTTAGATTGGAATTGGGTAATTTCCCGACAACGCGTCTTCGGAACACCGATTCCTTTTTGGTATTGTAGTGAATGCAACGAGATTTTTCCTCCAAAAAAAGAAGATCTACCAATAGATCCAATTAAAATTCCACCACCATTTGAAAAATGCCCTAAATGTGGTAGCGCTGATATCATTGGCGAAAAAGATGTCTGCGATTGCTGGATTGATTCTAGCATATCTCCCCTTGCCATGTCCAAATGGTTAGACGATGATGCTTTCTTTAAAAGGGCCTATTTAGAAGCGAAAGTTCATCGCCCTCAGGGTTACGAAATTATTCGAACATGGTTGTTTTATACGCTATTTCGGTGCAAAATACTAACAGGAAAAGCCCCTTTCTACGAAGTGATGATTAATGGTATGGTTTCAGGTCCAGATGGAAGACATATGTCAAAAAGCCTTGGGAATTCTATTTCACCGGATGAAGTTATGCCAAAATTTGGAGCTGATGCTGTTAGACAATGGGCAGCGATGGGGTCACTAGGAGACGATTATCCATTTGAATTTACTTGGATAAATATTCATACAAAACAGCCGATATCAAAAGAAAACATCAAAAAAGAGAGAAAAAAACTCCCAGAAGATAAATTTAACAAAAAATATCGCAGGAATTTCGAGCAGCTAATTGGAGCATCGCGATTTATCACTAAGATGTGGAACGCATATAGATTTTTGTTTCTTAACTTAAGAAAAATCGAGGTTCCAAACTTACAGATCAAAGATAGCGAATTATCTGAAATTGAAAGTTATTATTTTTTTGAATTTAATAAAGCTTTAAAAGAAGCTACAAAACATTTCGACGGATATAATTGGCACGAAGCTTTTATGGTATTGCGCGTTTTTTTCTGGAACGAATTGTGCGATAATTACATAGAAGCAATAAAGCATAAATTCTATTCCGAAGATAAAAATGTCGCACAGAACGCATTAAAAAATGCACTGAATTTATTCTACAAAATTTTAACCACATTCGCCTTTACAATGCCTTTTATTACAGAAGAAATTTACTCAATTCTCTATCAAAATTATATAGAGTTGAAATCGATTCATTTAGAAGCGTGGCCACAGCCTTACGATAAAGTTCCTGAGGAATTAGCGAAGCACGGAAAATTAGCAATTGATATTATCAAAATTCTTAGAAATTGCAAATCTAAGCTTAAAATACCATTAAATCAAGAAGTAGAAAGAATTGTTATTTCCACTAATAAAAATACGATAAACGAGATTGAAAATGTAAAAGCTGATATTATTAACACAATTAGAATAAAAAACTTTGAAATTATTGAAAGCAAAAAAGAAAAGGACATTAAAGAAAGTCCTGAACTCAAAGAACATTACGAGGATTTAAATATATCCTTGTTCTTTTTTAAATAATTCTTTTACCTACAATCTTTTTAAAAATGACGAAGGAAAATTTAATTATTCTCGTCCCTGCTTATAACGAAGAAAAAAGCATTTTTAATTTAATTAAGGAAATACCCTCGTTCCCAAACGTTAACCAAAAAGTCATTGTTATTAACGATGGCAGTACAGATAACACTTCAGCTACCGCTAAAAAAGCAGGTGCAATAGTAATATCGAATAAAAAGAACTTAGGTTTGGGTTATTCCTTTAAAATTGGATTATTAGAAGCATTAAAAAAAGACGCAGATATTGTGGTGGTGTTAGATGGCGACGGTCAATATAACCCTAAGCACATAAATAAATTAATTTCTCCAATACTACGAAACGAAGCTAATTTAGTGCAAGGAAATCGATTTTTGACTGGTGTGAGATACGAAACTTCGTCAATAAAGAAATTAGGAAATAAAGTTATTTCGATCTTTTTGTCCAAGATATTATTAAGACTGGCAGAAGTTTACGACACACAATCATCTTTTAGGGCGATTAGTAAATCGTTAGCCACTGTTCTTGTAAATAAGATTATTGGTAAGTACAATTACGCTCAAGAAATGTTTATAATAACGAGTCTACATGGGTACAAAATCAAACAAATTCCAATCCAATGTTCGAAAAGAAAATATGGTAAATCAAGGTTAATCAGGAATCCTTTCATCCATTTAATTAAAATTTTTTGGGTTAGCTTTAGAGCTTATTTGTTATTTAGAGTAAAAGGGTCATAGCAATGTTAGGTTTATAAGTTTAATTTATATTTTCTCCAAGACCTAATTGCGACACCATCATTCTTTTCAATTCTTCTTTATTTTTGGGCAAACCAAACATGTCTGCATACTTATCTGTTGTAGTCAATTCAGCTGACCTTCCTTTTTTTACTGCCGATATTAGATCGTTTTCTAAAAGGTATTTAACATGCTCGTATGCCCCACTTCCTCTTAATTTAATAACAGTTGATTTTAAAATTGGTTGTTTCAAGGCTATAATCGTTAATGTTCTTAGGTAACGCTCAGCAATGGCGCCTCCTTTGGCGAATTTTGATACAGTTTCGGTAAGTTCAGGTCTAAGCTGCATCTGGTATTTCTCTCCAATTTGAGCGACAATTAACGCGCCAGAACGTTCTAAATAATCAAAAGCAACAACTCTTACTAATTCTTCAACTTCTTTTTTAGGAATTTCTAATTTAGTCGATAATTCTTCGACATCAAGGGGTCTACCTGCTGCGTAAAGGGCGCCTTCTATTAGATTTCTCCGTAGATTTTTTAATTGTATTTTTAAATCTTCTTTCGTCATTTCTTGGGGTATTTGAGGTTCTTCACCATTAGTTCCTATAATTTCAGTTTCCAGTTCGCTTAATCTTTCTTCTGAGGTTTCGGAACTTAATGTGTCTTCTTCAAATTCTTCTTTGGATTCTTTTTCGAGTTCTTCTTCAATTCTCTCATCGATATCAATAGTATCCTCTAATTCTTCCGGAATTTTTTCTATTTGAGAGATATTTTCCTCTTCTATGTCAGTTTCAATTTCAGGTCGTTTTTCTAGTTTTTTTTCGCTATTTTCATTCATAATTTATCGTTAAAATAATTTTATCAAAACTATTTTTTTAGGTTAATTGAAAAATTTTTAAAATCTTCTTCTTGTGATAGTATTAGCTTATTGCCCGTGGACAGGAACATAAGCGCCAAAAACATTCTTATAAAAGCAAACTTTTTACCAAGGTCGCTTTCTTCTTCAGTATTAATAATTTTTGCTATATCAAAAAAACTTGTAGCTTTACTGTCAAGTTGTATTTTCGATTTAATGCGATTAAACCAAGAATTGTGCAGTTCTTCAACCGTTTGTTCTTTTCCACTAATATGTTTTAAAAGTTCTTTTGGTAATTGAGCTTTTGATTTCGTTTGAATTCTTTGTTGTTTTATTTCATCTCTCCGCATTCTCCGCCGTTTTAATTTTTCTTTCTTTTGCATAGTTTCGATTATGGCAGACCTCATCGCGTCAAATAATTCATCTTTAGTGGAAATCAGCATTTTTGGCTGAATGGGTTGCGGTAAGGTCTTTGGAATTGTTCGAGAATGTTTTTCCCGGAATTTCTCTAATTCTTCTTTTTTTTGAATTTGTTCTTCTTCTCTTATGATACTCGAAATTTTATAATGGTGAAGTACTGCTGATGTTTTGAGAGCGATACCTGCAATCTTATAATTGATTAAATCTTCATGTAGCATATTATTGAAAAATTTATCTACTAACGATGATAAATCATAGAACGCAACATTTGATTCTTTTGCTACTTCGCTATCTAATAACGAATTATAGGGGGGTTTTTGCCAAAATTTCAAATCAAATTTTTGTTTATGAATTAGTGCAGGATCATCATCTTCGCCAGCAACTAATTCTTCTTCAAAAATCTCTTCCACATCTTCTTGTTCTTGAGTTCTATCGATAAATTCGGGATGAGAAGTTACCTCGTCTAAAAACTTAATAATATCGTTTTTCTTGGCCTTAGAAGGAATTTTTATCTTATTTTTTCTAGCAAATTCTCTTAATTGCTTAACACTCCATTCCGTGAAGGCAAACTTCTTTTCTGGTTCATTTTTTTCAGGAATATTATTACACCTTAAACTTTTAATTGTTAATTTTAATTTTCTTCTACATTTGTGGGTACATCTGGAAGTTCAAGTAACCTCTTGGCTTCTTCTTCCAAATCTACGCTAAAGATATCGGTTATTCCACTTTGTTGCATGGAAACGCCATAAATTCGATCAGAATTTACAATATTTTCCTCTCTATGACTGATTACCATAAATTGTGCTTGACTCGCAAATTCCTTTATAACTACGCTGACTCTATGCACATTAGGACCGTCTAAAGCGGCGTCAATCTCATCCATGATGTAAAATGGAGCGGGATAAAATTCTTGAACGGCAAAAATAAAAGATAACGCAACCAAAGTTTTTTCACCCCCACTAAGGATCTCCAAACTAGAAATGCGCTTTCCACGAGGTCGAGCTTCAATACTAACTCCTCCCTCAAACGGTTTATCTGGGCGATCAAGAATCATTTTAGCCGATCCCCCGGGCGAAAGCTTCTGGAAAATGCGCGAAAATTCTCGGTTTATCTCGTGATATGCTTTCATGAAGGTTCTAGTCTTTTCTAAATCAATTTTGTCAATTGCGTCAAGTATAGATTTCCTCTCACGTTGAATTGTCTGTCTCCTCATATCAATTTCATCGAATCGCTCTTTTACAGTATCGTATTGTGTAATAGCCTTTAAATTAACGGGTTCTAGAGCTCTTTTCTTGTTATTGGCAGTAGAAATATCCGATTGCAATCCAGCTTCAGATAAGTCGTCAGTAACTGGGGGTAATGAGCCGTAATCTTTAGAACGTTGATACAACGTTTCAATTTGATCTGTGGTGATAATTTTTTTAGATTCGTAATTATTCGCTTTAGAACGTTCCATAGAGTGGTCTGATTTAAGTTCATTCAATTGGTTTTGATAATTTTTTTGTTTTTTCCAAGATATATCTTTTCCTTGAATTTCTTTGTTTATTTCTTCTTGCTTGAGGCTCTTTTTATCGTTTTCTTGGTTTAGATCATTTTTAACCTTTTCAATTTCTTTTAATATGGAATCAACTTGTTTTTCGGCATCTTTAATATCTTCATGTAAGGATATTATTTTTTGTTCTCTTTCCTTATTTTTGTTTAATTCGTTTAATTTAGCCTGGGATTTGTGAAGATCTTTATTTAATTTATTTAATTTTTTCTGAGCTCTCTTCTGGGCGTCTAACTCTTTGTTTTTATCCTCATGCATTGAATCTATTATTTGTTGTACATCCTCAACTTTCTTTTGTACTCCGTCTACTTGAGAGTTAAACCCTTCTATCTCTTGATTACCACTTGTAATGCTTTTGTGTGCTTCAATATTTTCCTTAGATAATTCTTCAATTGAATTTATAATCATCATTACATTTTCAAGGGCTCGTAAATTATCCATTGTCGTTTCTAAATTCTTGTTCTCTTCATCAATTTGTGTTCTTAACTTTTCAGTGCTTTCCCAAAAGTTGTCTTTTTCAGAAAGATGGGCTTCTATTTTTGAAATTATTGCGTCTTGTTCTATCTTAAGATTTTTTATATTTTCTTCAGTATTGATTATAATATTTTTCTTCTCTTCTATATTACCATTTAATTCTTTTACATTACTTTCAATCTCAATAATATCTTCGTAAAACGATTGGATACCTTGTAATTCTTGTAGTTTCTTTTGCAGCCCATCTAATTCTATTTGTTTGCCTTCAATATTTTTTTTAATTATCGAAATATCGTCCCAATAAGAGTTTTTTAACTGCTTTAAATCTTTAATCTCAGCCTCAAAATCTTCTTTTTGCTTCTCTTCTATCACCAAATTCCTCTGTTCAAGTTCATTTTCAAATTTCTGAATTCCTTCATTAATTTCGCTAATTCTTTTATTAACATCTTCTAATCTTTTATTACAAGCAGAAAAATCTAATGAATCGTGGTTATTTTGAGTTTTAATCACGCTTAATTTATTGTCAATAGTATTTAAGTCGTTATTTTGAGAATTAATATTTTCAGAGATTTCTTCGATTTGTTTGTATAAATCTTGACTTTTCGACATAGTTAACTTTCTTAAAGAAAGATATACATTTTCAAGGATCTCCATTAAATCTTGTACAAAGCTATCAAAGGTCGTGGTAGATTCTTGTATTTCCACATCTGCTGATTCTTTTACCTTATCTATTAATTGATCTATGGTAGAATCAATGTTATCGGTAAAGAGTGCTAAAGTTTGAAGGATAGATTTTAATGTATCAGACATTTCAGAAGCATCAGATCTTTCTTCAGATATAGAGTCGACTCCTTCAATGGTTTTCATAATATCAACTATATCTAAAACAAATTGTTTAAAATTCACTGCACTGGTTTCGATAGCTTCTGCGTTTGATTGTTGAATGTTACCCTTTATTGATTCAACGGATATATTGATGTTTTGAGTTAACATATTTAAAATCTGAAGGATTCCTGTAATATCTTCTGTGTTTCTTTCGTATTCTTTTTCTGTACTTTCAATCTTCACCAATAAATTATCTTTCTCGGTTGTAAGTTCCCCCATACGCCTTTGAATATTTTCTTTTTTCTTATTCAAATTTTTTGATTCTTTGTCAGTTTTAGTAAGGTTATCGCTTAAAGTGGACGATTTTAAATCCAATTCACGCTTTTCACGTTCAAGATTTGTAAGTTCTTTTTTAATTAATTTTAACCTAGTATTGATATTTTCAATCCTAGTTTTATTATCATAGATTTCATTTACGATAGAATCTTGTTTCATCAATAATAATTCTAAATTTTGTTCATTTTTTCTATAAGTAGAATCTTCATCTTTTGCTTGTCTTCTAAACTCGTTAATATCTTTAAGTAATGTATCTCTTTTTTTCAGCAATTCTTTTAAAACTTCTTCTGTATCTTTTCCTTTACTAAGGTCTTTAATTTTATTTTCAGTAGTTATTTTTCTCAATTTTAATTTCTCAATACGGTCACTATTCATTTTAATTTCCGTATTCAATGAGGATAGCATAGAGTTGAAATTGGCTATTTTCGAATTTAATTGGCTCTTTTCATCTCTTAATTCATTTATATCTTTTTCTAATTCTTTCTGGTTATCATTTTCCTTAGAAATTTTTACATTTAAGTTTGCTACTTCTTTTCTTATAATTTCCGCTTCTTTTTTTGTGTTATTTATCGCCTCCTCTACGCTCTCAGAATCTCCTTTCAATTTATTAAGCTCTGCTTCTAACTTTATTTTCTTCGCTTCATTTTTTTTAATGTTTTCTTTTAGAAACTTTAATTTGGCTTTATTTGAGGAAATACTCTGCTTAATTGTTGAAATTTCTCGATTAAGTGTCGATTTTGTATTGTTATTATTTTGGATTTTTGTGTCAATTTCTGCTTGTTTTTGTTGTTTACTTTCGATTTCGTTTTTAGCCTCTTCAATCAAGTTATCTGTTTCCGTTATTACTTTTGATTCTACCTCTATTAAAGAATCGTAAGTCTGACCCTCTTCAAGTTCCATTTGTAAATGTTCTAATGTTTTTATCTCTTGAGTAATTTTTTCTATTGATTTTTCAAAATTTTTTAAAGAAGTTTGATTTGAAGATTGTTGGGTTTTTAATAAAGTAATATTTTCTGTAATGACTTCTCTTTCTTTTTCTTTCTCAGAAATTGTTTTTTGTATGTTTTCCATAACTAATGTTTCTTGTTGTAGCAACTCTTCTTGTCTTGTTAATTTTTCCTGCAATTCTTCAATAATAGAATTAGATTCTTCTATTTTGACTTCCAATTCATGCTCTTCTTTCCTTAATTTTGAAATCTTTAAAGCGATCAATTGAGCATTGTAATACGAAACTTTTTCATCTAGTTCCTTCCAAGCTAAAGCATCGTTTTTTTCTTTTTCAACTTTTTTAAGTTGAGAAGAGACTTCTTTAAAAATTGCTTCAAATTGTCCTAAATCGCGCTCGGCTTTTTCTAACTCTTTCATCGTTGCGTCCTTCATTTCGTCGTACTTCTGAAGTCCAATTAAATTTTCAATGAACTTTCTGCGACCTTCTTCGTTCATATGAGTCAATTCCACGATTTTTCCTTGCAAAACAAATTGGTTGCTGCCATCAGGATCTATATTAGCTACAGCTAAAGCGTTAAGAATTTGTTGACGGGTAGTTTTTTTTCCATTCATTTTATAGCCACCACCACCACCTCTTTGTATAGTTCGGCTAACTTCAAAAGTATCAGTACCGCCTGGAAATATTTGTTCGGAATTATCAAAAGATAGAGACACTGTGGCTCTATTTGAAGGATTTTTTCCTCGAGAACCAGCAAAAATTAAATCTTCAAGACTTTTAGCTCTCATAGTTTTTTTACTTAATCTACCTAATGCAAAAGTAAGTGCATCAATAATGTTAGACTTACCTGCTCCATTAGGACCAACTATACAAGTAAAACCACTTGAAAGCTTTAAAGTTACGGTTCGATCCCCGAAGGATTTAAATCCGGTCATCGAGATTTTTTTAATATAAGTCAAATTTAGTTCGCCATTTCTTCATTCTATTATGAAATTAAAGAATAATTACATCTATTTATTTATATACTCAGTATTTAAAAAAATAAGGTTTTAGTTTTAATGATTTTAATTTTGATTGTTATTTCCTTAATTCTTCTGGTAAGATAAAGTAAAAAATTAATGTTTATTGAAAATCGCATCTACTATGGCTTTTAATTGTTTTGGATTTATTACCATGAAGTAAAAATTATAATTTAATATATTTTCACTAAAATACCTAAAATCGTTGATGTTATTTTTTTTAGAAGCGTTTAAAATTCCAATGTTTCTAAGTGTCGTAATTAAATTTTTAAATTCTTCCATATCTTTTTCGTAATCAATTGATTCACATGAAACAAAATAAAGTTCTTTTAATTCCTTTATGGTTATGAAAAGATTTGAGTTTTTTAAGAAATGATTCGATAGATTGTCTAAAAAGATTATTGTCAATAATTCTGCTTCAGAAATATAAGAAAGCATGCTAAATTCGTCTGTAACTTGAAGCGAATTGAACTGATTTCGAAGGATTTCAGAAATTTCTAGATTGTTTAAACTAACTTGTTGATTTAACACAGGATAAATCTCCCGTAATAATTCGATCCCTTTTCCTGGAACTGGCACATAATGCTCAAAAATTAAATCGGTTATAAATTCTATTAATTCTTTGTCAACTTTACGTAAAAAAGTTAAGGAGACTCTTTGTTTTAGAATGTCGAAAAGTTCCTTATATGAAAAATAATTTAATTTTTTCTTTAAGTCAAATTCACTTATAAGATCTAATGTTGATGGTTTAAAAGCCTGATTTACGGTGGCTAGAAAGCTAGCGCTCGTATCTTTACCATATTGTAAGAACTTTTTGAAGATTTCTGGCTCTAAATGCTCGATATTGTTAAAAATGAATATAAGGTTGTGATCAACTTTTCTACACATTAGTTTAAATAGATTCCATAAATTTGAGATATTCGAATTTATAATGTTTTTAAAATTAAAATTAGTATTTTGATTTTGACCAATTTTAGTTAGCAAAGAAATAATAATTTCCTCTAGATTTTTTTCCCTACAATCAACTTGGATGTTTAAAAATTCGGTGTTCAAGTTTGATAAATCTCTAATAACTTTATTTATAATAACTTGCTTTCCAATTCCTTGAATTCCTTGATATAAGATAGATAAACTAAAATCATCTGAAAATGAATCTTTTAGAATTGAAAATAGAGATTTTTCTTCTCTATTGCGATATAATATTTTAGGGGGGACATAATGTGAGTCAAATAAAGCTCGAGGACCTACATAACTACTATCATTAACCTTTGGTGTTGATATCATTTTTATTTTTATTTTTTATTTTTTATTATTATTTTAAATTTTCATATATAAACCCCTCGGGGGGGATAGGTCATTGGAACTAAAAACTTTTCAAAAATTTAATTATAAAACCAGTTATCCATTTAGAGAAAAACTTAGAATCTAAATTTAAAAATTTGATGCAAAATTTCTTACATCTTAATATTCTTTACTTTTATTGAGTTCTTATCAATAATCTCCTTAAATCGCAATTTTCTAAGCTTTTTTGGAAAGTCTAAATTAATCTCGTCGTATATAAATCCACTGGAATCAATAGGACCTTCAACTACTCTTAACTTTGAAGGTGAAATATAATCTTTTACAAATGAAATTATTTTACTTTGTCCAGGAAATTTTCTTTTTAATAAACTTCCATAAGTATTACAAGCTACTACAGGAATTCGATTTTCAAGAGCGCGTGCTTTTAAATATATTTCCCAGTTTTGGATTCCATCCGCTCTGATTTGTGTAGGGGAAAATAATATCTCCGCTCCATTTTCAGCAGCTACCCTAGGTGTTTCAAAGAAAGCCATATCAAAACAAATTAAAATTGCAAAATAATTTTTATTAAAAGGAAATAACACCAACTCTTTTCCTGGCTCAAAATTTTGTCTTTCGTAAGAGTATAAATGGATTTTATCTTGTCTACCAATCTCTTCTCCATCTTTATTAAAAAAATAACTAGTAATTCTCGGTTTGTTGGAATTTTTCCTTTTTTCCCAAATAGCTCCTGAGATTATATTTATACCGTATTCTTTTGCTAGATTTTTAATAAAGTTGTAATTATTTCCTCTTTCATTTTGTAAGTTTAGTTCTTTTCCGTTTGTTAAATTTACCCACCTTTCTGGCAGACATACGATGTCGCAGCTGTCAAATTCTTTAATTAATTTTTTTAATATTTCTTCTACTTCAAAATAGCATTTATCTCTTTCTTGGAAAACTTCAGGCTGAATACACGCAATCCGCATAGTTAAACTTTACCAATATAAAATTTTTTATTTATGTCAATAATTATACCAAAGAGTTCATCCAACTTAGAGATTTCGTAATCGGGTTTATCTTCTTTTGGAATCTGTTCACCTGTTATATTAGTATCGTACTTACCACCGCGATGTATGTATACGCTATGAATGTCGTTTAGTTTTGCGGGAATTATATCTTTATATATATTATCTCCAATGTAAATTGTCTCATGTCCTTTTACATTGAATTTATCTAGGCAATACGAGAATAGTTTTGGGTTTGGTTTTCTAATCCCGATTTCGTCGGATATAACGACTAAATCAATTAATTCGTCAATATCAAGTCTTAATATCTTTTCGTATTGCTTGATAGGGATCCCATCTGTTATAATTGCTGTTTTAATAGAAGTTTCTTTAAGTTTCTCTAAGCAACTTTTTACATCGTCGTATAGCTTTATAAGCTTAATTTTTTGAGAGTGATAAGCCATTACAGCAGCGGTAATATATCTAACTTGATCGATAAATGAAATAGAAAACCTTTCAAGTTCGTTTAATCTTCTAATAAAATAATTATAGTGTTTCGAAGAATTGCTTCCATATTCTTTAACGATTTCATCGATCAATAGTAGGGCTTTTTGGCGATTAATTTTTAACCCGAAATTTATCATTGCGTCTATACCTTCAATTCTTGCTCGTTGAGAAAGCATCGTGGAATCAAAAAGGCAGTCATCTAAATCAAATCCTACTAGTTTTATAGGACACATACTCTTTTTCGGTTTAACCTTTTAGTTTTATTTAATTGAAATATTAATACAATACATTTTACACTACTATAATAGATAGATAGGTGAGATAAATTTATTTATCCTTACAAATATATAA
>Ga0209345_10003632_pt1 | contig 15695 bp, 13 predicted proteins | sample Cruoilmetagenom7_FD_187294 | JGI IMG/M metagenome (GOLD analysis project Ga0209345, IMG submission 187294) | Oil polluted marine microbial communities from Coal Oil Point, Santa Barbara, California, USA - Sample 7 (SPAdes) (version 2) | ecosystem: Environmental > Aquatic > Marine > Oil seeps ... | reverse complement strand
GCCACAACAAGCCAGAACGGGCCTATTCAGAACGACCTGTTTGTGACCGCAGGCCCCTCTGCTGCTGAGCTGCAGCTGCGCGAGCTGCAACCGGATGAGCTGACACCCCTCCAGGCACTGGAGGCACTTTACAGCCTCAAGCAGCTGCTGGAATGAGACAAACGACTCTGGGGCACTATACTGCAGACAGAATGATCAACCGGAGCTGATCCATGACCTATATCGTGACCGAGAACTGTATCCGCTGTAAGTACACGGACTGCGTCGAAGTATGTCCTGTGGACTGCTTTTACGAAGGACCAAACTTTATGGTGATCCACCCGGACGAGTGCATTGACTGTGGCCTATGCGAGCCGGAATGCCCGGCTGATGCCATTCTGCACGAGGATGATCTGAGCGATGCGCAGGAAGTCTACTTTCAGCTGAACACGGAGCTGTCCGAAATCTGGCCCAATATCAATCAGCGCAAGGCACCGCTGCCCGATGCCGACAAGTGGAATGGTGAGCCCGACAAGCTCAAGTATCTGGAGCGCTGACGGAGGGGTGTGAAGATGTGCCGGCACTTTACCGGCACGCCGTTACTGCAGCAGATCCTCTCCGCTCAGTCCGTTTTTCTCCACAATCTCGCGCAGCTTGCGCAGTGCCTCAACCTGAATCTGACGTACTCGCTCACGCGTCAAGCCAATTTCCTGCCCGACCTGCTCCAGCGTACTCATTTCGTAGCCGCGCAGACCAAATCGACGTGACAGTACATCCGCGTGCTTCTCAGGCAACATCTCCATCCAGCGATTGAGATTGCCGCTGATGTTGTTGTTCTGCAGCAGCGTTTCCGGGTCAAGCGCATCCAGATCGGGGATCGTATCCAGCAGCGGTTTGTCAGCCCCTTGCCCGGCCGGCACATCAACTGAACTTACACGTTCATTCAACCCCAGCATGCGCTCCACATTTGCCACCGGCTTGTCGACCAGCGTCGCTATCTCTTCGGCCGTAGGCTCATGATCCAGCTTTTGAGCCAGCTCGCGAGAGGCACGCAGATAGACATTCAGCTCTTTCACTACATGGATCGGAAGGCGAATAGTGCGTGTCTGGTTCATGATGGCACGCTCGATGGTCTGACGAATCCACCAGGTCGCATAGGTCGAGAAGCGGAAGCCGCGCTCGGGATCGAACTTTTCCACTGCGCGAATCAGGCCAAGGTTACCCTCTTCGATCAGATCAAGCAGCGTGAGGCCACGGTTGATATACCGTCGTGCAATCTTGACCACCAGACGCAGGTTGCTCTCGATCATCCGTTTGCGGGCGGCTTCGTCACCCTTGAGGGCTCGCCTGGAAAAATAGACTTCCTCTTCCGCCGTCAACAACGGGGAAAAGCCAATCTCGTTGAGATAGAGCTGAGTTGCATCCAGCGACTTGGCATTGACCAGATCCTGATGCGCCATGGAACCTCTGCCGCGCCCGCTGTTCAGAAATTCGGGCGGATCAGCCTCGCTGTTGTCAGCGTCGTCACTGTCTTCATCGACAGCATTGAGCGTTTCTTCTTCATCGTAACGGTCTTCAGTGTCATCAAACTCGGCATCACTGCTCTGGGCTGACACTCGGTATTCTGTACCCTTACCCACGGTTTCCATTATTCACCCCCAGGTAGTCGAGACGATCCGATCATCTCTGCACGGCCATCATTATTGTTTTTATCATTGTTTGGGCAAATATCGCAACGGATCCACCGGATTGCCGTCACGGCGAATCTCGAAGTGGAGCATGGTGCGCGTTGCCCCCGTATTGCCTATCTCGGCAATTTTCTCACCTGCCTTAACCTTATCACCCTCACGCACAAAAATGCGACTGTTATGCGCATACGCACTCAGATAGCGCTGGTTATGATTAAGAATCACCAGATTGCCGTAGCCCAGCAGACCGTTACCCGCATAGACAACCTCGCCACCGGCAGCGGCCTTGACGGGTTCACCGGCGTTACCGGCAATATCCAGGCCCTTGTTCGCCGGCTCCCCACCCCCGAAACGACTGATGATTCTGCCTTTGTGTGGCCATTGCCAGCTGACAGGTCCATTGCCGCCTGCACTGGCAGAAGGAGGGCTGGAAGAGCTTGTACGGGCTGTTGTTGCTGAGCGGTTGGTGTTGGCCGCGGGTCGCGCAGCAGCTGCGGAGGCCGCTGCTGCAGTGGACGGGGGCTTGGATGCAGCCGTCGAGCTGGAGGCTGATGCCTTTGAGCCGCTGTTCGGCCTCAGTTTGAGAGTCTGACCCGGGTAGATGAAGTAGCGACTGTCGATGCTGTTCCAGCGTGCGACTTCACGGTAATCCAGACCGTAACGGAACGAGATGGAGTACAGGGTATCGCCACGCTGAACCCGATAACTGGCCGGTGCCGGTCCTCTGGCCTCACTGCGAGCGCCCAGGGAGCGCTCGGACACGGGAGCATAGCCGCTCGAACATCCCTGCAGCAGGAGCAATAGCGATATCAGCCAGAGCAGCAGAGGATTCGGCAACAAGGTCTCCCATCTTCAGGTTTTCTGTCGGTCCAACAGTATACCCAGTGCAGCCCCAACCAGCATCAGCATCAGCGCAGGCCAGAACCAGTCATTGAGCCCGGTCAGGGCTTCAAAACTGCCCGGCAGCAAATTCTGCTGCAGCACAGGTACCTCTTCACCCTTGCTGTTGATGGTATAGGAGAGGGTATATTTCCAGGGCCATACCTTGTTGAGCGAGCCGAGCATAAAACCACCCAGCAGGGCCAGTGTCAGCATTCTGTGATGATGGAAGGCCCAGCTCAACACGCGGGAAAAACTCAGCAGCCCGACGACACAACCAGCCATAAACACCAGCAGTATGGCCCACTCAAGCCCCTTGATCGCCCCCAGAATGGGCGCATACATTCCCATCAGCAGTAGAATAAAGCTGCCTGATATGCCGGGCAGAATCATGGCACAGATGGCGATCATGCCCGCCAGAAATACAATCAGACTGGAGGGCTCTACGCTGCCCGGCGCCTGCTCCGTGATGATATACGCCAGCAACACCCCCATGGCGAATGTGGCCATCAGGTTCATGTTCCAGCCCCGAATATGCCGGACAACACTCCAGGTGGACGCCAGAATAAGGCCAAAAAAGAAGGACCAGAGCAGAATCGGATATTCATCCAGCAGGTAGAGCACCACCCGGGAGATGGTCAACAGGCTCAGCAGAATACCTGACACCAGCGCCAACAGAAAATTACCGTTCACGTAGCGCCAGCAGGAGAGCAGCCCTTCACTGAAAAGAATACGGACCGCTTCCGGATTGAATTGCTTGATGCTGTCGATCAGCTCTTCGTAGATACCGGTGATAAATGCGATGGTGCCGCCGGAAACGCCGGGGACGGCATCAGCGGCTCCCATCATCATCCCCTTGCCGGAGAGGACCAGATAATCCTTTTTGCTTCGCATTGAGCCTCCTTGCAACCCGTCAGCGCACGGTGCCGCTGAGCAGTGGCACAAAGCGCACCGCTTCCAGCGTTTCGGTTTCGTACTTGTCTTCAGCCACTCGCGTAATCCGCTTCAGGATCTGCTCATCATGACCGACCGGAATGACCAGCCGCCCACCCACTGCCAGCTGCTCCAGCAGCTCATGAGGTATCTCGCGTGGCGCTGCGGTTACCAGAATGCCGTCAAAGGGTGCCTTCTCCGGCCAGCCCATGCCACCATCGGTGTGACGCAGCATCACATTGTGCAGTTTCAGTCGCTGCAAACGCTTGCGTGCCTTTTCCTGCAATGGACGAATGCGCTCAACACTGAACACCTGATCCACCAGCTGTGCCAATACAGCGGTCTGGTAACCCGACCCTGTACCGACCTCCAGTACCTTGCTGAGCGTTTCGCCTTCCAGCAACAGCTCAGTCATGCGGGCCACGATATAGGGCTGGGAGATCGTCTGGTTGTAGCCGATGGGCAGAGCCGTATCTTCATAGGCCCGATGTGAAAGCGCCTCATCTATGAAGATATGGCGTGGCGTATCCCGTACCACATTCAGCACTTCTTCACTGATCACACCCTGATCACGCAAGCGCTGGGCCAGTCGGTCTCGGGTACGGCGCGAGGTCATGCCGATACCCTGCAGATCCATGTCGATCACAGCAGCCCCTCCAGCCAGTCCCCCAGATTGTCCATGCCCGTATAGTGGGTCATGTCGATCTGCAGCGGTGTGACGGAGACAAAGCCGTTTTCAACGGCAAAAAAATCGGTTCCGGGCTCAGCATCCGCTGCCGCGCCGGCACCGGCAATCCAGTAGCGGATGCGACCACGCGGGTCTTCTACCTGCACCGGTGGCTCGGCACCGTGACGATGCCCCAGCCGGGTTACATGAATACCGCGAATCTGGTCCAGCGGCAGGTCTGGTACATTCACATTCAAAACCGTACGTGGCGCAACTACCAGACTGTCCAGCCGCTGCACCAGAGAGGCAACGATTTCTGCCGCGGTTTCATAGTGTTTGGGATGAAAACTGTGCATGGAAACGGCAATCGGCGGCAGGCGGCAGTGACGCCCTTCCGTTGCCGCGGCCACGGTACCGGAGTAGAGCACATCGTCACCCAGGTTTGCACCGGCGTTAATGCCCGACACGACGATGTCGGGACGGCGCTGTTCGGTGAACAGCCCGGAGCCTCCCAGATGCACACAGTCTGTTGGAGTACCATTGATCCCGATATAGCCACTGTGGTGTTGATGGGCTTCCAGCGGCCGGTCAAGGGTCAGGGAATTGCTGGCCCCGCTGCGGTTACGGTCAGGCGCAACAACACAGGTTTCAGCATCCTGCTGCAGTCGCTCGGCGAGTGTGGCCAGTCCAGGGGCGTAAACCCCATCATCATTTGAAATCAGAATCAGCATTATCTGTAGGTATCTCAGTTCACTTCCGCTGAGGCCGCCGCATTCTGCCACTGGCAGAGCTCCCGCAGCACACTGGTGGCAAAGGCACCGGAAGGCAGCTCAAATTCGAGGACCCATTGTCCTTCAGACGCCTCCCGTGCCGCAAGCGCCTTTGGTATCAGGCGCAGTGCACGCCGCTCTTGATTCAGACCCAGCGACTCCAGTCCCTGGCAGATCGCCTGCGCAGATGACAGCACTGCCTGCTCAAAAGCAGCCGCCTCATCCTGGGTCATCAACTGCCCACGCCCCCACATGGGTCCGGTCAGGTGAATGTCTCCCTGCTGCAGCCGGGCCAGAAGTTCAGCACTGTCATCCGCCATAAAGCAGCTTTGACAGCCATCAAGCATCAGCACGTCACCCGGCAGGATACGCTCCCAGAGTCCATCACGGATTCGGGCATTGATTACCTGATTGAACAACCAGGAACGCAGAGCGGAGATATACAGCCCCTTCTTGTGGCGCTGTCGCTCACGCAGCCTGCCTTCCAGCAGCGCCAGCCCCTTGTCGAGATTGCCGCCGGCATTGCCGAAGCGCTGCTCACCGAAGAAGTTGGGTACCCCCTGACGGGTCAACTCGACCCGTTCGAGAAATGCCTCGGGCTCGGTCAGGTCACGCAACCGAATCACGAATCGATTGCCCGACAGGGCACCCAGTCGCAGCTTGCGACTGTGGCGACAGCTGTGCAGCACCTCAATACTGTCACCACCAAACAGGGACCAGTCCAGAGTGCGACCGATGGGCAAGCGTACGCTGAACCACTGCTCGGTAACGGCGTGGCGATCCTTCTTGCCGGCATAGCCCACATCACGCGGGCTGATCTGACAGAAGCTGGCCAGTTGACGCGCTACCCAGTCGGTATTCTCTCCCCGTTTGCGGATATGGAGAAACAGGTGCTCTCCTTCGCCGTCGGGCTCAAAAGGCAACTGCTCAAACACTTGAAAGTCTTCGGGGCAACTGCGGATGGTTGCAGTGGAAGGTGGCTCGCCCAACAGCCATTCGCAGGCGGAATCAAACATCACGGCCTTGGTTGCTCCGGCTCGGGTTCTATCAATTGAAAGAAGGTTTCGCCCTTGCGCACCATGCCCATTTCACTGCGGGCACGCTCCTCCAGCGCGGTCAGCCCACGCTTGAGATCCTGCACTTCGGCTTCAAGGCGCTGGTTGCGTTCGGCCAGCTGCTGGTTTTCCATCTGCTGCTGCAGAATCTGCTGTTCCAGCTGCCATACCTGACGCAGATTGGCCTCACCAAACCAGAGTCGGTACTGAAGACCGGCCAGCAACAGCAGCAATATCAACAGCAACCAGCGATACACGTTCATTCCCCGGGGTCAAAAAAGGGGGCCGGAGCCCCCTCGGATCACACGCCAGCCAATCAGGCCTGGCCCTTGATCTCTTTCAGTCCGTTATAGGCTGCCTTATCGCCCAGCTCTTCAGCGATGCGCAGCAGACGGTTGTACTTGGCTACGCGGTCGGAACGACACAAAGAGCCAGTCTTGATCTGACCCGCAGCGGTACCCACGGCCAGATCGGCAATGGTAGTGTCTTCGGTTTCGCCGGAGCGGTGTGAAATCACGGCGGTATAACCGGCGTCCTTGGCCATCTTGATCGCATCCAGCGTTTCGGACAGAGAGCCGATCTGGTTGAACTTGATCAGGATGGAGTTGGCGATGGCGTTGTCGATGCCACGCTTGAGGATCTTGGTGTTGGTCACGAACAGGTCGTCGCCCACCAGCTGCACCTTGTCGCCGATCTTGCGCGTCAGGCTGGCCCAGCCATCCCAGTCGGATTCGTCCATGCCGTCTTCGATGGACACGATCGGATAGGTTTCGCACAGCTGCGCCAGATAATCACCAAAACCGTCAGCGTCGAACACCTTACCTTCACCGGCCAGGTCGTACTTGCCGTCCTTGTAAAACTCAGAGGATGCACAGTCCAGCGCCAGGGTTACGTCCTTGCCAAGCTCATAGCCGGCATTATCGATCGCTTCCTTGATCACCACCAGCGCTTCTTCGTTGGAACCCAGGTTGGGTGCGAAACCGCCTTCGTCACCCACCGCCGTATTCAGGCCACGGGCCTTGAGAACGGCCTTGAGTGCATGGAAAATCTCAGTGCCGCAACGCAGTGCATCCGGGAAATTGTCAAAGTTCACCGGCTGAACCATGAACTCCTGAATATCGACGTTATTGTCGGCATGCTCACCGCCGTTGAGGATATTCATCATCGGGACCGGCATGGAGAATTGACCGGCGGTGCCGTTGATCTCGGCAATGTGAGCGTACAGCGGAATGCCCTTCTCGGTGGCTGCTGCCTTGGCGGCTGCCAGAGACACAGCCAAAATAGCATTGGCACCCAGATTGGCCTTGTTTTCAGTACCGTCCAGCGCCAGCATTTTGTCATCCAGCGCACGCTGGTCGGTCACATCCATGCCAAGCAGTGCCTCACGGATAGCACCGTTGACCGCAGCCACCGCCTTCTGTACACCCTTGCCCAGATAGCGGGATTTATCACCGTCACGCAGTTCCAGTGCTTCGCGCGAACCGGTGGAAGCACCTGAAGGTGCACAGGCTGTTCCCATTACGCCGGAGGTCAGGATGACATCGGCCTCTACGGTCGGGTTACCACGGGAATCCAGTACTTCGCGTGCCTTGATATTCGCAATCTGAGCCATTGTGCTTGTGTCTCCAGTTAACGCTTGAAAGATTACTGCTGCGCCTGACGGGCCAGCGCGGCTTTGATAAATCCTGTAAACAGGCCATGTCCGTCACGCGGGGTCGAGGTAAACTCCGGGTGGAACTGACAGGCCACAAACCAGGGGTGGTCCGGTGCTTCAACCACTTCGACCAGCTCACCATCCACTGAACGTCCGGTGATTTTCAACCCGGCCTCTTCCAGCAGCGGCACGTAGTTGTTGTTCACCTCGTAACGGTGACGATGACGCTCACGGATCTCGGTGTTGCCGTAGGCCTCGGCCACGCTGGAGCCTGCCGCCAGGTGACAGGTTTGAGCCCCCAGGCGCATGGTGCCGCCCAGGTCGGAGTTCTCGCCACGCACTTCGATTTCACCGGTATGGTCAGTCCACTCGGTGATCAGCGCAATCACCGGATGCGGTGACTGACGATCAAACTCGGTGGAGTTGGCACCGTCCAGTCCTGCCACATGGCGGGCGTATTCGATCACGGCCACCTGCATGCCAAGACAGATGCCCAGGTAGGGCACCTTGTTCTCGCGTGCGAAGCGCACCGCTTCAATTTTGCCTTCTACACCACGCTCACCAAAGCCGCCCGGTACCAGGATGGCGCTGAAACCTTCCAGAATGGCACTGCCCTCGCGCTCGACCCGTTCAGAGTCGATATACTCGATGCGCACCTTCTGACGCAGTGCAATGCCCGCATGCGAGATCGCCTCGATCAGTGACTTGTAGGCATCCAGCAGCTCCATGTACTTGCCGACCATGGCGATGGTCACTTCGCCATCCGGACGCAGGAACGCATCCGCTACCCGGTTCCACTCAGTCAGATCCGCAGCCTTGCAGTTGATGCGGAAACGTTCGGTGACAATCTCGTCCAGATGCTGTTCCCACAGCATGGCCGGAATGTTGTAGATGGTGTTGGCATCCGGCAGGGAGATGACCGCACGCTCTTCCACGTTGGTGAACATGGCCACCTTGCGACGGGAGGACTCGTCCAGTGGCTTCTCTGAGCGGCAGACCAGAATATCCGGCTGAATACCAATGGAGCGCAGCTCTTTCACGGAATGCTGGGTCGGCTTGGTCTTGGTCTCACCGGCCGTTGCGATGTACGGTACCAGTGTGAGGTGCATGAACAGCGCGCGGGAGGCACCCACTTCAGCCTTGAGCTGACGTACCGCCTCCAGGAACGGCAGGGATTCAATATCACCCACGGTGCCACCGATCTCGACCAGTGCCACATCAGCGTCGCCGGCCCCCTCGATCACCCGACGCTTGATCTCGTCGGTGATGTGCGGAATCACCTGTACGGTTCCGCCCAGGTAATCGCCACGACGCTCCTTGCGCAGCACATGCTGATACACACGGCCAGTGGTGAAGTTGTTGCGCTTGTTCATGGTGGTGCGAATGAAGCGCTCATAATGACCAAGGTCAAGGTCGGTCTCGGCGCCATCCTCGGTTACAAATACTTCACCATGCTGGAAAGGGCTCATGGTGCCCGGGTCCACGTTGATATACGGGTCCAGCTTGAGCATTGTAACTTTGAGGCCACGAGCCTCGAGAATAGCCGCCAGAGAAGCTGATGCGATGCCTTTGCCCAATGAGGACACAACACCGCCTGTGACGAAAATATAACGCGTCATGCGGAACCTGTCAGATCAAGATATTGAGGGGAGAAAACGTACTCAAGATGGGACTGCAGGATAGCAAAAGGCGCGCCTCAGGACAAACCAAAACCACTCCAGATCGGCAAGAGACCACCCTCGCTGCTTGCCGCTTCACACAGAGTGATGCCCGGAACCGCAACAATCTCGCCTTCGCTCACCAGCAACGGCTGACAGGACCGCAGCCAGGGCGGCAGTCCCGCTTCCTGCAGCAGCTGTTTCAGACTGACCGAACCGCCTCGCCCAGCCGGGCGCAGGCGCTCACCACCTTGCCGAAACTGCAGCGTCAAGGGCTGACCGACAGGCAGGCCTCGTCTGGCCGGTTGCCACTGCAAGCACCCCAGTGGCAATTGGATCGACTCGCCCACGATCAGATTCCGTTCGCCCTCTTCGACAAGCGGCAGGGGATCGGGCAACAGATAAAGTACACCCTGATGGCGTCTCAACTGATGATCGGGCAGGCGAAAAACCGGCTGGGCATCCGATCGCGCATACAGAAGATCCTTCTCAAGCTGCAGCAACTGAGCCCGCCCCAGCCGATGCCCACTCTGCTCACTGACCCAGACATGCAGCAGGTTGCGCTGACGCGCCAGACTCAGTGCTTTCAGGTGCACGAGACTGATTCCGCCCCGTTTTTCACACTGGGTCATATCCTCCTGCGCACGCTCGGTGAGCAACTCACTGGCTTCACTCATCAACGCAGCGGTTTCACTCCAGCGGGACAGGAGGCCCGGCCAGCGTTGCTTCAGAGCTGGCAACACCGTCAACCGCAGGAAATTGCGGTCATAGCGCGGGCTGGCGTTACTGGGGTCTTCAACAGGCTCAAGCCCGACTTCAAGGGCGGCCCGTTCAAGCCGGTCACGCGGCTGCTGCAGCAAGGGCCGCAGCAGCATGCCCTGCCCCAGTGATCGTGACAGCGGCATGGCCGCAAGGCCCGCCACTCCAGAGCCACGTAACAGCCGCAACAGCAGGGTTTCGGCTTGATCATCCGCATGCTGTGCCAGCAACAGGCAGTCACCGCTCTGCAGAAAGGATACAAAGGCACTGTAGCGCGCTTCACGTGCCGATGCCTCCGAGGCTGAATCGGGTGTAACGCGCATCAAATTGAATGGGATACTCAGCCGTTCGCACTGCTGACGGCAGTGTTCGGCCCACAGCGCCGAGTCGGCCTGCAGCTGATGATCGATATGCAGGGCTACAACGGGCTGCGAGGGCGCAAGTCGCTGCAGCAGGAACAGTAGCAGGGAGGAGTCCAGCCCGCCGCTGAGTGCAACCACCCAGCGACGGGTTTCAGGCAGGGCTGCAAGCTGCTGTTGCAGCGTGTCGAGAAGCTCAGGCAATACAACTGCCTGCGAGGTATCAGTCCTCGAACACACCGTAAGACATCAGGCGCTGATAACGGCGCTCCAGCAGCTCATCGGAGGGCAACTCGGCCAGACGATCAAGCGTCTCCAGCAGGTGCTTCTTCAGGTTGGCCGCCATCAGTTTGGGGTTGCGATGCGCACCGCCCAGTGGCTCGCTGATGACCTGATCCACCAGACCCAGCTCGTGCAGGCGCTCGGAGGTGATGCCCATCGCCTTGGCGGCATCAGAAGCACGCTCGGCACTTTTCCACAGGATGGAGGCACAGCCTTCCGGTGAAATCACGGAATAGGTGCCGTACTGCAGCATCAACAGCTCGTCACAGACACCGATCGCCAGTGCGCCACCGGAACCACCCTCACCGATCACGGTGGAGATGATCGGGGTGTTCAATTGTGACATTTTGGCCAGATTGAAGGCGATCGCTTCGGACTGGCCACGTTCTTCGGCATCGATCCCCGGATAGGCACCGGGGGTGTCGATGAAGGTCAATACCGGCAGCTTGAAACGTTCGGCCATTTCCATCATGCGCAGCGCCTTGCGGTAACCTTCAGGACGCGGCATACCGAAGTTGCGGCGTACCTTTTCCTTCACTTCACGCCCCTTCTGGTGACCGATCACCATGACCGGGCGACCATCAAGGCGGGCCAGACCACCGACAATTGCCTGATCATCGGCAAAGTGACGATCGCCATGGATTTCGTCAAAGTCTTCGAAGACATGCTTGACGTAGTCCAGCGTATAGGGACGTTGCGGATGGCGAGCCAACTGGGAGATCTGCCAGGCCGAGAGATCCTTGAAGATCGATTCGGTCAGACTGCGGCTCTTGTCCTGCAGTTTTTCCAGCTCATCACCCAGATTCAGACCGTCAGTACCTTCATTGACGTGACGCAATTCACTGATCTTGGCTTCAAGTTCTGCGATCGGCTGTTCGAAATCCAGATAATTGGGGTTCATGCGCGTCTGCTTCTGTTCTGTAACATGGGGCCCGAGGGCACTGAATAATTGGACGATTTTAACGGTTGCGCGGGTGGATCACCACCCCATCAGTCATAACACAAGCGTACCGCCTGATTGCCGAACTGCTCCTTCAACTGCAGCAGCAGTTCGTCGGTTGGCGATACCGACCATTCCGGGGCCAGCCATACACGCGCTTCGGCATCTTCACGCCGGTAACGCAGCGCCACTGACAGACTGATCAGAGGGCTGCGCCCCTTGGTCAGTGTCTCGGCCAGCTGCCGCAACTGACGCTGGCCAAGCTGACGGCTCTCACACTGCACTTCGACGCAACGGGCATGTGCCGCTCGCACCTGGGCCATGCTTTGCACCCGGTTGCAGCGTACCTTGAGCCCCCCATTATAGTCATCCTGCACCACTTCGCCTTCGACCAGCAGCACCGCATCCTTGTTGATGATATTGCGGGCTTCTTCATAGGTATCACCAAACAGGGTGACCTCAAGCCTCGCACTGCGATCATCCAGCGTCAGGAAACAGAGATTGTCGCCCTTTTTGGTCTTTTTCAGCCGCATGTCGACGACAAGACCGGCCATCTTCTGGCTGCGGCCGCGATCCGGCTGAATCTCCACCAGCTTGCGGCTGACCAAATGCTTCAGCTCCGCTTCGTACTCGTCGATCGGATGGCCGGTGACATACAGCCCCAGCGTATCCTTCTCGCCCTGCAGGCGCTCCTTGTCGGTCCAGTCCCGCGCCTTGTGAAACTCGGCATAGGGATCCGAGGGCGCTTCAGCCTCCACCGCACCAAACAGATCCATCATGCCGGCATCTTCATTGCGGGCACTTTGATCAGCCGCCTTCAATGCGGCCGGGATCGCATCCCACAACACGGCACGGGAGGGGCCCACGCCGTCCAATGCGCCGCAGCGTACCAGCGCCTCCAGTACCCGCTTGTTGAGTTTGCCCGCCCCTACCCGCTCACAGAAATCGAACAGGTCACGGAAGGCACCGCCCTCCTGTCGCGCTCGCACAATGGCATCGACCGGTCCTTCACCCACACCCTTGACGGCCCCAAGGCCGTAGACCACTTCATCGGAGTCGTTAACAGTGAACATGTACTCGCTGTCGTTGACGTCCGGCAGGCGCACCGTCAGCTTCATCTGACGGCACTCTTCAATGAAGATCACCACCTTGTCGGTGTTCTGCATATCAGATGAAAGCACGGCGGCCATGAAAGCAGCCGGATAGTGCTGTTTCAGCCAGGCCGTCTGGTAGGACACCAGCGCATAGGCTGCCGAGTGCGACTTGTTGAAGCCATAACCGGCGAACTTTTCTACCAGATCAAAAATATTACCTGCCAGATCCTTGTCGATCCCCTGATTGGCGCAGCCCTCAAGGAAGATGCTGCGCTGTTTGGCCATCTCTTCGGGTTTTTTCTTGCCCATGGCCCGGCGCAGCATATCAGCGCCGCCGAGGGTATAACCCGCCATCACCTGTGCGATCTGCATCACCTGTTCCTGATACAGAATGATGCCGTAGGTGGGCTCCAGAACCGGCTGCAGGCTATCGAGCTGGTAATCCGGGTGCGGCCAGGCCAGAGGGGCGCGGCCATGCTTGCGGTTGATGAAGTCATCCACCATGCCTGACTGCAGCGGCCCCGGACGAAACAAGGCCACCAGCGCGATGATATCTTCAAACCGGTTCGGCAGCAGACGGCGAATCAGATCCTTCATGCCACTGGATTCCAGCTGGAACACTGCAGTGGTCTGGGCACTCTGCAGCAGCTTGAACGTATCAGGATCTTCCAGATCGATGGTCTCGATCTCAAGTGCCGCCTCGCCGGTTTTCCTGCGCTTGCGATTGATGGTGTCCAGCGCCCAGTCGATGATGGTCAGCGTACGCAACCCCAGAAAGTCGAACTTCACCAGGCCCGCTTCTTCCACATCGTTCTTGTCAAACTGGGTCACCAGACCCTGACCGTATTCGTCACAGTAGGTGGCGGAAAAATCAGTCAGCTTGGTGGGCGCAATGACCACACCGCCGGCGTGTTTGCCCACGTTGCGGGTAACACCTTCCAGCTTGTAGGCCATCTCCATGATTTCCTGCGCTTCTTCGCTGCCGTTAACGAAGTCGCGCAGGGTTTCCTCCTGCTCCCAGGCCTTGTTCAGGGTCATGCCCACTTCAAACGGGATCAGTTTCGACAGGCGGTCGGCCAGACCAAAAGGCTTGCCCTGCACACGCGCCACATCACGCACCACCGCCTTGGCGGCCATGGTGCCGTAAGTGATGATCTGCGAGACTGCATCGCGGCCGTAGGTGCGGGCCACGTAATCGATCACCTTGTCGCGGTTATCCATGCAGAAATCGATATCGAAGTCGGGCATGGACACACGTTCCGGGTTTAGGAAGCGTTCGAACAGCAGGTCGTATTCCAGCGGGTCAAGATCGGTGATTTTCTGTACGTAGGCCACCAGTGAGCCGGCACCGGAGCCGCGCCCCGGGCCCACCGGAATGCCGTTCTCCTTGGCCCACTTGATGAAGTCCATCACGATCAGGAAGTAGCCGGGGAAACCCATCTGGATGATGATGTCGAGTTCGAACTCAAGCCGCTCTTCGTAGGGCTTGCGCCGTTCCTGATAGTCATCTGCATCCTTGTCGAGCAGAAACGCCAGCCGCTCTTCCAGCCCTTCCCATGACACCTGACGGAAGTAGTCATCCATCAACATCCCTTCCGGAACGGGGTAGCGCGGCAGGTAGTAGGTACCCAGTTCAAGCTCGATGTTACAGCGTCTGGCAATCTCGACCGTGTTTTCCAGCGCACTGGGGATATCACTGAACAGTTCGGCCATCTCATCGGCCGAACGGAAATACTGCTGATCGGAGTAGTTGCGCGGTCGTTGCGGATCGTCCAGAGTGCGGCCCAGGTTGATGCACACCCGTGCCTCATGGGCTTCAAAGTCATCCTGTTTGAGGAACATCACCTCATTGGTGGCCACCAGCGGGCAGCCCGTTCTGGCGGCCAGCTCAACGCTGGCATGCACCAGCGCCTCATCGCCGGAGCGACCGGTGCGCTGAATTTCAAGGTAGAAGCTGTCCGGAAAGACCTGGCGCCAGCTGTCGAGGATCGCCTCGGCATTACCGCTCTGGGACAACAACGCCCGACCCACCTCGCCCTGACGAGCGCCGGACAGGGCGATCAGACCTTCTGCCTTTTCCCGTATCCACTCCACCTTGACCAGTGCGCGCTCGGGGTCAATATTCTGCCCTTCGGCATAGGCGCGGGATACCAGCTCCATCAAGTTACGATAACCCTTGCCCGTACGTACCAGCAAGGTCAGCCGAAAGGGCTCACCCTCGGGCTCGATCGGATTTTGTACCCATAGGTCAACACCGCAGATCGGCTTGACGCCAGCGCCCAGTGCCGCCTTGTAGAATTTGATCAAGGCAAACAGGTTGGTCTGATCAGTGACCGCAACGGCCGGCATTTTCTGCGCCGCCGCCGCGGCCACCAGCGGTTTGATTCTGACCAGACCGTCGAACAGTGAATACTCGGTATGTACCCGAAGATGGACAAAGCGTGGATCAGACATGAGGCTCTCGGTTCAGTTGTTCTCGTACCGGGCGAAAACTGCGTCGATGTTCCGGCAGCGCTCCCAGTCGGGACAGCGCTTCAAGGTGTTCGGGCGTTGGGTAACCCTTGTGTCGTGCAAAGCCGTATTCAGGGAATTGCAGATGCAGCTGCTGCATCTGACGGTCGCGTTCAACCTTCGCCAGAATCGAGGCTGCACTGATTTCGGCTACTCGGGCATCGCCTTTCACGACCGGCTCAGCGGGACAGGCCAGAACCGGGCAACGATTGCCGTCGATCAGGGCATAGTCCGGTGCAATCTTGAGCCCTGCAACCGCCCTCTGCATGGCCAGCATGGTGGCATGCAGAATATTAAGCTCATCAATTTCAGTTGGACTGGCTTTGGCGACACACCAGGCCAGTGCGCGCTCACGGATCAATGCGTACAGCTGCTCGCGTCGCTTTTCACTCAGTTTCTTGGAGTCGGCCAGCCCTTCAATGGGGCGATTCGGGTCCAGAATCACTGCTGCCGCCACCACATCGAAG
>Ga0209345_10003631_pt1 | contig 15696 bp, 15 predicted proteins | sample Cruoilmetagenom7_FD_187294 | JGI IMG/M metagenome (GOLD analysis project Ga0209345, IMG submission 187294) | Oil polluted marine microbial communities from Coal Oil Point, Santa Barbara, California, USA - Sample 7 (SPAdes) (version 2) | ecosystem: Environmental > Aquatic > Marine > Oil seeps ... | reverse complement strand
TGGGGTGAAGAAAATCTTTCAGAAACATCGTTGACAGGTCGGGGGGGGTTGGATCACGCTTGAGCGACAGGGGGCTGCCATGCTGTTTTCGCCGGATCATTCAGTTGTCACGAACTGCTTCGTCAGGCAGGCGCCATGCACCCTTTGATGCGCGGCTACATCCGGGTTGTCGATGCGATCAACCTCCGGCTTGGGCGGTTGGTGATGTATGGCATCTTCGTGATGGTGGCGATCCTGCTGTGGTCCTCGATTTCGAAGACTTTCTTCACGCCCTCGCTGATGACGCTGGAAATGGCGCAGTTCGCCATGGTCGCCTATTACATGCTGGGCGGGCCCTATGCGTTGCAGATGGGCGCGAATGTGCGGATGGACCTGTTCTACCACACCTGGGACGACCGTCGCAAAGCGTGGTTCGATGCCTTCACCGTGCTTTTCCTGCTGTTTTTTCTGGGTGTTCTGCTCTGGGGCGCGCTGAGTTCCACGGCCTATTCGCTGGGCTACTTCGGGCGGGAGCCGCTCACGTTTTACGGTGATCTGATCTGGGCCTTTCTGACGGGTGGTCCAACTGGCGCATCCGAGGTGCTTGGACGGTTCGAGCGCAGCCCCACCGCGTGGCGTCCCTATATGTGGCCGATCAAGGTGCTGATGACGCTGGGCATCTTCCTGATGCTGCTGCAGGCGATTTCCGAGTTCTGCAAGGATGTGCTGCGTCTGCGCGGCGAGGTGGTGTGATGTCCTATGAAATGATCGCCATCTTCATGTTCTCGCTGATGATGCTGATGCTGTTCACCGGCCAGCGCGTCTTCGCGGCCATCGGCGGTGTCGCGGCGGTGTCCGCGATGATGCTCTGGGGCACGGGTGGCGCGGAAATTCCCTTCTCGGCGGCGATGAAACTGATGAAGTGGTATCCGCTGCTGACGCTGCCGATGTTCATTTTCATGGGCTACATCCTGTCGGAAAGCAAACTGGCCGATGACCTCTACAAGATGTTCCACGTCTGGATGGGGCCGGTGTCGGGTGGTCTGGCCATCGGGACCATCGGGCTGATGGTGCTGGTGTCGGCGATGAACGGCCTCAGCGTCGCGGGCATGGCCATCGGTGCCACCATCGCGCTGCCGGAATTGCTCCGGCGCGGGTATGACAAGCGGATGGTGACGGGGGTCATCCAGGCCGGGTCGAGCCTTGGTATTCTCGTCCCGCCCTCGGTCGTGCTGGTGCTTTACGCGATGATCGCACGCCAGCCGGTGGGGCAGCTCTGGCTGGCAGGCGTGGTGCCGGGGCTGATGATGGCCGCGATGTTCGTGGCCTATATCTACATCCGCTGCCGTCTGAACCCGGCGCTGGGTCCTGTCCTTCCGGCCGAAGAGCGCAATGTCACGCGCGCCGAAAAGCTGCGCCTCCTGACGGCGGGCCTTCTGCCCCTGGTGATCTTCGCCGCGATGATGGTGCCCTTCGTCAATGGCTGGACCAGCCTTGTGGAAAGCTCGGCCATCGGCGCAATGACCGCGTTTTTTGCAGCCGTCCTGAAGGGTCGCATGACGCGCGAGGTGTTCGAGACATCGGTGCGCCAGACCCTGATGATTTCCTGCATGTTCATGTGGATCATCCTTGCCGCTCTGGGGTTCGGCGCGATTTTCGATGGTCTTGGCGCGGTGCGCGCCATCGACACGCTGTTCACCGATCAACTGGGTCTGAACCCTTGGGTGATCCTGATCCTGATGCAGCTGTCGTTCCTGCTGATGGGCACGTTTCTGGATGATACCGCGATGCTGGTGATCGTGGCCCCTCTCTATGTGCCGCTGGTAGGGGCGCTGGGGTTTGACCTGATCTGGTATGGCATCCTTTATACGATCACCACGCAGATCGCATACATGACGCCGCCTTTCGGGTATAATCTGTTCCTGATGCGCGCGATGGCACCGCCCGAGATCACGCTGCGCGACATCTACGCGTCGATCCTGCCTTTCGTGCTGGTGATGCTGGCGGCGTTGGCGCTGATCATGATCTTTCCGCAGATCGCACTTTGGCTGCCGGAACTGGTCTATGGAAAATAGAACTCCGCGAGGAGCAAGACGAAGAGGAATGGCAAGAACCACCCTTTTGAAACAAGACAACAGGAGATGATGACGATGACCACAAGACGCAAATTCCTGACCACCGCCGCGATGGCCGGACCTGCCGCTCTGGCGACACCGGCCATTGCGCAAAGCACCATTCGCTGGCGGATGCAGACCTATGCCGGTGCCGCGCTGGGCGAGCATGTGATCAAGCCCGCCATCGACATGTTCAACAAGATCGCGGGCGACAAGATGCAGATCGAGCTGTTCTATGCCGATCAGATCGTCCCCACCGGAGAGCTGTTTCAGGCGCTTCAGCGCGGGACAATCGATGCGGTGCAGTCGGACGACGACTCGATGGCCTCGCCCACCGAAGTTACCGTTTTCGGAGGCTATTTCCCCTTCGCCTCGCGTTACTCGCTCGATGTGCCGGTGCTGTTCAACCAATACGGCCTGAACGAGATCTGGGACGCGGAATATTCCGCCGTGGGCGTCAAGCATATCAGCGCCGGCGCTTGGGACCCCTGCCATTTCGCCACCAAGGACCCGATCAACAGTCTCGAGGATCTCAAGGGCAAACGTGTCTTCACCTTCCCGACCGCTGGCCGGTTCTTGGCCCAGTTCGGCGTGGTGCCCGTGACCTTGCCGTGGGAGGATATCGAGGTGGCCGTGCAGACTGGCGAGCTGGACGGGATCGCATGGTCGGGCATCACCGAGGACTACACGGTGGGTTGGGCGGATGTGACCAATTACTTCCTGACCAACAACATCTCGGGTGCATGGGCGGGGTCGTTCTTTGCCAACATGGACCGCTGGAACGAGTTGCCCGAGGACATGCAGACCCTGTTCCGCGTTTGCTGTGACCAGTCCCATTACTATCGTCAGTGGTGGTATTGGGGTGGTGAGGCGAACCTGCGCGTCAACGGCACCAAGCTGCAACTGACCACGATCCCCGATGAGGAATGGAAAACGGTCGAGGATGCGGCTCTGGTGTTCTGGGACGAGATCGCGTCGGAATCTGAGGTGAAGGCCAAGGTTGTGGACATCTTCAAGAAATACAACGCCGACATGCAGAAGGCGGGACGTCCCTACCGTTATACCTGACGGCTCTTGCGGGCGGCGTCGCTCTGCTCAAGGATGAAAGACGGCCCCGGCATCTGCGCGGGGCCGTCTGCGGGAAAGACAAAAGCGTAAAGACACAAGGGAGGCCGCAAGATGGCCGGATTGATGACATTCGAGGCTTTGAAATCCGCCGTTGCGGCGGGCACCGTGGATACGGTGCTGGCCTGTATCGTGGACATGCAGGGCCGCTTGCAGGGCAAGCGTTTCGTGGCGCAGCATTTCGTGGACAGCGCATGGGAAGAAACCCATTGCTGCAACTATCTGCTGGCGACCGATATCGCCATGGCAACCCCCGATGGCTATGCCGCGACAAGCTGGCAGGCGGGCTATGGCGATTACATGATGAAGCCAGACCTTGGCACGATCCGCCCGATGCCCTGGCTGGAGGGAACGGTCATGGTCATGTGCGACGTGATGGATCATCACGGTCACCACGAGATCGCCCATTCCCCACGCGCGATGCTCAAGAAGCAGATCGCTCGGGTCGAGGCTCTGGGCCTGAGCCCCATCATGGCGACGGAGTTGGAGTTTTTCCTGTTCGCGCGGTCTTTCCGGCAGATCGCAGCCTCGGGTTTCCGTGATCTGGAGCCCATCAGTGATTACAACGAGGATTACAGCATCCTTCAGACCACCCGCGAAGAACATGTGATGCGCCCCTTGCGCAATCATCTCTATGCCGCGGGTATCCCTGTCGAGAATACCAAAGGCGAGGCCGAGGCCGGGCAGGAGGAGCTCAACATCCGCTATGCGCCCGCACTGGATACCGCCGATCATCACACCATTGCCAAACATGCCACCAAGGAAATCGCGGATCAGCAGGGCCATGCCGCAAGTTTCCTGCCGAAATGGCATCAGGACCGGGTCGGCAGTTCATCCCATGTGCATCAGTCGCTGTGGAAGGACGGGCAGAACGCGTTCTACGATCCCGATGCGGAATTCGGCATGTCCGATCCGATGCGCAAATACATGGCCGGGCTGATCCGCTATGCGCCGGATATGACCGTGTTCATGGCCCCCTATATCAACAGCTACAAACGTTTCTCCAAGGCGACCTTTGCGCCAACAAAGACAGTCTGGTCGGTGGACAACCGCACCGCCGGATTCCGCCTGTGTGGTGAGGGCAGCAAGGCGATCCGCGTGGAATGCCGGATCCCCGGATCGGACATGAACCCTTATGTCGCCATGGCTGCGATGCTGGCCGCCGGTCTGGCCGGGATCGAGGAAGGGTTGGAGTTGCAGCGCCCCACGACTGGTGACATCTATCAGGCGACACAAGGTGGCGAGATTCCGAAGACGCTGCGCGATGCAGTCGAGACCTTGCGCCATTCGAAGATGCTGCGGGCCGCGATGGGTGACGATGTGATCGACCACTATACGCGCGCCGCCATGTGGGAGATCGAGGAATTCGACCGCGTGGTGACCGACTATGAAATTGCCCGTGGCTTTGAAAGGGCCTGACCGGAAATGACAAAGACCATCAAATGCATCTCGCCGATCGACGGATCGGTCTATGCCGAACGCCCTGCGCTATCGCAGGACGCAGCCAAGGCGGCGGCGGCGCGTGCTCGTGCGGCGCAGAAGGGCTGGGCTGCGCGGCCCTTGGCGGACCGCATCGCGCTGGTGATGAAAGCTGTCGAGGCTGTCGGTGAAATGAACGATGTGATCGTGCCGGAACTGGCGCATCAGATGGGCCGCCCTGTCCGTTATGGCGGGGAGTTCAAAGGCTTCAACGAACGCGCCACCTATATGGCCGAGATTGCCGAGGCCGCCCTTGCCCCCATCGTGCTGGAGGATAGCGCCGCCTTCAAACGCTACATCGCGCGTGAGGCGCATGGCGTGGTGCTGGTCATCGCGCCGTGGAATTATCCCTATATGACAGCCATCAACACTGTGGCCCCCGCCCTGATCGCGGGAAATACGGTGGTGCTGAAACACGCGAGCCAGACCCTCTTGGTGGGCGAGCGGATGGCCGAAGCCTTCCATGCCGCAGGTATCCCTGCCGATGTGTTCCAGAACATCGTTCTGGATCACGATACGACATCAGCCCTGATTGCCGCGCGCGCCTTTGATTTCGTGAACTTCACCGGATCGGTCGCGGGCGGCCGTTCCATCGAACAGGCAGCGGCGGGCACCTTCACCGGGTTGGGGCTGGAACTGGGCGGCAAGGACCCCGGCTATGTGATGGAAGACGCCGATCTGGATGCCGCTGTCGATACGCTCATGGATGCGGCGATGTTCAACTCGGGCCAGTGCTGTTGCGGGATCGAGCGGATCTATGTGCATGAAAGCCTGTTCGACGCGTTCGTCGAGAAATCCGTGGCGCTGGTGTCCGGCTACAAGCTGGGCAATCCGCTGGAGGCCGATACGACCCTGGGGCCGATGGCCCAGGTGCGCTTCGCCGATTTGGTGCGCGCCCAAACCGCCGAGGCGGTGGCAGCAGGCGCGAAAGCCCTGATCGACCCTGCGCTCTTTCCGCAGGACGGGGGGGCCTACTTGATGCCGCAGATCCTGATCAACGTAGATCATTCCATGCGCGTGATGCGCGAGGAAAGCTTTGGTCCCGTCGTGGGGATCATGCCGGTGAAAGACGATGCCGAGGCGCTGCTCCTGATGAATGACAGCGACTATGGATTGACCGCATCGCTCTGGACCGCCGATGTGGGCCGGGCTGAACGGCTGGGCGCGCAGATCGAAACGGGCACGGTGTTTCTGAATCGCGCCGATTATCTGGACCCCGGCTTGTGCTGGACAGGCTGCAAGGATACCGGACGCGGCGGCGGGCTGTCGGTGATCGGCTATCACAACCTGACCTGCCCGAAATCCTACCATCTGAGGAAACAGCAATGACACTGCGCGCGAACTGGTCCTATCCCACCGCCATCCGTTTCGGGGCGGGCCGTATCTCTGAACTGGCCGAGGCCTGTGCTGCGGCGGGGATCAAGAAACCCCTTCTGGTGACCGACAAGGGACTGGCCAGCCTGCCCATCACCGCAGCCACGCTGGGTCTGATGGAGGCCGCAGGTCTGGGCCGCGCGATGTTCGCCGACGTGGACCCGAACCCGACCGAGATCAATCTGGCCGCCGGTGTCGCCGCCTACAAGGCGGGCGGGCATGACGGGGTGATCGCTTTTGGCGGCGGGTCGGGCCTCGATCTGGGCAAGGCGGTGGCCTTCATGGCGGGGCAGACCCGCCCCGTGTGGGACTATGAGGATATCGGCGACTGGTGGACGCGCGCCGATGCATCGGCCATCGCGCCCATCGTCGCGGTGCCGACCACGGCGGGGACCGGGTCCGAAGTGGGGCGGGCTTCGGTCCTGACCAATTCGGTGACGCATGAGAAGAAGATCATCTTCCATCCGAAAATCCTGCCCTCGGTCGTGATCTGCGATCCGGAACTGACGGTGGGGATGCCGCGCGCGATCACGGCTGGCACGGGGATGGATGCTTTCGCCCATTGCCTTGAAGCGTATTGCTCGCCGCATTTCCACCCGATGAGCCAGGGGATCGCGCTGGAAGGGATGCGGTTGGTCAAGGAATACCTGCCGCGCGCCTATGCCGATGGCACGGATATCGAGGCGCGGGGCCAGATGATGGCAGCGGCTGCGATGGGCGCCGTGGCCTTCCAGAAGGGTCTGGGTGCTATTCATGCGATCAGCCATCCCATCGGGGCGGTGCATAACACGCATCACGGCACCACGAATGCGGTGGTAATGCAGCCCGTCCTGCGGTTCAATCGTGCCGCGATCGAGGGGCGGATCGAGCAGGCGGCGGCCTATCTGGGCATCGCGGGTGGGTTCGACGGGTTCTATGCCTTTGTCGGTAAACTGAACGCCGGCTTGGGCATACCCGCCAACCTGACCAAATTGGGTGTGGTAAACCCCGATCTTGACGCGCTGACCGCATCTGCCTTGCAAGACCCCAGCACCGGCGGCAACCCGGTCGAGATGACGGCTGCGAATACAAAGGCTCTGCTCGAGGCGTGCCTCTGACCTTTTGGAAGAGGCCCGGGGGCAGCCTTGCGGCACCCCCGGTCCGTTTCTTTATTCAACGTCTTCCGGCAGAACCAGATTCAGGATGATCGACAGCCCTGCCGCAGGCAGAAGGCCCGAGGTCAGCAGGATCTGGAGCGTGCGTGGTAGGTGTTGCAGCGCGGTCGGTTCCAGTTGCAGACCCAAACCCACCGACAGCGACACGGCAAAGATCACCATGTTGCGGCGGTTCCATGTGACATCGGATAGCATGTTCACACCTGCCGCGCAGACCATGCCGAACATCACGATCACTCCGCCGCCCAGCACGTTGATCGGCACGGTCGACACGATTGCGCCGAACTTGGGCACCAAACCGCAGACGATCAGAAAGATCGCACCGATGGTTACAACATGGCGGCTCATCACGCCGGTCATGCTGATCAGACCGACGTTCTGGCTGAAGGAGGTATTGGGCAGACCGCCGAAGATACCCGCCACGGCCGTGCCGATCCCGTCGGCATAGGTCGCGCCCTGGATTTCCTTGTCGGTCGCCTCGCGGCCCGCACCGCCCTTGCAGATGCCGGACACGTCGCCGACCGTTTCGATAGCCGAGATCACGGCCATGAAGCACATGCCGATGATGATGGCTGTGTTGAACTCGATCCCCCATTTGAACGGTGTCGGGAATTCGAACAGGCCGGCACGCGCCACGTTGCCGAAATTGACCTGCCCCATCGTGTAGGCCACGACATAGCCCGCGATCAGGCCGATCAAGACTGCGGCGACGGACATCATGCCCCGCGTGAAGAACTTGAGCGCGAGGGTGACCACGATCACCACCAGAGCCGGGGTCCACATGGCCAGCGAGCCGAATTCGGGCTTGCCCATCAACGGGACGCCTCCGGCGGCATACTGGATGCCGACCTTGACCAGCGCGAGACCGATCATCAGCACGATCAACCCAGTGACCAGTGGCGGCAGGGCAAAGCGAAGCCGCCCGATGAAAGTGCCAAGGAAGGTGTGGAACAGCCCACCGATGATGATGCCGGTCATCAGACCGGCAAGCCCTGCGGTACCCTGACCGGCCACGGCCGGGATCATGACGGGCAGAAAGGCAAAGGATGTGCCCTGCACGATGGGAAGACGCGCGCCGACCGGGCCTAAGCCGATGGTCTGGAATAAGGTGGCGATACCGGCAAACAGCATCGACATCTGGATCATGTAGATCATGTTCGGGAAATCAGGCGAGTTCGAGCCAAAGCCGAATCCGGCGGCTCCCGCCACGATGATCGCGGGAGTCACGTTCGAGACGAACATCGCCAGCACATGCTGGATTCCCAGCGGTATAGCGCGGGCAAGCGCCGGGGTGTAGTTGGGGTCGCGCAATTGATCGGGCGTACCCAGCGAGGTGTCAGCCATCCCTGAAGTCTCCTTGTTTGTGTGCGGGGGGTGGCCCTCTTGGCGGGGCCTTGCGGTTCAGCGCGTGATGGTGCGGGGCACCTCAAGCGGGAATTCCTGAAGGTTCGGTGTGGTGCCGATCCGGTCGATCACGGCGAAAAGTCCGGGTGCGTGCAGCGGGGTCAGCACACCGTGCCATGTGCCGCGATGTAGGTTGATGCCCTGCCCCGGGGCGGCGATGAAGGCCGCGATTGGGCCAGGCGCGGGGCCTGCATCCTCGGCCACGATCACCAGCCATTCGGTCATGGACATGGGGATGAAGGCCTGGCTGCCCTCGGGGTGCCGCTCCAGCAGGTCGAGGGTGTAGGGCAGGCGGCGCGGTTCGGCCTTGAAGATGCTGATACCCGCGCGGCCATCCGGGCCGAAATCGAGACTGGCGCGGTTATGCCAGCGACCGCAGAAGCCCTGGTTGATGATCTTGTCCGCCTGTCCCTCTGCCTCCAGCACATCGCCGTAAGGGGCGAAGTCCTGCGCCGTCAGGGGGCGGGCCGTGATCGTGGTCTGCATCGGAACCTCCTGTGGTCGGGGTGAGGGGATGGGTTTGAGTATTTCTGGCAAGATGAAGAGGCGGTCAGAGCGTCAATGAGACGTGGCGGTTCACATCCTTGTAGAGCAGGTAGCGGAAATCTTCGGTCCCGGTGGCGACGCAGGCCTGCGGACAAAAGGCGCGCAGCCACATGAAATCGCCGGGGCCAACCTCGACCCAGTCGGTGTTGAGCAGGTAGCGGGCGGTGCCTTGCAGCACATAAAGCCCGTGTTCCATCACATGGGTTTCGGCAAAGGGGATCAGACCACCGGGTTTGAAGGTCACGATGTTCATATGCATGTCGTGGCGCAGGTCTGTCGGTTCGACAAAGCGGGTCGTGCCCCATTTGTCCGTCCCCGGCATCCAGTTGACAGGTGTGTCCTGGTCAGAGGTCACGAAGGCCGTGGGCCGCTCTATCCCTGCTACAGGTTCATAGCGTTTGCGGATCCAGTGGAATTGCAGCGGCGCGTCGCCGGGATTGGTCAGTGCCCATGTGCTGCCTGCGGGGATATAGGCGTAGCCGCCTGCCGTCAGATCATGGGGTGTGCCGTCGATGGTCAGGCGCATCCGGCCGCTGGCGACAAGAATGGTCCCTTGCGCGCCGCGGTCGGGCTCCGGAGTGTCCGATCCGCCGCCCGGTGCCACCTCGACCGCGTATTGCGCGAATGTTTCGGCAAAGCCCGACAGGGGTCGCGCAATGATCCAAACGCGGGTACGGGTCCAGCCGGGCAGATAGCTTGTCACGATGTCGCGCATCGTGTTGGCCGGGATGAAGGCATAGGCGGTGGTGAAGACGGCCTTGCCGTCGGGCATCACATCCTGTCCGGGCAACCCGCCGGGGGGGAAGGCATAGGTCACAGCATATCCTCGAGTCTGATGCGCGCGATCCGTTCGACCTGCGCGCAGGCGGTTTCGAATTCGGTGGCGCGGTCGTTGTTCAGGCGGGTCTCGAAGGCGGCAAGGATGCTGGCCTTGGTGTTGTCACGCACCGCGATGATGAAGGGGAAGCCGTGCCGCGCCACATAGGCCGTGTTCAATTCGGTGAAGCGTGCACGTTCCGCGTCGGTCAGGGCATCAAGGCCCGCGCTGGCCTGTTCGGCCGTCGATTCCGCCGTCAGCCGTTTCGCGGCGGCCAGTTTGCCCGCCAGATCTGGGTGTGCGGTCAGCACGCCCAGACGCTCTGCCTCGGTAGCGGATCGGAACATCCGCGTCAGCGCGTTGTGCAAACCGGCGGGCGTGTCATGGGCGGGGCCAAGCTCTAGTTCCCAGGCGCGTTCGGCGATCCAGGGTGAATGTTCGAAGACGCCGCCGAAGCGCGCGACGAAATCAGCGCGCGCCATCTGGCTGGGGCGGCTGCGGCGCTGATGCGGATGGGTGGCCGCCCAGTGCTTTGCAATCTCGATGCGGCGCGGGCACCAGACGCCGTCGAAGCCCGCGATATAGTCGATGAGGCGCTTGAGCCCTGCGATCTTGCCCGGCCGTCCGATCAGGCGGCAATGCAGACCCACGGACATCATCGCGGGACGACCATCGGTGCCTTCGGCGTAAAGGGTGTCAAAGGCATCCTTGAGATAGTCGAAGAACTGCCCGCCGGTGATATAGCCGGGTGCCGTGGCAAAGCGCATGTCATTGGCTTCCAGCGTATAAGGGATGATCAGCTGATCGCGTTCCCCGACCTCCAGCCAATAGGGCAGGTCGTCATCATAAGTGTCGCTGATCCAGTCGAAACCGCCTTCTTCCGCCACCAGCCGCACGGTACTGGCCGAACACCGCCCCGTGTACCAGCCGCGCGGGCGCTCCCCCACCACTTCGGCATGGAGGCGGATGGCTTCGGCGATGGCGGCGCGCTCCTCGTCTTCGGGCATGTCGCGGTGATCGACCCATTTCAGCCCGTGGCTGGCGATTTCCCACCCGGCGGATTTCATCGCCTCGACCTGTTCCGGGCTGCGCGCAAGCGCCGAGGCCACGCCGTAAACGGTTACGGGAATCCCCGCCCCGGTAAACAGGCGGTGCAGACGCCAGAATCCCGCGCGCGCGCCATATTCATAGATCGATTCCATGTTCCAGTGGCGCATCCCCTGCCAGGGTGCGGCACCGGCGATGTCGGACAGGAACGCTTCCGAGGCGGCATCGCCATGCAGGATGCAGTTCTCGCCGCCTTCCTCGTAGTTCAGCACGAACTGCACGGCGACCTTCGCACCATTGGGCCACTGGGCCTGCGGCGGGTTCGCGCCATATCCGATCATGTTGCGTGGGTAACGGTTCATCAGTGTCCTCGCATGTGCTGGAAAAACTCTATGACAGTCAGGCGCTGTTTATTTTCAAGAAATCCGATAAAGACTTATCCGACAATCATCGCGCGGCATTTGCCTCTGTCCTGCGCTATGGCTTGGGCTAGACTGCCCATCAATACCGCACAAAAGGAGCGTTCCATGTCGCAGGGATACCTGACCACCCATGTTCTGGATACCGCGCGCGGTTGCCCCGCCGCCGGTCTGGCCATCGACCTCTACCGGATCGAGGGGGATGTACGGGTGCATCTGGCGCGCAAGGTCACGAATGATGACGGGCGAACTGACGCGCCTATCCTGCCGCAGGGACAGTTCGCGGCGGGTGTCTATGAGCTGGAGTTCCACGCAGGTTCCTATCTGGATGCAACAGGCACGCCGCCGGAGGCCCCGCGTTTTCTGGACGTGGTGCCGATCCGTTTCGGGATCTCGGACGGCGCTGCGCATTACCATGTGCCGCTGCTGCTGTCGCCCTTTGGCTATTCCACCTATCGGGGCAGCTGAGGCCGCACCCCCACCGGATGGACAGTTGCCCGCGCGCGGGATATTCAGCGCGCATGGCCCAGACGAAATCAGACCCCAATTACAAGGTGATCGCCGAGAATCGCCGCGCGCGCTACGATTACGCGATCGAGGAGGATATCGAATGCGGTATCATCCTGGTGGGGTCCGAGGTGAAATCGCTGCGCGAGAACGGGGCGAATATCGCGGAAAGCTATGCCTCGGTCGAGGATGGTGAGCTTTGGCTGATCAATGGCTATATCGCGCCATTCCAGCAGGCCCGTGTCTGGAAGCACGAGGAGCGTCGGCGGCGCAAGCTGCTGGTCTCGCGCAAGGAACTGGCACGGCTGTGGAACGCCACGCAGCGCAAGGGCATGACCCTCGTGCCGCTGGTGATGTATTTCAACGATCGGGGTCTGGTGAAGCTGAAGATCGGTGTCGCCAAGGGCAAGAAGAACCACGACAAGCGCGAGACCGAAGCCAAGCGCGACTGGGCCCGCCAGAAGCAGCGCCTGCTCAAGGAGAGCTGATTGCGCCTGAAAACAGGGGTTTTCAGGGTCAGGCAAAGGCCCTTTGACTTGCCAGCCTGTGACCCCCGATGTAGGCAGGGCAAGACGCATCAACAGGGGGTTTCCCATGGCACTTGATGATCCCAGAACGCTGGTATCCACAGATTGGCTGGCCGCGCATATGAAGGACCCGGATCTGCGGATTCTGGATGCCAGCTATTTCATGCCCGGCGATCCGCGTGATGCCAAGGCCGCCTATGCCGCAGCCCATATCCCCGGCGCACGCTTTTTCGATATCGACGACGTCAGCGACCACCGTTCCGACCTGCCGCATATGGCGCCTCCGGTCGAGAAATTCATGTCCCGGATGCGCGCCATGGGCGTAGGCGATGGACATCAGGTGGTGGTTTATGATGCCGAGGGCCTGTTTTCCGCGGCACGTGTCTGGTGGTTGTTCCGCCTGATGGGACAAATGGACATCGCCGTGCTGGACGGTGGTTTCCCGAAATGGCTTGCCGAGGGCCGTGAGGTCGAGGATATGGCCCCGATGGTGCGGGACCGCCACATGACGGTGCGCCGCCAAAACCACATGGTCAAGGATGTGACGCAGGTCTCGGCTGCATCGAAGCTGGGTGATTACGAGATCGTGGATGCCCGCGCCGCCGAGCGTTTCGCAGGCGAAGTGGACGAGCCACGCCCCGGTCTGCGCAAGGGGCATATCCCCGGATCGAAAAGCCTGCCGTTCAAGACTCTGCTGAACCCCGATGGCACCATGCTTGACGCGGATGGTCTGCGCGCCGCCTTTGCCGCTGCGAATGTGGACCTGTCCAAGCCTGTGATCACCACCTGCGGGTCTGGTGTGACGGCGGCCATCATCAGCCTTGCGCTGGAACGGATCGGCAAGACCGACCATTCGCTTTATGACGGGTCATGGTGCGAATGGGGTGCTTTCCCCACACTGCCCGTCGCAACCGGAAAGGCCTGAAACGCTCATGTTTTCGAACCTGAAAGAACATCCCGCCGACAAGATCCTTGCGCTTATGCAGCTCTACAAGGACGATCCGCGTCCGACCAAGATCGACCTGGGTGTCGGCGTCTACAAGAACGCCGAAGGGGTGACCCCGGTGATGCGCGCCGTCAAGGCCGCCGAACGCAAGCTGGTCGAGGAACAGACGACCAAGGCCTATGTCGGGCTGGCAGGTGATCCGGCATTTTCGGACGTGATGATTGATCTGGTGCTGGGCGGTGCCGTGCCCCGCGACAGTATCGCCGCTGCTGCCACGCCGGGTGGCACGGGTGCGGTGCGGCAGGCTTTCGAGCTGATCCGCATGGCGAACCCCGATGCCCGCATCTTCGTCTCCAATCCGACTTGGCCGAACCACGTCACCATCCTGAACTATCTGGGCATGGAGGTGGTCGAATACCGCTACTTCGACGCCGAGACGCGCGGCGTCGATTTCTCCGGGATGATGGCCGATCTGGCCGATGTGCGCGCAGGCGATGTGGTTCTGCTGCATGGCTGCTGCCACAACCCGACCGGGGCCAACCTGAACCTGACCGAGTGGAAAGCGGTGGTTGATCTGCTGCTGAAAACCGGTGGCGTGCCGATGATCGACATCGCCTATCAGGGCTTTGGCGACGGGCTGGACGAAGACGCGCTTGGCGTTCGTTTGGTGGCATCTTCGGTGCCGGAATGCCTGATCGCGGCAAGCTGCTCCAAGAATTTCGGTATCTACCGCGAGAGGACCGGTCTGCTGATGGCCGTAGCGCAGGACAAGGGGCTGCGTGGTCTGACACAGGGCTCGCTCAATTTCCTGAACCGGCAGAATTTCTCGTTCCCGCCGGACCATGGCGCCCGCGTGGTGACCGAGATCCTGACCGATGCCAAGCTGCGCGCTGACTGGGCGTCCGAGCTGGAGGAGGTGCGCCTTTCGATGCTGGATCTGCGCAAGCAACTGGCCGCCGAATTGCAGCGCGTGTCAGGGTCCGACCGTTTCGGTTTCATCGCGCAGCATCGCGGCATGTTCTCGCGTCTGGGCACCACGCCCGAGATGGTGGCCCGCCTGCGCGAGGAGCACGCGATCTACATGGTGGGCGACAGCCGCCTGAACGTCGCCGGTCTGAACAAGACCACAGTGCCGATCCTGGCCAAGGCCATCGTGGACTGCGGTATCTGACAGGTCACATGAGACAGGGCGGGATCATCCCGCCCTTTTCATTTCCTTAGTCTACTCCGCCTCGACCGCGCGGGAACACCAATAGGAAATGATCGCGTTCCGCGACATCCCCCGGCGCAGCGCCACCTTGTCGATCTGCGCCAGCAGATCGGCATTGAAGCGCAGCGCGACAGGCACCTTGACCGCGCGCTGAGGAGCTTCGGGGACGGTTTCGGTCTTCTCGGCGGATTTCTTTGACTTCTTGGCCATGGTCATACCCCATCGTCTTGATGGGATATGTATATCACAAGACAGCCATTCAGGTGTGCGAAATTGATCAGGCCAAGGCAAGGTGCCTGCCTCGGCTTTGCCGGATCAGTTGATCAGCCCGGCAAAGCGCATCGCATCGTCCATGCGCGCCTTGACGCCATCGGTCAGGCCGACCAGCGGCAGACGGACCTCATCACTGCACAGGCCAAGGCGGGACATCCCGTATTTCGCGCCTGCGACCCCCGGTTCAGCGAAAATCGCCTCATGCAAGGGCATCAGCCGGTCCAGAAGGGTCAGTGCGGTCGCGTAGTCACCCTTCAGCGTGGCGGTCTGGAATTCGGCGCACAGCTTGGGCGCGACATTTGCGGTGACCGAGATGCAGCCAACGCCGCCATGAGCGTTGTAGCCAAGCGCGGTGGCATCTTCGCCCGACAGCTGAATGAAATCCGGCCCGCAGGTCATGCGCTGCTTGGGCACGCGGCTCAGGTCGCCGGTTGCGTCCTTGACGCCGACGATACGCGGCAGTTTCGCCAGTTCGCCCATGGTGGCGGGCGACATGTCCACGACCGACCGGCCCGGAATGTTGTAGATGATGATCGGCAGGTTGCAGCAGTCATGGATCGTCTTGAAATGCGCGATCAGACCGGCCTGCGTCGGCTTGTTATAATAGGGCGTCACCACCAGCGCGGCATCGGCGCCGACCGCTTCGGCATGCTGGATCAGGCGGATACCTTCGGCGGTGTTGTTCGAACCCGCACCCGCGATCACGGGGATGCGCCCGGCGGCGGCCTTGACCACCTCCTCGATCACGATTTCATGTTCGCGATGCGTCAGCGTC
>Ga0209345_10003629_pt1 | contig 15703 bp, 13 predicted proteins | sample Cruoilmetagenom7_FD_187294 | JGI IMG/M metagenome (GOLD analysis project Ga0209345, IMG submission 187294) | Oil polluted marine microbial communities from Coal Oil Point, Santa Barbara, California, USA - Sample 7 (SPAdes) (version 2) | ecosystem: Environmental > Aquatic > Marine > Oil seeps ... | reverse complement strand
TTGGCGGCGCAGTCACCAGATACGTAACCGGCATTGGGTATAATGTGGTAATGGAACTGCCGCCTATGCTGATGCCTTGGCTCATTTTCCCGGTCGCCGGCGTACTTATGCGCAGCGGATCACATATCGCGGTCGATTTTCTACCTGAACGTCTGCCTCCTAAGGCGGGGCGGGGGCTGCGGGCAGTCGTTGCACTCATTGCTTTCGTGGCAGGGCTGACGTTTCTATACGCCGGATATGACGCCACCGCGCTCTTCAAAATGGTCGGACAGAAGACTGAGATGGAGTGGGCATTCCCGATCTGGTGGATCTACCTGTCTTTCCCGGTTGGCTTTGCGATCCTTACCAGTTTCGCACTTGAGAACCTGCTGCTCGCTTTGTTCGGGGACGAGGATACGAAACTGCCTAATCCAAATCTCAATCGAACGGAGGCATAACCCATGGTTCCCGTCGCTATCGGCCTCTCGCTTCTCTTGCTTTTTCTTTCGCTCCCCATTTTTCTCGTCTTTGGGATTGGGTCGAGCGCAGTTGCAATCCAAGGTCTTAACCTGCCTTGGTCTACGTTGATCCAGATCGCTTTCGGGGCGGTCACCAAACAGGTTCTGCTGGCCATTCCGCTCTTTATTTTTGCGGGCTTGGTCATGCTGCGCTCCGGTGTTGCACGCCGTCTTGTCAACTTCGCAATGACGCTGGTCGGACACTGGCCGGGCGGACTGGGGGTCGCGATGGTCATTACGATGGGCTTTTTCGCGGCATTCTGTGGGTCCATCCTTGCGGCGATCACGGCGGTTGGTTCAATCATGATGCCGCAAATGTTGAACAAGGGGTATTCGGCGCCGTTTACCGTGGCGCTTGCTGCTGCGGCGGGTTTGCTCGAAGCCCTCATCCCGCCCTCAAACGCTGCGATTATCTATTCCGGTCTGACCGGAGTGCCGGTGTCGGACACCTTCGCCGCAGGCGTCATGCCGGGGCTTACGTTGCTGTTCATCTTGATCTTGGTGGTCATTGTGCGGTGTTGGCATATGGAGCGGGAAGTTCGTGCCACGCTTCAGCAGCGGATAAGTGCCTTTCGTCAGGCATTGCCCGGGTTGCTGACGCCAGTGATCATTCTTGGCGGCATCTATAGTGGGCTGCTAACGCCTTCAGAGACGGCTGCTGTGGCTGCGGTCTGGGCGATCTTTTTGGGCTTTGCCGTCCACCGTGAGTTGACCTTTGAAGGGCTTTGGCAGTCGCTACAGGGGACGGCGATCACGACATCGGTAATTTTCTCGATCATCGCGATGGCGACATTTCTGTCGGTGGTCCTTACCTACACTCAGGCCCCGCAAAAGCTCACCACCTTCTTTGTCGAATTTGGTGTTACACCCATCATGTTCCTCTTCGTGGTCGGTGCGATCTGTCTGATCCTCGGCACCTTTGTCGAGATTGTTCCAGTGTTCTATCTGACCGTTCCGGTATTTATGGCCGTGGCGATGACACTCGATGTCCCCCTGACACATCTCTACATCGTCTTTACAGCTTTCGCGGGTCTTGGGCTGCTGACGCCGCCGGTCTGTGTCGGACTTTATACGGCGTCAAGCGTGATAAACCTGTCTGCGGACCGAGCTTTTGGCAACGCTTTGATGTTCGTCGGAGTGGGGATCGTCTATGCCGTTTTGATGATATTGCTGCCGGGTCTGGCGACATGGCTGCCTGAGACGTTGCGGTGACGCGACGGCTGCAGCTTTCTGATGCGGGCGGCGGGGTGGCTGTCGTCACGCTTGACCGCCCGCAGGCGATGAACGCGTTCGATACCGTCATGGCTGAAGAGGTGCTCACCCTTTTTGGCACCACGCTAAGGCGGCGCGACGACATTCGCGCCGTCGTGCTAACCGGGGCAGGGGAGCGTGCCTTTTGCGTCGGGGCGGATCTAAAAGAACGTGCTGGCATGTCGAATGATGCATGGCGCAAGCAACATGCGCTGTTCCGCGAGGCGTTTCAAAGCCTATGGAATTACCCTTGGCCAATTATTGCAGCAGTGCGTGGCTTTGCGCTTGGCGGCGGCTGCGAACTGGCCCTTGCGGCCGACTTTATCCATGCCGCTGACACCGCGGTGTTTGGATTGCCCGAGATCACACTTGGTATCATGCCGGGAGTGGGCGGAACGCAGCATCTGGCCCGCGCTGTCGGTTTACGCCGCGCCAAGGAATTGATCTTTACCGGAGAGAAGTTCTCGGCGCGTGAGGCGTTGGAATGGAAGCTTGTAAATGCGCTGCACCCGCCAGGTGAAGAACTGGCTGCCGCAATTTCCGTGGCGCAACGGATTGCCGCCAACGCCCCGCTTGCTGTGCAAGGGGTGAAGCGGGCGATGGACGCGGGCATGGATGGCCCTTTGCAGGTGGGGCTGGCGCTGGAGGTCTCAGTTCATCAACGCCTTTCTGCCAGCGAGGACCGAGTCGAAGGCGTTGCGGCATTTAATGAGAAAAGGGAAGCTCGATGGAAATTTCGCTGAACGAAAAGGCTGCACAGGCGGCGGATTCCGCGCGTGAGTCGGGTGCTACGGCGATTTCGGAAAGCGACGCCAAGGCCCTTTTGCGTTCTGCCGGTATTGTCGCGCCTCAGGGAATTTTCCTACGAGAAGCAGACGACGTGACCGATACCGTATTGTCAAAGTTGCGTCCACCGATGGTTGCGAAAGTCTTGACTCGCGATGGGGCGCATAAGTCAGATTTTGGCGGTGTAAGGCTGAACCTTCAGTCGGCAACCGAGATAAAAGAAGCGTTAAGCGATATCGGTGCGGCTGCAAAGAACGCTGGCGCAGCATTGGATGGCTTTCTTGTGGAGGAGCAAAGCCCCGCAGGCATTGAGATGGTCGTAGGGGGGTTTTGGGATCCCCGGCTTGGACCCTGCGTGATGGTCGGACTAGGTGGCGTCTTTGTCGAAGTGTTTGAGGATGTTTCCTTTCGTGTTTGTCCGATCTCCGAAACGGATGCGCGCAGTATGATCGACGACTTGCGCTCTGCACCGCTACTGCGCGGGGTGCGCGGGACGGCGGCCTGTGACGAAGACGCGATTATCGCAGCCCTTCTCTCATTCGGGGGGGAGGGGGGGCTGATGTCAGCGTTGGACGGGCAGGCCACCGCGATCGAAATCAATCCATTGATCGTTCACGAAAGCGGAGCTGTTGCCGTTGATGCACGCATCCTGCTCGCCCCGACAGCAGAGGAGAAAGTACCAGCGGCCCCTGATCTTGACCCTGATCATATTTGTGAAAAGTTCCGGCCGCTATTTATGCCGCAATCACTTGCTGTGATCGGCGCCTCGGCGAGCGGGACGAGTTTTGGCAATGAAGTGATCCGCCACAGCCTCGCTTATGGCTTCAAGGGGCAAGTGTATCCGGTGCATCCAAAGGCGGCTGAGGTCGAAGGATATCCGGCCGTGCCCCGCCTTGCCGATTTGCCTGAACCAGTAGATTTTGCCTATGTCGCAGTTGCCGCAGAAGCTGCAATCGACGCCATCGCGCAGGCGCCGGGCAGAACGCGCTTTGTTCAGGTTATGTCATCGGGTTTCGGAGAGGCTGAGGAAGGACAAGGCAGGCAGGCACGTCTTATCCAAGCGGCGAAGGATTCAGGCACACGGCTAATCGGGCCAAACTGCCTTGGTATCCATAGTCCCCGGGGCGGGCTGACCTTCGTTGGCGGGGCAACGCCAGAGCCAGGCGGGGTCGCGGTGATCTCGCAGTCTGGTGGGCTTGCTGTAGACGTGATCTTGCGCGGGGAGCAGCGCGGATTGCGGTATTCTGCCGTGACCACATTGGGCAATTCTGCTGATCTCGGACCAACCGATTTGCTCGAATATCACCTGTGCGATCCTGACACCAAAGTTATCGGACTTTATATTGAGGACGTTGGCGACGGGCGCCGTTTTGTGCAGCGTTTAAAGGAGGCGGGCGCGCGCAAGCCGATTGTATTGCTCGTAGGCGGACAGACCGCTGCAGGCCGCCGGGCGGCGGCGTCTCATACTGGCGCGCTCGCGGCAGAGACGCGCCTATGGGGTGGCATATCAAAACAGACTGGCATCGCCATCACAAAAACGCTGGACGACTTTTTGGATGCCTTGCTTGTGCTTCAGGCGGAAGCTGGCCGGCCAACCCGGCCAATGACGCGCATCGCGCTCTTTGGCAACGGCGGCGGCACCAGCGTTCTCGCCGCCGATGCTTTGTCTCGGGCAGGTTTGCAAACGCCGGAAGTGCCAGAAGATGCGTTGCGACAGCTCGAAACACTAGGACTTCCGCCCGGTACGGGGCTGAACAACCCTGTCGATACGCCGGCGGGCACATTGCGGCACCGCAATGGCGCGGTCGCAGGCGAAATTCTCGACATTTTGGCAAAAGCGGGGGGATATGACGCCGTTATCGTGCATGTGAACCTGCCGGTCTTTACCAGCTCTGCCAATCAGTCAGTAGATGTGATTGGCGGGTTAGTGCGTGAGGCTGTCCGCGTCAGTGCATTGCCAGATGCGCCTCGGATTGTATTGGTGCTGCGGTCCGATGGGGCCGAGGCGACTGACGCGCGCCAACGCCGCGACAGCGAACGCGCGCGTGCCGCAGGATTGGCTGTGTTCAAAGAACTGCCTGAAGCCGCTCGTGCGCTAAGTGCTTTGTCAACTTGGACCGGTTTTTTGCACCCAGAGGGGCAGGTCACTGTGCAATGACCGTTACTTATTCTCTTGCTCCGCAAGCAGCATCTTGATCGCCATTGCCCGCGACCTGTCGACAAGGCTGCGTGCGGTCTCTTCCGCTTCGTCTTCTGCCCCAGCCTTTATGCTTGCCAATAGCTTGGCCCAAGTCTTGGCCGACGTCTGGCGGCGTTCGGGCGTGGACAGACCGATACGGGTATAGCGGATGGTCTGGTGGAACAGGGAATAGACGATCGAGGTAAGCTGTTCGCTTTCGGTGCCCGCGCAGAGCAGAAAGCTAAGTTCCTGACTTATCGTGACATAGCGTTTGACGTCTTGATCGTCCTGCGTCGTGAGCCCTTGTAGCTTTTCGATCCGCGCTTCAATCTGCGACAGATCTTTTGATGGAGCGCTACGCGCCAACCGCCTGGCCGCAAGACCGACAAGCACCGCACGAATTTCGAAAAGGTCATCGACCTCTGGCACGGTCAGTTTACTAACGATAGCGCCGCGCCGCGGTTGAATCGTAACGAGACCAACGTTCTCCAAAATGCGCAAGGCCTCGCGGACTGGACCGCGACTGACTTGAAATTTCTCAGAAACAGCGACCTCATGGATGCGAGCACCCGGCGCATATTCTTCGTTCACAATCGCTTCCGCCAGTTGTGTCGCGATTTGCTCGGCAAGCGAAAGTGCTTGGGGGCCTTCCGGTTGACCGGGAAGGGTCGCTCCCAAGCTGTGTTCGAGGCGGCTAATATTTCCTAAGGTCACATCAGATTCCTATCGACGAGCTCAAAATTCGATTGAGCAAGAGCCTATAGGGTCAAGTGTTGACAATAGCAATGGTTTGATCTTCGGCAATCGCGCTGCCTTCGTCCACCAACAATTCCTTGATCGTTCCGGCGCAGGGGGCGAGGACCGGGATCTCCATTTTCATGGATTCGAGGATCATAATGACATCGTCTTCTTCGACCTTGTCTCCTAATCCGACTTCGATTTTCCACACGGTTCCGGTGATTTCTGAGCAGACTTTTTCTTCAGCCATAGTATCTCTTCCTACTTATGTTTGTTCTACAGAGCGACGCGGGATGTTAGAATGTGGTAGGCCAACTGGCGAGCGCTCGGCGCGACAGGCCACGTTCCCTGCCGCGAGAATGCACGTCCAGCATAGACATTAGCCACTGACGAGTCTCGCGTGGGTCGAGCACAGATTGTGCCGAAAAGATTTCGGCAAGATCATATGCGGACGTTTCGCGGGAAATCTCGGCTTTGAGTTCCTCAAACTTCTGCGGATCGCTTTCAGCCGTGACTCCATAGAGCACGTTTACGCCGATATTGGGGTCCATGAAGCCCACATCTCCGGTCGTCCAGGCGGCCATCTCATCCGAATTTCGTGAGCCACCCATATTAAGATAGGCTTGGCCGTAGGACTTGCGCGTCACGATGGAAAGCTTTGGCACGCTGCACATTTGCAGAGCGGATATGAAATTCATGATTTTGCCAGGGGCCTTGCGCCGTTCCCCTTCGATCCCAATTAGAAAGCCCGGCGTGTCAGTCAGCATGACAATCGGGATGTTGAAGCTGTCGCATAGGACTAAAAAGCTGGTGATTTTGTCACAACCGTCTGGATCAAGCGCGCCGCCTTTGAACATTGGGTTCGTGGCCACCACACCCACAACCTTGCCGCCCATCCTTGTGAGTGCGGTTGTCGCAACCCGACCAAAGCGAGGCTTCAGTTCGAAGACGGAGTCCGGATCAGCAATCGCGGCAATGAGCTTGCGCACGTCGTAAACCTTTTGGCGCTCTGCGGGGACAATATCGGTGATCGGAGCGCCGTCATAAGCACTTTCATCTGGCGCCTCTGTTTCGGGCGGCAGTTCTCCAGCATGGGAGGGTAGGTAAGATAAAAAGCGCTTTATCAGGTCGAGCGCCTCTTCGTCACTGTCCACAGCGTAGTCAACTAGGCCCGTTTTCTGAGTATGGAGCTTCCAGCCGCCCAACTCTTCGAGTTCGACTGCTTCGCCAATGGCAAGTGACGTCACGCGCGGTGATGAGACCGCGAGACAGGCACCTTTGCGCATCACCACAAAGTCCGAGAGCATCGTAAACCACGTGCCGGTGCCATAGCTCGGCCCCAAACAAGCCGCGACATAGGGAATTTCGCGATTGCGTACAAATTGTTCAGGGTCTTGGCCGAGGGCACCAGTGCCCTGCGCGCCCATCGTGTCGGGGATGCGGGCGCCGGAGGTCTCGTTTAAAAAGATCATCGGCATGCCGTTGCGGATCGCTGTGCGACGCAAATGACCCATCTTACGCACATTTGTCAGGCTTGAGGACGCGCCTAAGGTGGTGATGTCACACGACACGATCGCGGCGGGCCGGCCTTCGATCCGCCCATAGCCACAGACTTTTCCGTCTGCGGGGGACTTCTGCCGCATCGCTGGAATATGCGAGGTCGCGAGCATGCCCGTTTCAGCGAAACTATCGGCATCCATTATATAGTCGATCCGTTCGCGCGCATCGAGCAGCCCCGCAGCTTTGCGCGCAGCGAGCTTTTCTTCTCCGCCCATCTCCATGACACGCGCGCGGCGTGCCTTCAGTTCTTCGGCGAGCTCGTCATGTCGTGACATAGGGTTTCCTCCAGTCGTGTTCTGTATTGATTGATGATGAAATCATTCACAATGTCAACAATAGTTGTTACGCTGACTTTGCATCGGCAAGCCCGGTGATTGAGATACGGGAAAGGGATTCCTCTATGAGCTGGCAGAAAGAAGTTGATGAGATAGCGCGGCGCAAAGCGATTGCAGAGGACCTTGGCGGCGCCGATGCGGTAGAGCGCCAGCACGCCGCAGGGCGGTACACCATCCGCGAGCGCATCGATATGATCGCTGACAGCGGCAGCTTCCGTGAAATAGGGGCGATGGCGGGTAAGGCGACCTATGACGCGCAGCATAATCTGACCTCTGTGCGGCCCTCGAATGCGGTTATCGGGACGGTGAAGCTCGACGGGCGTAAAGTCTCGATCGACGGAGATGACTGGACCATCCGCGGCGGCTCTTCCGAGGCGACTGTCTCGGAAAAATGGATCTATGCCGAAAACTACGCGCTCGAAATGCGTATGCCTTTGATTCGCCTTGTGGAGAGCGCAGGCGGCAGCGTGCGGCTTTTAGAGCAGCAAGCTTCCACCAAAATCCCCGGCTACGCTACGTGGAAGATGGCCTCGATGCTTGGGTATGTTCCGGTCGTTGGTCTGGCGCTTGGCCCCTGCGCCGGGCTGGGCGCGCTCAAGGCCGCCTGCGCGCATTATTCTGTCATGGTCAAAGGCAAGGCACAGGTCTTTGCCGGTGGCCCGCCGGTGGTAGAGCGCGGCATGGGCGTGAAGGTTGATAAAGAAGAGTTGGGCGGTGCCAAGGTCCATGTGCGCGAAAGCGGGGTCATCGGCAATGAAGCAGAGACCGAGGAGGAGGCCTTTGACATGGTGCGCAAGTTCCTGTCCTACCTGCCGTCGAGCGTGTTCGAAGCCCCACCCGTGGTCGCCTGCGACGACCCCCGCGACCGCCGCGAGGAAGAGCTTTTGTCGATCATCCCACGCGAACGGCGCCGTGTGTACAAGCCGCGGCGTCTGATTGAGCTGGTCATGGACGCAGGCTCGGTGTTCGAGTTGACCCGACACTATGGCCGATCCGTCGTAACTTGTTTCGCACGTCTCGACGGCCGCCCAGTGGGGGTGATCGCCAATGATCCCATGCATTATGGCGGCGGCCTGACGCGCGCGGCGGCTGAGAAGATGGAGGCGTTTGTCGATCTATGTGACACGTTCCACTTGCCCGTGGTCAACTTCGTTGATCAGCCCGGTACGGTTGTGGGCCCCGAGGCCGAGCGTATGGGCACCGTCAAAGGCTCCGTACGAGTGGTCTCAGCGATCGAGCAAAGTCAGGTGCCATGGTGTGCGATCATAGTGCGGCGGCTCTATGGACTGGCGGGCACGACTTATGGCCGGATGCAGGGGATCAACCTGCACTACGCTTGGCCTTCGGCCCGTTGGGGGTCGATCCCGGTGAGCGGCGGGGTCGAGGCGGCTTACCGCAAAGAGCTTGAAGCCCTCTCTCCCGAGGACAGCGCCGCACGCCTCGCCGAGCTAGAAGCGCAATACGACCATTTGGAATCACCTTTCCTCACGGCCGAGCGCTTCAAGGTGCCTGACATCATAGATCCCCGCGACACACGGGCGTTACTGAACGATTGGCTGGACGATGCCTGGCGGCTACTGCCCGAACAGTTGGGTGTCAAAAGCCGCACGATCCGCATTTAACTAAGGAGCAGACAATGAAACGAATTTTGGTCGCCAACCGGGGTGAGATCGCCTGTCGCGTGATCCGGGCCGCGCAGAAACTAGGGCTGGAAGCCGTCGCGGTCTATTCGGATGCGGACGCCAAGGCGATGCATGTGGAGATGGCAGACACCGCAGTGCATATTGGCCCACCGCCAGCCGCTGAGAGCTATCTGCAACAAGGCGCGATCCTTGCCGCAGCGCAGGAGAGCGGCGCCGATGCGATCCATCCAGGCTATGGGTTTATGGCTGAAAACGCCGATTTCGCCCGCGCCGTTATGGACGTCGGGCTAATCTGGATTGGACCACGCCCAGAAACGATTGAGGCGATGGGAGACAAGCAGCGGGCGCGCGATCTGGCGCAGAAAGCCGGCGTGCCGGTAGCGCAAGGGTCGGACCGTTTGCTTCCCGGCGGGCTCGACGGGCTCGAAGAGATGGCCGAGGCAGTGGGGTATCCGCTGCTGGTCAAGGCCGCAGCAGGCGGCGGTGGGATTGGAATGCGCCGTGTGGACGGTCCCGACAAGCTGCGCAAGACGGTCGAATCGACGCAGTCCATGGCTGAGCGTAGCTTTGGCGATGGCTCTGTCTATCTGGAACGCTTCATTCCGAAGGCGCGTCATATTGAAATTCAGGTGTTCGGATTTGGTGACGGACGTGCGGTACATCTGTTTGAGCGAGATTGCTCGTTGCAGCGGCGGTTTCAAAAGATCATCGAGGAAAGCCCCGCGCCGGAGTTCCCCCGCGAAGCGGTCGCCGGAATGGCGGAATCGGCGCGCGCTCTTGCAGCTTCGCAAAATTACACGGGTGCGGGCACGGTTGAGTTTGTGGCCGATGCAGAGACGGGGGAGTATTTCTTTCTTGAGATGAACACCCGCATCCAAGTGGAGCACCCGGTGACTGAGATGGTTACGGGATGCGATCTGGTCGGCATGCAGCTTCGTCTTGCTGCTGGTGAGGAATTTTTCGATACGCTGGCTTCAGTTGTCCAAAATGGTGTGGCGATGGAATGCAGGCTCTATGCCGAGAACCCCGCAAAGAATTTCTTTCCATCGCCCGGCACGCTCGACACTTTTGGATTGCCGAATGACTTGCCCGGCATTCGTGTCGATGCAGGCGTGCGGGCAGGGGATGCGATTACGCCTTTCTATGACCCGATGATCGCCAAGATCATTGCCTGGGGCGAAGACCGCTCTACCGCTATTGACCGCTTGCGCGCCGCGCTGGAGGCCACGCGGGTGGAGGGGTTGGCCACCAACCGCGAGTTTCTCATTGCGGTGCTAAAGGATCCTGACTTCAATTCAGGCGCGGTGTGGACAGGCTTTGTCGAAGAGCGCCGCAAGTCGCTGGTGGGCTAAGGGCAGCTGCGTAACGAGGGGTTCGACCTTAAGGCCGAACCCCCACCTGCGGACGTGGACCCCGGTCAATGCGCAACCGCTCTTGGGCCGCTTCAAGCTGGCGGCACAGCAAGAACCGCGTGTCGCGAGGGTCGATGATGTCTTCCACAGCAAAGGCCTCGGCCGTCTTGAACGGGTTCGCAAAGGCCCGAAATTCGGCTTCTAGCTCCGCCTCGCGGGCTGCGGGATCGGGGGCAGAGGCGATGTCGCGGCGGAAAGCAACGGCCACGCCGCCCTCGACCGGAAGCGAGCCCCACTCTCCGGAAGGCCAAGCCAACTTCAGGTTCAGTCCCTTTTGGTTGACCATCGCCATGCCCGCCATACCATAGCATTTGCGGATGATGACCGTCATTGTCGGCACAGTGGCCATAAGCCCAGCATGCACTGCCCGAACACCTGCACGCAGCACGCCAGAGCGCTCGGCGGCAGAGCCGATCATGAAGCCTGGCACGTCGGCAAGATGCACCAGCGGAATGCCAAACTGGTTACACAGATCGATGAAATGGGTCATCTTCTGCGCACCGTCGGAATCTAACGCACCCCCGTAATGCATCGGGTTGTTCGCGATCACCCCAGCCACATGCCCGCCAAAGCGCGCAAACTTCGTGATGATCGATTTGCCAAATGTCGGTTGTATTTCAAAGGTCGATCCATCGTCCGCAACGATGGAAATCAGCTTGTGCATGCTATAGGCCTGCCGCCGGTTGCGCGGCACGAGCGACAAGAGCTTGTCATCCCGGCGATCAATGGGGTCGTTCGTCTGGACATAGGGCGGGGCGGACCAGACATTTTGCGGCATGTAGCTCAGGAACTGGCGGATCGCATCGAAGCTTTCTGCCTCTGAGGCATAGGCGTTGTCTATTGCGCCGGCGGTATCGACTGCGACAGAGGCGCCGCCCAACTCGTCAGCGGTAAGCGTCTCCCCCAAGGCCCGCTCGACCACGGCGGGGCCAGCGGCAAAAACCTGCGACTTTTCCCGCACCATCATGGAAAAATGCGCCAGCATGGCCCGCGCGGCAGGGCCGCCCGCCGCCGTTCCCATAACTGAAGTAATTACAGGCACTTCGCCCAGCAGTTCGACCGAGCGGCCAAAGCTGTCTGTGCCCGGCATTGGCGCATAGCCGCGGCGTTTCAGCGAAGTCACCGACCCGCCTGCGCCGTCGATCAGATTGATCAGGGGGATGCGGTATTCATGGGCGAGATCTTCTACATAGCCCCCCTGACCACCTTTGCGACGCGCGGTTGATCCGGTGCCGCCGCGCACGGTGAAGTCCTCTCCGCCAAGTGCTACATCGCGTCCGTCAACCTTTGCCAAACCCATGACGTAGGAAGAGGGCGTCACCGAGACCGGCTTGCCGTCGACGTATTGCGCAGATCCCGCCAATTTGCCGACTTCCCGGAACGAGCCCGGGTCGACAAGGCCCGCGATCCGATCGCGGATCGTCTGGCGCCCCCGCGCTGCTTGACGTGAAAGCCCTTCTTCGCCGCCCATTTCCTCGGCCCAGACTGTTCTTTTCGCAATCTCGTCCACTTCCGGTTGCCATGACATAGGGGAACTCCTTGCTTAGCTTTTAATTTGACATTCTTCTTGTTAACATTCTTTACTAGGTTTAATCGGATTGTCCATTCTTTGACGCAGCTTTTCCGCCGCGCTTGAAAAAATGAACGGAGAGGGCGCATGAAACTCACTGAAGATATAGCCAAAGACCTCATGCGGCGCTTGCGCCTGCCTGTTCCGGAAGGAACGGCAGCCAATGATAGTGTCGAGGCGGGTGCGCTGGCCATTAAACTGGGGGGTAAGGTCGCCATAAAGGCACTGCTACCAACTGGCAGGAGAGGCAAAAGCGGTCTTGTGCGTTTGGTCGATGCGTCAAACGCTGAAACCGCCGCCGCCGAGATGCTCGGGCGGGAGACGGATTTGGGTTATGTCGACCGTATATATGTCGAGAAGGGGGCTCAGATTGCGCAGGAACTGTATCTCGCCTTCAGCTTTTCTGACCGACAGCCAATGCTGACCGTATCGACGGCGGGAGGTGTGGAGATTGAGCAGGTCCATGCTACCTCACCTGAGCAAATCGTCACCATTTCGATTGATCCGCTGAAAGGGCTGCGGCCTTGGGAGGCGATCGACCTATGGTCGCAGGCAGGTTTAAAAGGCCGCCCCCTCGCGCAGGTTGGCCGCCTTACGGCACGTCTGTGGCAGGCATTTGTCGCGCTCGACGCGGAAATGATTGAGATCAACCCGCTTGTTATCGAAGCGGATGGCAACCTGTCGATGGTCGGCACGATGATTGAGATCGATGACGCCGCGGTTGGGCGCCATCCTGAGCTTGCTGATATGCCGTCGGGCCAGTCCGCCAATCCCCGCGAACGTCTGGTTGAAGAGGCAAACAGCGCTCATCCGGGCGGTGATGCGCGCTATGTCGAACTTGACGGCGATATCGGCTTGCTCGTCGCAGGCGGTGGCGCTGGCCTGTTGCAACATGACATGATCGTCGATCTTGGGGGCCGACCTGCAAACCATTCCGACATCAGTCCCGCACCGGGCACCGTTAAGACTGAAGCGGTGCTTGATGCTGTGTTCTCCAACCCCCGAAGCCGAAGTTTGCTGATTGGCTACAACCACTTGCAGATGGCCCCGGTAGACCGCGTCGTCGAAGCGCTTGCCAATTCAATTGAACGGGCAAATATCGACACCGCTACCTTCCCGATCATCCTACGTTTGTTCGGCCCGCGAGAGGCGGAAGCCAGAGCACTGGCAGAGAAAATTGGTGGCCTGACCTATCTTCCGTCCGGCACCTCGCTCGCTGAAGGGGCAAAGGCGATCGTCGAAGCAACCCGTAAGGTGCGTGCAGCGCAAAGCGAAGGAGCCACGGCCCTATGAGCATTCTGATTGATAAAACGACACGGGTCTTAGTGCAGGGCATCACGGGTAATCAAGGGCGCTACGATACGCGCCTCGCACTAGATTATGGCGTAAATATCGTAGCGGGTGTCACGCCCGGTCGCGGGGGAGAAGAGGTTGAGGGCGTGCCGGTTTTCGACACGGTCGCGGCCGCCGTTGCTAGCACGGATGCCACCGCAGCAGTGCTCTATGTCCCCGTTGCAGGGGTCTGCGATGCCGTCACCGAAGCTGCCGAAGCCGGAATTCGGGTTATTTTGGCAACAACAGAAAATGTCCCGCGCCATGATGCGGCGCGCGCAGTGGCAGCAGCGCGCGAAGCGGGGGCTTGGCTGGTGGGCTTCAACACTAACGGCGTCATCTCGCCTGCAAAATGCAAAATCGGCGGCATCGGGGGCGACAACCCTGACGCTCTTTACCCAGCCGGGCGCATTGGTGTTGTGTCACGCTCCGGCGGCATGTCCGCCGAGATTGCCATGGCGCTAAAATCATCGGGCTACGGAGTCTCCACAGCCGTATCAATGGGTGGCGACAGAACAACCGGGCGCTCGATGTGTGAATATCTGGAACTCTTTGAAAACGATGCCGAGACCGATGCAATGGTCATTTATGGCGAACCCGGCACAGGAAACGAAGCTGAGGTCGCGGAGGCCTTGCGCTCGGGTCGTCTGCGCAAGCCTGTGGTAGCAATCGTCGCGGGACGTTTTCAGGAAAACCACCCGCGGGGCGTCAGTTTTGGCCATGTCGCTGCAATGATCGGCGATGAAGCCGACAGCGCCAGCGCGAAAATTGAACTGTTGGCCGCGTCAGGCGCAGAGGTCGCAAGCAGTCTGGATGAGATTGGCCAAGCTCTCGGACGGCGGCTCGGTTGATAGCGGTCAATACGCCTATGCAGGGTCGAAAATGCGCAGGTAAAGCCGAATGAGGGGAGCCAACATGCTAGCGGATACGACGGCGGACCCCGAAGAAGACAGCAAGAGAGCACAGTCTGGGGGCTTATCCGCGAACGTGTCAGGTGGGTACAGGCAAGGGTTTAAACGGTTCACCGATTTCACCCGCCCCCGGATTCCCGGCTTTCTTGTAAGTGCTGTGGTAGCCATCGCCGCTCAGTTCCTTTCAGACCACTACGGCGCACCAGCGATGCTGATGGCACTCCTGTTGGGGATCGCGTTTCATTTTCTGGCCGAAGAAGGCAACTGCGTTCCCGGCATCGAATTTACAGCCAGAACTGTTTTACGGCTCGGTGTGGCCTTGCTTGGCGCTCGCATTAGCATTGATCTTATTATGGGGCTGGGCGTTGAGCTGATCGGCATAATCGTACTCGCCGTGGCTCTAACCTGCGGATTTGGTCTTGCTGCCGCACGCTTGTTGAACCGCGGGTGGCGGCTGGGGCTGCTAACGGGCGGTTCGGTCGCAATCTGTGGGGCATCAGCCGCCATGGCAATATCTGCAGTATTGCCCAAAAACGAACATTCAGAGCGCAACCTGATCTTTACCGTGTTGAGCGTGACTGTCCTTAGCACCCTGGCAATGATCGTCTATCCAATTCTAGCAGCGACGCTTGATTTTGACGATGTTACGTCGGGGGCTTTCCTAGGTGGCACGATCCATGATGTGGCGCAGGTTGTCGGCGCAGGGTTTTCCGTGTCCGATGAGGTTGGCGAAGTGGCGACATTGGTCAAGTTGATCCGCGTCACGATGCTGGCGCCTGTCGTGTTGATTATCTCGTTAGTTGTTCGCAATCGAATGTCTGAATTGAAAGTAGCTGGGAAAAAGCCGCCGCATGTCCCACTGTTCGTCCTCGCATTTCTTACCTTCGCATTGTTAAATTCCCTCAATGTCATACCAAAGGTCGCTGCCGATTTCGCGGGCGGGCTGTCCCGCTGGGCGCTGTTGATCTCTGTTGCCGCTGTTGGAATGAAAACGTCGCTGAAGTGTATCTCTGAGGTGGGGCGCCAAGCGATCATTCTGGTTGTGGCAGAGACTGTGTTCATCGCGACCTTCGTGTTAGTTGGCTTGATCCTGCTGAGATGACGCGTTCGTAACTGATAAAACTACTTTCGGGTCCGGTAAAGCGTGGGCCGGTTGAAGTAGTCCTGCTTTTTAGGACAGGTTTGCGGCTCAGCTAAGATGTAATTTGGTTGGTTTCATGCGGCCTTCAGCGTCCGTTCTGTTGCGGAGAATGCGTCCTCGGGTGATCGTTTGTCGAGAGCGGTATGGGGCCGCTCGATGTTGTAGAAGCTGATCCAATCTTTGATAAGGCGTTTGGCTTGGAACCCGTCCTGCAATTCATGCAAGTATACGACCTCCTGTTTGAGGGCATCGTCAAGTTGTGGGGCATCTCAATAGCCGGTACGTGGGGGCATGACCAAACCCAAGCAATCTGGGGCCTTTTCAGGCCATCGCTTTCCTCCTGAGATC
>Ga0209345_10003628_pt1 | contig 15706 bp, 14 predicted proteins | sample Cruoilmetagenom7_FD_187294 | JGI IMG/M metagenome (GOLD analysis project Ga0209345, IMG submission 187294) | Oil polluted marine microbial communities from Coal Oil Point, Santa Barbara, California, USA - Sample 7 (SPAdes) (version 2) | ecosystem: Environmental > Aquatic > Marine > Oil seeps ... | reverse complement strand
TTCTTTCGTAATTTGCACTTAAGTTGTTCATAGTTAATGCTTTATAACTAAAACAATTTACTGTTTATCAGTAATATGGACAACTTTTTTCTTTTAAATCATAATGCACAACGGGTATTTATACTATTATTGTTTTTAGGAACAATAATAACCAATGCTCAAAATGATGAAGCATATGTTGATCAATTGGTTTCAGAATTCACTGAATCTCTTGATGGGGATTGGTTTTTAAATAAAAGATATTGCTTAGGAGAGAATAAAATGTTTTTTATGAATGATGGGAGTCGATGTATGTCTAAAGAATCTTATTTTGAAGTATTTGTCTTTTGGATGAAAGACAATAAAACATTAATGAAGAAATTTGATAGCTGTGGAGAATATGAAAGTGTAACTTTCGATAAAGTTATGTTTAGTTTTGATTATCAGAAAGATATAAAAAACAAAGGGGTTAAAAAATACGAAGTTGAAAATCCAGAAAATGAACCTGAATTAAGAACTGGAATTCATGCTTGTTATCGTACTTTTGTATTTAAATCGGGAGATGAGGTTTTTAAAAACTCCTATAATTTATACGATTTAACCAATGCTTCAAAGCAAGAAAATATAAACTTCTTATACAACAATGATTTAAAGTTAGTTGAAATAGATGTATAAATTGATGCTATAATTCCGGTGTTTGATAATTCAGCTGAAAGAAAAAAATAATTTTATGATTATAGATTTACGTAGCGATACGTTTACAAAACCGACTCCAGAAATGATGGAAGCAATTTTAAATGCTGACACTGGGGATGATGTATATAAAGAAGATCCAACAGTTAATGAACTTGAGAGGCGATTTGCGGAGTTATTTGGAATGGATCAGGCATTGTACTTTCCAACTGGAAGTATGTCAAATCAAGCAGCTATAAAATTACATACAAACCCTGGAGAACAATTAATTTGTGATGAATGGGCACATGTATATAATTATGAGGGTGGAGGTGCTTCTTTTAATAGCGGGGTTTCCTGTAAATTGATAAATGGCAATCGAGGAATGGTAACAGCGCAACAAGTGCAAGAATCGATTAATCCATCCGATTTTTATCACAGTCCATTAACAAGCCTCGTTTGTCTTGAAAATACTACAAATAAAGGTGGAGGTGCATGTTATAATTTCGATGAGATTAAAAAGATTAAAAAAGTTTGTGATGAAAATGAATTAGGTTTTCATTTGGATGGAGCTCGATTAATGAATGCTTTGGTTGCTAAAAACGAAAATCCAAAAGACTATGGTAATATCTTTGATACGATTTCTATTTGTTTAAGTAAAGGTTTAGGTGCTCCAATGGGAACTATTCTTGTTGGAAAATCTGAACTAATGTATAATGCAATTAGGATTAGAAAAATATTAGGAGGTGCTATGCGTCAAGTCGGGTACATGGCTGCTGCTGGTTTATATGCTTTGGATAATCATGTAGAAAGATTATCAATAGATCATCATAAAGCTAAAGAAATAGCAGAAACACTCAAAAAACAATCTTATATAAGTAATGTAGAGCCTACAGAAACCAATATTGTAATTTTTTATTTGCAGGAAGGTATTTCAGAAGATAATTTCATCAATGATCTTGACCAACAAAATGTGAAAATAAGTGCTATGGGTCAAGGAAAGTTACGAATAGTTACTCATTATAATTATACAAATAAAATGCATGATCAGTTTTTAGATATTTTATCAAATTATAAATAAAAAAAGCCTCTTAAGATAAGAGGCTTTTTATTTTGTGGGAGTTAAATAATACTTTATACTTCTTTTGTTTCTGCTCCAGGAGCATTAGTTTTAATAGAAGCAATACCATTTTCCATTCCAGTTTCAGCAGCATACATTTGACTAGAACCTATGATCTGTCCATTAGTAGACTTTAAGTTGAAATAAAACTTACCATTTTTAGCAGTCTTTCTTTCAAAACAATTGTCATCACCACAGTTTTTTTGTACAGATGCAATTCCATTAGTTGCACCACTTTTTCCAGCATATACTTGACTTGAAAGTATAACTTGACCATTTTTAGCTTTTAATACAAAGTGGTATCCATCACCACCTTCTTTTTGTTTAAGTTCAAACATTTTTTTATGTATTTAAGTATTAGACTTTGAATTCTGATATAAATATCGAAAAAATTAGTCATATAATTCTTTTTTTTCAAGATAAGCTTTAAAAATATTTTTTTATGCACTTTAACGAAAATTGATGCATTTTGTCTAATTAGCTATTCGATTTCTTGTAAGGGTTAATTTTTTACTAATTTAATTATGGAATTTTGATCCATAAAATATCATTAACACAAAAATCACACAAAATGAAAAAAATTATTTTATTAGGTATTGCTCTTGTCATTAGCAACTTTGCTTTCGCACAAGATTTACCAGCCAATCCAGAACCAGGAAAATGTTATGTACGTTGTACTACACCAGATGTGTATGTAAATGAAACTGTACAAATTATGACAAAACCAGCTTATAAAAAGTTGAGAGTTGTACCAGCTGAATATGGAACAGAGACAGAAAGAGTATTAGTTAAAGCTGAAGGTAAAAAATTAAGAGTTATTGCTGAAAAGTGGGGAACTGAAACAGTTAGTTACCTTAAAAAACAAGGAGCTTCTACTTTAAGTATTAATCCAGCAAGATTTGGATCTGATGCTGAAACTATTGAAATTAAACCAGCTTACGCTCAGTGGGAATTAGGTGCACCAGCTCCTGATTGTGCTTCAAGCAATCCTAATGACTGTAGATACTGGTGTTACAAAGGATATCCAGCTGAATATACTACAGTTGGTTTAACAACTTTAGTAAATGATGCTTCATTTAATACTGCTCCAGTAGCACAAAAAATGTCTTCTTATACAAAAAGAGTTGTAACACAACCTGCAAGTGTTGTTGAAGAAATTGTACCAGCTGAATATGCAAACATTACTAAAACAGTTTTAGTGAAAGATGCTTATACTACTGAAGTTTCTGTACCTGCAGAATACAAAACTGTAACAAAAGAAGTATTACAATCTAAAGGTGGTTTAACTACTTGGAAAGAAGTTGAATGTGCTTTAGTAGAATACCAAGCATTACCAATTAACTGGAACTTAAATAGTGCTACATTAACTCCTCAAGCTAAGAACCTTATTGATACTCGTTTAATGCCTGTACTACAACAAAACCCAGGTGTAAAACTTGAAATTGCTTCTCATACAGATTCTAGAGGAACAAAAGAATCTAATCAAGATTTATCTGAAAGAAGAGCAAGAGCTGTAGTAGCTTACCTTCAAACAAAAGGAGTAAACAATAGTTTATTAGTTGCTAATGGATATGGTGAAAACAGATTAAAAAACAGATGTGCTGACGGTGTTTCATGTACTGAAAGACAACACTCTGTAAATCGTAGAACTGAATTCAGATTAATTAATAACTAGTATTAGTATAATAACCATCAACGTTAAAAGAATTCCCTTTTTTGGGAATTCTTTTTTTTTATCTCATATTTGGCACAAATAATGATTATTAGCTATAAAGTCTAATTTTATGAAGCATCTATTTTTTGTTTTAGTTTTTTTTATTTCAACATCTTATGCACAGCAAGATTTTCCAGAACTTAAATGGAAAACAAATCTAGAAAAGGCACAGAAGCAAGCAAAGAAAAAAGACAAACCAATTCTGGTTTACTTTACTGGTAGTGACTGGTGTTCGCCTTGTAAACAATTAAAAGAAGACTTTTTCGGGACTTCTAGATTTAATGAATTATCTGAAAAATTTATTTTAATTGAAATAGATTCGCCTTTTAGAGTTGATATTATATCAGAAAAACAAATGGCTTACAATAAAAAAGTAATCGCTAAGTATAATGAAGAAAAAACGTTTCCAAAGATAATTACACTAAATCATAAAGGAAAAGTACTAGGTAAAATCTCAGGTTATAGTTACTTAAGAGATACTAAAAATCATTTCGATTTTATTGAAAAACAGATTTCTAAATTTTACTAAAAATTATTTAAACATATCCATTCCTGGTATGTTTGGCATTCCTTCTTTAGCAACGGCACCCAATTCAGTTTCATTAATAGATGTAGCTTTTTCAATAGCTTTATTTAATGTAAGAATTAAATAATCTTCTAATTGCTCTTTATCATCAAGTAAAGAAGGATCTACATCAATTGATTTTATTTTTCTATTTGCCGTAATGGTAATTTTCAATAAACCATCATTACTTTGTTCATCTACTAAGACAGAATCTAGTCTCATTTTAGTTTCTTCAACTTTCTTTTGGGTTTCTTTAATTTTCCCCATCATGCCCATTAAATCTCCTAACATATTTTTGTTTTTTATTCCTTGCAAAATTAGTAATTTGCAAGTTAATTTAACACACATTTTGTTATGAAAAATTTAGTAGTATTTTCAATTGTAACAATTATTTTTGCTGCTTCATGTAATACCAAAACAACTTCAAAAAAATCTATGAATATAGTTCCTCCAAAAGCTGATAAAGTTGAAAAACATTTAGAATTGCACGGTGATGTTAGAGTTGATAATTACTACTGGCTTAACGATAAAGATGATGATGAAGTCCTTGATTATTTAGAAAGAGAAAATGATTATTATGAGAAAATGACAGCTCATACTAAAGATTTTCAGAAAGATTTATTCGAAGAAATGAAAAGCCGTATTAAGGAAGACGACGAGTCAGTACCTTATAAATTAAACGGTTACTATTATATAACTCGTTTTGAAAAAGGCAAAAATTATCCAATTTATACTAGAAAAAAGGATAGTTTGGAGGCTGAAGAAGAAATTCTTTTTAATGTAAATGAAATGGCGGAAGGACACTCATATTACAAATTAAGTGGAATGAGCGTGAGTCCTGACAACAAATTAATATCTTTTGGAGTAGATACTTTAAGTAGAAGAAAGTATACTATTTATATTAAAAATTTAGAGTCTGGTGAAGTTTATGAAGAAAAAATTCCTGTGACTACTGGAGGCTCTACTTGGGCAAATGATAATAAAACATTGTTTTATACTCGAAAAGATGAGCAAACACTTCGTGCAGATCGAATTTATAAACATGTTTTAGGGACAGATTCTGAAAAAGATGAATTAGTATATACTGAAAAAGATGAAACATTTGGAACTTTTGTATATAAAACGAAATCTAGAAAATACCTAGTGATTGGCTCTTATAGCACATTGACTTCAGAATATAGAATATTAAGTGCGGAAACACCTAATGAAGAATTTGAAATATTTCAGAAAAGAGAAAGGGGATTAGAATATAGTATTTCTCACTTCGGAAAAGACTTTTATATACTCACCAATAAAGACAAGGCAATCAATTTTAAATTGATGAAAACCTCTGAAACAAAGACTAGTAAAGATAATTGGGAGGAAGTAATAGCTCATCGAGATAATGTTTTGTTAGAAGGGATTGATATTTTCAAAGATTATTTGGTGGTAAATGAAAGAGATAATGGGTTAAATAAAATTCATATTAAACCTTGGGATAATACAGGAAGTTATTATTTACCTTTTAATAATGAAACCTATACTGCTTATACAACTCAGAATCCAGAATTCGACACAAAAACACTTAGATATAGTTACACTTCTTTAACAAATCCAGCTTCTTTATTGGATTTTAACATGGAAACTAAAGAACAGAAAATTTTAAAGGAAACAGAAGTATTAGGTGGAAAGTTTAAGAAAGATAATTACGATTCTAAAAGACTATGGGCAACTGCTGAAGATGGCACAAAAATACCTGTTACTATGGTCTTCAAAAAAGGCATAAAATTAGATGGATCAAATCCATTATTGCAATATGCTTACGGCTCGTATGGCTCTACGATAGACCCGTATTTTTCAAGTGTACGTTTAAGCTTATTAGATAGAGGATTTATTTATGCAATAGCACATGTTAGAGGAGGTGAATACCTTGGTAGAAATTGGTATGAAGACGGAAAATTACTACAAAAGAAAAATACTTTCACTGACTTTATAGATGTTTCAAAATTTTTAATTGAAGAAAAATATACGTCTAAAGATCATATTTATGCTTCTGGTGGTTCAGCAGGAGGACTTTTAATGGGTGCTATAGTTAATATGGCACCAGATTTGTATAATGGTGTAATAGCTGCTGTTCCTTTTGTAGATGTTGTTACTACAATGCTAGATGATAGTATTCCGTTAACCACAGGAGAATATGATGAATGGGGAAATCCTAATGATAAGGAGTATTATGATTATATTAAATCGTATTCACCTTATGATAATGTAGAAGCTAAAAAATATCCTAATATGTTAGTGACAACTGGCTTGCACGATTCGCAAGTTCAATATTGGGAGCCAGCTAAATGGGTTGCAAAACTTAGAGAATTAAAAAAAGATAAGAATACTTTATTACTTCATACAAACATGAATGCAGGACACGGAGGTGCTTCAGGGCGATTTGAGGCATTAAAAGAAGTAGCTATGGACTATGCTTTTATATTAGATTTAGAAGGAATAAAGGACTAATTAAAATATTTACCGTAACTTTGTACGGTTTTAAATTAAGGCGCAAAGTCAAAATTTATTATAACGAAAATCCTCTTTATGAAAGACGAATTATTAGCCCATGATAGTGTGTTAGAACTTATTGGTAATACACCATTAATTAAACTTAACAGGATCGCTTCAAACTTAAAAGGTAATTTCTTTGCCAAGGTTGAAGGATTTAATCCGGGACATTCAACAAAAGATCGTATTGCTCTTTATATTATTGAAGAAGCTGAAAAAAAAGGCATTTTAAAACCTGGCGATACTATCATTGAAACAACTAGTGGAAATACTGGTTTTAGTTTAGCAATGGTAAGTATTTTAAAAGGGTATGATTGTATTTTAGCAGTTAGTTCAAAATCTTCAAAAGATAAAATTAATATGCTAAAGACTATGGGGGCAAAGGTGTATGTTTGTCCTGCACATGTAAGTGCAGATGACCCAAGATCTTACTATCAAGTAGCAAAAAAAATACATAGCGAAACAAGTGGTTCAGTTTATATTAATCAATATTTCAATGAATTAAATATTGATGCTCATTATAAATCAACTGGCCCTGAAATTTGGAATCAAACTGCAGGTAAAATCACTCATTTAGTTGCATGTAGTGGTACTGGAGGAACAATTTCAGGTATCGCTCGATTTTTAAAGGAACAAAACCCTGAAGTAAAAGTTATAGGTATTGATGCATACGGTTCAGTATTAAAAAAATACCATGAAACACGCGAATTTGATGCAAAAGAAATATATCCATATCGTATTGAAGGGTTAGGTAAAAATTTAATTCCTACTGCGACAGATTTTGATCATATTGATGAATTCATTAAAGTTACGGATGAAAGTAGTGCACATACTGCTAGAGAGTTAGCGAAAACTGAAGGATTATTTGTAGGTTATACAAGTGGTGCTGCAATGCAAGGATTAAAACAATTAGATGAAACAAACGAATTTAACGATGATTCAGTTGTAGTTGTTGTATTTCCAGATCATGGTTCAAGATATATGAGTAAAGTATATAGTGATGAATGGATGGAAGAACAAGGATTCTTTGATACAAAAAATACTGAAACAGCTCCTGTTGAATATATAAAATAGGTGTTTAAACTATAAAATGAAAAAGCCATAACATATAATTATTATGGCTTTTTTGTATTATAAAACTTAATCCTTGCCAAAGAATATGGTTATCCAGATTAATTTAATTAATTTTGTCCCTTGCAAAGAAATTAGGTAGTATGACTAAAGATTTATTCGAGAAGATATATAAGAACAAAGGACCATTAGGAAAATGGGCTGAAGTTGCTGAGGGATATTTTGTATTCCCAAAATTGGAAGGACCAATTTCAAACCGAATGAAATTTCAAGGAAAAGAAGTTATTACTTGGAGTATCAATGATTATTTAGGTTTAGCAAATCATCCAGAGGTTCGTAAAGTAGATGCCGATGCAGGTGTAGCTTATGGATCTGCGTATCCTATGGGAGCTAGAATGATGAGTGGTCATACAGACTTACACGAACAATTACAAGATGAACTAGCTGAGTTTGTAAATAAAGAAGCTTCTTATTTATTGAACTTTGGATATCAAGGTATGGTATCAACTATAGATGCTTTGGTTTCAAAAGATGATGTTATAGTATACGATGTTGATGCACATGCATGTATCATTGATGGGGTTCGTTTGCATTTAGGTAAGCGTTTTACATATAAGCATAATGATTTAGAAAGTATAGAGAAGAACCTTCAACGTGCTACTAAAATGGCAAAAGCTAGTGGAGGTGGAATTTTACTTATTTCTGAAGGTGTTTTTGGAATGCGTGGTGAACAAGGTAAACTAAAAGAAATTGTTGCTCTAAAGAAAAAATACAACTTTAGACTATTTGTTGATGATGCACACGGTTTTGGTACTTTAGGTAAAACTGGTGCTGGAGCAGGTGAGGAGCAAGGAGTTCAAGACGATATAGATGTATATTTTGCAACCTTTGCGAAATCTATGGCTAGTACTGGAGCATTCATAGCTGCAGATCAAGAAATTATTGATTATTTAAAATATAATTTACGTTCTCAAATGTTTGCAAAATCATTGCAAATGCAATTGGTTGTTGGTGCTTTAAAACGTTTAGATATGTTGCGTACCATGCCAGAACTTAAAAATAAGCTTTGGGAAAATGTAAATGCATTACAAGGTGGTTTAAAAGAACGTGGATTTGATATTGGAACAACACAAAGTTGTGTAACTCCAGTTTATTTAAAAGGATCTGTGCCTGAAGCTATGGCTTTAGTAAAAGATCTTCGTGAAAATCACGGTATCTTTTGTTCAATTGTAGTGTACCCTGTAATTCCAAAAGGATTGATTTTATTAAGAATGATCCCTACAGCGACACATACTTTAAAAGATGTAGAAGAGACTTTAACTGCTTTTTCTGCTATTAGAGAACGCTTAGAAAACGGAACATATAAACGCTTATCAGCTGCTGTTGCTGCTGCGTTTGGAGATTAATTTCACTTTAAAAATATGAAGTTGAAAGCATGGAGTATGCTTATTATTATTTCAGCGCTTAGTGCTATCTATTCTCAATATTCTGGAAATTTAGATTTATATAACTATTTAAAAGGGTTAACTACTATTTTAATAGTTTTAGTTCCTATTCTATTTTTAAAAACTTCTTCAAAGTATAAGAACCTTATAATTTTTGGACTTTTATTCTGTTTAATTGGAGATATTTTTCTTTTAGACGATGCTTACTTCATAGCTGGTCTTGCTTCATTTTTAATCGGGCATTTAATTTTCACCTATGCTCTTTTTAATTTGAAAGGTTTTCAGAAGAAATATGGAATATTTAGCGTTCTATTATTAATTGGCTTAGCTTATTTCATGTATTTAAGACCTAGTTTAGGTGAAATAACAATTCCAGTTGGAATATATATATTAGTAATAGTGTTAATGAATTGGCAAGCCTTATCGCTATACGCAATTGAAAAAAATAAAACCTTTTTCATAATTAGTATTGGAGCGATATTATTTTTAATATCCGATTCAATTCTAGCGTACGATAAATTTAAAGAACCTTTTTCATTAGCAGGTATACTAATATTATCGACTTATTGGTTGGCAATAAGTATGTTTGCATATTCAACGCTGTCTATAAAGAATAAATAGTTTAAAGAGCCTTTTTGTATGTTCTTCTTCTCCTATAGACTTTTGGTTGCATTTTTTTCCAAATTTGGTGAATGGCTATGTTGTCTTCTAACTCTGGAGTTCTAAAACAGGTTTCAATACCTTTTTCAGTAAATGTATTATAATATTCATTAAATATTACTGCATGTACACCTTTGTTTTGATAATCTGGATGTATACCTATTAAATAAAAAATAACATCTTTACTATTCTTTTTAGCATTTAAAATATGCTTAAAACCAAAGGGAAATAATTTACCATTAATTTTTTGTAATGCTTTTGAAAATGCAGGCATTACAATAGCAAAACCTACCATATTATCATCTTTATCTACAACAAATTTTATGTATTCAGGGTTGATAAAACTAATGAATTTCTTTTTGAAGTAAGCTTTTTGAATATCATTAATCGCAACAAATGATGATAATGAAGCGTAGCTCTCATTAAACAAATCGAACATTTTATCTACATAAGGCATTACCTCTTTTGTTTTGGTAAATTTTAATGCTTTTAATTGATAACGTCTTTTTATAATCTCTTGAGCTTTACTGAAAAATTCTGGTTTTACATTTTCAAAAGGAAATACACTTTCAGAATATTTTTTTTCAACTTCATAATTAGCAGCTTCATAATGTTTTATATAATAGGGATGATTATACCAAGTTACCATTGGAGCAATGGCTTCAAACCCTTCGGTAATTAATCCTACCTTGTCTAAATTTGAAAAACCTACTGGTCCTTCGGTATACTCTAATTGATGTGCTTTCCCAATTTTATCTACTTCTTTTAAAAGCGCTTGAGATACCTCTAAATCATCAATAAAATCAAACCAACCAAAACGCATTTTTTTTTGATTTTGCTCATTGACTTCCAACCAATTAATTATTGCTGCAATTCTCCCGACAATTTCACCATTTTTATAGGCTAAAAAATAGGAAGCTTCAGCGTTTTCAAATACTGGATTTTTTTTAAAATCAAAAGTATCTAGTTCTGCTTTTATTAATGGTGGCACCCAATAATTACAGTCTTTATATAGCTTAAAAGGAAACTTTACAAATTGTTTTAGTTCTTTTTTACTATGAATTTGTTTTATTTCAATCATAAAAAATATCTTCTAACGGCCTCCATCACCTTCAATTTCAAAATCATCTTTTCGTTTTTTCTTTTTGTCTTTCTTTTTTTTCTTGGCATTCAATTTACCTTCTTTCTTTTTATCACGTCCAGCTTTTCCTTTTTCTTCAATGTATTCATCACTGTCATGCATATCAAATCGATAAGAAACACCAATTCTTCCATATGTTCTAGAAGGAGTATCTTTAAAATTTAGCAATACAGCAGCATCTACATGAAAATTATTATTTACTAAAACAGCTGTACCAACTCTAAATAATTGATCTGAATAAAAATCACTTTTTATACCTTCATTTTCTACAAATACTGAAAAGTGGGTCGTAAAAGTATGAGTTAAAGTTAATAAATAACCATAGCTAGGATAATCAGTTCCAATTCTATCTGCTACAATATTAGTCACAAATACCCAGCCACCAATCCAGTTGTTTTGGGTAGAGAGTACAATTTTTGGACTTATAGTTGCTTCAAATTCTGGAGTAAAGGGATTGTCTTCAAAATCGAAGTTTGCTCCAGCAAAAATTGATATTGCAGGTATTAAATCTCTCCATTGAAATGAATTATTTGCTTTCCAACTATATAAATTAGGTCCTTCTAATACACGTTTTCTATACGGATCATAAAACAAATATTTTGCTCCAATTGTATTGTTTCTAAAATTGCTGATTTTAGTGTCTCCTACTGCTGATGACACATTATTTGATTGATAAGTACCTTGTAGACTAACTTCTAATTCTTCTTTCCAAAATCCATAACGTACTCCATAATCAATTGCAAATGCATTTGTTTCAGTATTTCTAATATTATGTTTTTCTTTTCCTAAACCAAATCCTGTTTCAAATTGAAGGACATTTTTTCCTACTGAAAAAGCTCCTTGAGAAAACCCAGGTCTGTTTGAATTTATCTCTTCTGTATATTGAGCCGAAGCCATTGTATAACTAAGTAAAAAGAATAAACAGTAACTAAATTTAGTGTTCATATAGTGTGTTTTTAAGGATTATTATAGAACAATCTCTTACTTCAAAGATAGAAGAATTTATCATTTTTTTAATAGTTAGATATTCTTCTTTTTCTTTATCATTGATTACTTTTGAAAAAGATTAAATTGTACTATGACTTTTCTAAAAACGTTATTAATCATTCTTCTGGTATATTTCGGGCTAAAGATTTTATTTAGACTTGCTAAACCTTATCTATTGAGGTATATAGCTAAAAAAGCAGGCAATCATTTCGAAAAATCTTTTAGTAATTTTGCTAATCAAAGTCAAAATCAGCCTAAAAATAATGAAGGTGAAATAAGTATTGATAAAACACCTTCAAATAAACAAACCTCAAAGAATACTGTTGGGGAATATGTAGATTTTGAAGAAATAGACTAAACTTTTCTGTCTTTATCTATTTTCACAATTTGTTTATTCTATTATTAATTATTAGCATATTTTTTATAATTTCCCACATCTTAATTTAAGTTAATGTATGCAGCGTTTTAAAGACTTTATTCCACATTTAGTTGTTTTTCTTTTATTCATAATTGCTTCTCTAGCATATTTTAGTCCTGTATTGCAAGGAAAAGAAATATTCCAAAGTGATATTGTACAATATACTGGAATGGCTAAACAACAAAATGATTTCAGAAAAGCAACGGGAGAAGAAACCTATTGGACAGATGCAGCATTTGGAGGAATGCCGACCTATCAATTAGGTGCCAAGTATCCACATAATTATATTAAGAAATTAGACTTAACATTACGATTTTTGCCAAGACCTGCCGATTATCTATTCTTATATTTTATAGGAATTTACATTTTATTTCTAGTCTTAAAAGTTGATTATAAATTAGCTTTCTTAGGAGCATTGGCCTTTGGTTTTTCAACCTATCTCATTATTATATTGGGAGTTGGTCATAATGCAAAAGCACATGCAATAGCCTATATGCCTTTAGTCTTAAGTGGAATAATTCTCACCTTTAGGGGAAAATATCTTTCAGGGTTTTTACTAACAACAGTAGCTATGGCTTTGGAGTTAGTTGCAAATCACTTTCAAATGACCTATTACTTATTACTATTGGTAATAGTTTTAGGGATAGCATATTTCATTGATGCCTATAAAAAGAAAATGATTCCACATTTCTTTAAAGCTTTAGCAGTTATGTTTGTTGGAGTTGTGGTTGCTTTAGGTTTAAATGCGACTAATATAATGGCTACTAAGGAATATGCAGATACTTCTACGCGTGGAAAAAGTGAATTGACTATTAATCCAGATGGAACAAATAAAGTATCTTCTGAAGGATTAGATTATGAATACATTACAGAATACAGTTATGGCTTAGCTGAAAGTTTTAATCTTTTTATACCACGTTTTATGGGAGGAGGTTCAGCTGAACCATTTCCGAAAGAGGCAGAAGCAATTGAAGAGATATTGCGTTTAGGAGCAACACCTAAAGAAGCTAATCAGTTTTTATCTCAAGTTCCAATGTATTGGGGAGATCAAACCTATGTTGGCGCTCCAGCTTATATAGGTGCAGTTGTTATATTTTTAGCGGTTTTAGCTTTGTTTTTAGTGAAAGGCAGATTACGATGGTGGATTGTTGGAGGTTTCGTATTGAGTTTACTTTTATCTTGGGGAAAAAACTTTTCTTTTTTAACTGAATTCTTTATCAATAATGTACCTCTTTATAATAAATTTAGAGCTGTATCTTCAATTCAAGTGATTATTGAACTTGTACTTCCTATTATAGGAATGGTAGGTTTACATCAGTTTTTTAACAAAATGGAACGTACTGAAGAGAAGAAGAAAGCACTTTTATGGGCTACAGGATTATTAGGTGGTATCTCATTAATTTTTATTTTGTTTAAATCTGCTTTATTTGATTTTGCAAGTCCTTACGATAGCTATTTCATGGAAGAATTAGGGTTTCCTTTTGTCGATGCAGTAAGAAGGGATAGAGCATCAATAATGACTGCAGATTCTATTCGTTCATTGATATTCGTATTGTTAGCTTCAGGAGCTTTATGGTTTTATTTAAAAGAGAAAGTTTCAAAAAACATAGTTATTGGAATTTTTGCAATATTGATTTTAGTTGATTTAGTTTCAGTAGATAGACGTTATGTGAATAACGACGATTTTGTTTCTTCAATTCAGGTAAAACAACCTTTTCAGAAAAACAATGCTGATATTCAGATTTTAAAGGATGATGATCATTTTAGAGTATATGAAGTTCGAAGTCCATTTAACAGTGGTAGAGCGAGTTATTACCACAATGCTTTAGGTGGATATCATGCTGCCAAGCCAGGAAGAATTCAAGATTTAGATAATTTTTATATTAGTAAAGGTGATATTGGAATCTTAAATATGATGAATGTAAAATACATCATTGGTCAAGCTGAAAATGGATCTTCAGTTGCACAAATAAATCCGTTTGCAAATGGTAATGCTTGGTTTGTAGAAAATGTGATGATTGCAAATGATGCAAATGAAGAAATACAATTATTAGATAGTTTAAATACGAAGGATACAGCGATAATACATGCTAAGTTTAAAGAACAACTTCCAACAAAAGAAGTGAAAAGAGATAGTTTAGCTAGCATTGAGTTAGTTGAATATGCTCCTAACCATTTAGTGTATGAATCTGAATCCAAATCAGATCAATTAGCATTGTTTTCAGAAGTGTATTATCCAAATGGATGGAACGCTTATTTAAATGGTGAGCCTATAGATTATATAAGAGCTAATTATGTGCTTAGAGCGATGCCTATTCCTTCGGGAATTAATAAAATAGAATTTAAATTTGAACCTCAAGTTGTGAAAACAGGTAGTATGATTTCACTTTCAAGCTCTATCATTTTCTTATTGATTATAGGTGGAGGATTATTTTTGAGTTTCAGAAAAAAGGAAGCTAAAGAATAACATTTAATATGAAACGTGTACTCATTATAGCATATTATTGGCCACCAGCTGGAGGGCCTGGAGTACAGCGTTGGCTGAAATTTGTTACTTATTTTAGAGAGTTTGGCATTGAGCCTATCGTGTATACGCCTGAAAACCCGCATTACCCTTTAATCGATGAGAATATAATAAATGAAGTTCCAGAAGGAATTGAAATTATTAAGTTTCCTATAAAAGAACCATATCGTTTCGCTCAATTATTTTCTAAAAAGAAAACTAAGCAAATTAGTAGTGGAATCATCACTAAAAAACAACCTTCAATAGTTGAAAGAGTGATGTTATGGATTAGAGGGAATTATTTTATACCTGATGCAAGAATTGGATGGGTGAAACCTTCAGTTAAATACTTAAAAGAGTATATAAAACAGAATAATATTGATGCAATCATAACGACAGGACCACCTCATAGTATGCACTTGATTGGATTGGAATTAAAAAGAAAATTAAGTATTACTTGGATTGCAGATTTTAGAGATCCTTGGACTACAATTCATTATCATAAATCTTTGCAACTGAGTGATTCTTCAGAAAAAAAGCATAAACAACTAGAAAAAGAAGTATTACAGAATGCAGATTGTGTGGTTGTTACAAGTCCGAATACTAAAATAGAATTTAAAGAAGTTACAGATCAACCAATTGAAGTAATTACCAATGGTTATGATACAAATCATATTGTTACTAAAGACCTAGATGAAAAGTTTACGTTAGTTCATATAGGTTCTTTATTGAGTGGAAGAAATCCAGAAGTATTATGGAAGGTTCTTTCAGAATTATGCCTAAAGAATGAAAGCTTTGCAAATGATTTTAAACTTAAATTAATTGGGGCAGTAAGTAATGAAGTGATTGATAGTTTAAAAAAGCATCAATTAGTTGAAAATACTGAGGTTGTTGGTTAT
>Ga0209345_10003627_pt1 | contig 15709 bp, 12 predicted proteins | sample Cruoilmetagenom7_FD_187294 | JGI IMG/M metagenome (GOLD analysis project Ga0209345, IMG submission 187294) | Oil polluted marine microbial communities from Coal Oil Point, Santa Barbara, California, USA - Sample 7 (SPAdes) (version 2) | ecosystem: Environmental > Aquatic > Marine > Oil seeps ... | reverse complement strand
TTTTCATTTTCACCTTCATATAGTGCCTAGATATTACCTTGACGGAGTTGACATTGACTTTATCAATAACCAAGGTAATACTAGTAAAGCTGAATATGAAGAAGTAAGAAAGCAAATTATAGAAAATTTTGAGTAAATTAAAAGCGATACCTACAAAGTATCGCTTTTTTTATTTAAAATGTATCATTTAATACTTCTTCTACGTCTTTCTCTTCGTCTGTCTTTTCTGGTTGTTCAGATTGCACTTCAACAACAGCTTCATTTAATTCTAAGTTTTCTTCTGTTACTTCTTCGTCATCCTCTTCATTAGCTACGATAGCTATTGTAGAAACGGTGTGTTTATCTACTAGATTAATAATCTTAACCCCTTGTGTAGCTCTCTTGGTTGTTGAAATTTGAGCAAGAGGGGTTCTAATAATAATTCCCTTATCAGAAACAACTAATAAATCTTCATTTCCTTGAACGCTTACCAATTTAGCTAAATCACCATTTTTATCTGTGATATTAATGGTTTTTACGCCTTTGCCGCCACGTTTTTGACAGCGATATTCATCAACTTCGGTACGCTTACCATATCCTAATTTTGTAATAGCCAAAATTTGGTTTCTATCTTCGGTAACTATAGTTACTCCAACAACGGTTTCAGCTTCTTTTAAGTCAATACCCCTAACTCCAGCTGCTGTTCTACCCATAGAGCGAACATCAGTTTCATGGAATCTAATTGCTTTTCCGTTAGACGCCCCAATGATTATATCTCTTTGGCCATCTGTTAATTTAACAGAATGTAATAAATCTTCATCTCTTAGTGTTATCGCTCTAATACCGTTAACTCTAATGTTTTTGAAATCAGACACTTTTGTCCTTTTAACTACACCTTGAGCTGTTGTAAAGAATAAATATCCTTCTTCAAAGTCTTTTATAGTCATTACAGCCGCTAACTCTTCCCCGTCTACTAGGTTCAGTAAGTTAACAATTGGTAATCCTTTAGAATTTCTTCCATAATTAGGTACTTTATATCCTTTCATCTTATACACTCTACCAAGAGTCGTAAAGAATAGGATATAATCGTGTGTTTTTGTAAATAATATAGAGTCTATTACATCATCTTCGTTAAGGTTCATACCGGTTTTACCTCTACCTCCACGATTTTGTGCTCTATATACATCAACGTTCATACGTTTTACATAACCGTTAGTAGTTACAGCTATGATTACGTCTTCTACTGGGATTAAATCTTCATCTTCGATATCATAATCTCCATATAGATCGATTTCAGTTCTTCTTTCATCACCGAATTTATCTTTTATTTCAAGCGCTTCATCAACCAATATTTGATTTTGCTTCTCTTGATTAGCTAGTGTTTCATTAAGATTTTCGATTTGAATATGTAATTCTTTAATTTCTTTCTCGATTTTTTCTCTTTCAAGACCGGATAATCTTCTTAATTGCATAGCTAAAATTGCTTTTACTTGAATTTCACTAAAACCAAATTTTTCAACTAATTGAAGCTCTGTATCATTATATGATTCTCTAATTATTTTGATTACTTCATCAATGTTATCGAGTGCGATAATAAATCCATCTAATAAATTTAGTCTTTGTTTTGCTTTATCTAAATCATATTGTGTTTTTCTTAATAACACTTCAACTTGATGAATATAGTAATACTTAATTATATCCACTAATCCTAACACAACTGGCTTATCATCTACTAAAGCTAGCATATTAGCCCCAAATGATACTTGTAATTGTGAGTTTTTGTATAAGTTATTAAGTAAAACTTCAGGATTTACGTCTTTTCTTAATTCTAAAATAACTCTCATCCCTTTGAGAGATGATTCATCTCTTAAATCGGTAATACCTTCAATACGTTTTTCTTTAGCTAATTCAGCTATTTTATCTATTAGGTTAGTTTTATTTACTTGATAAGGTATTTGTTTAATAATAATTTGTTTTTTGCCATTTGCCATCTCATGTATTTCTGTTCTGGCTTTAACTCTAATAACCCCTCTACCTGTTGAGTATGCTTGTAAAATACCGGCTTGTCCTAAAACAATGCCGCCGGTAGGAAAATCTGGTCCTTTGATATACTGCATCATTTCTTCTAAGGTGATTTCGTTGTTTTTCACATAAGCAATATATCCATCAATAACTTCATTTAAGTTGTGTGGGGGTATATTCGTTGTCATACCTACAGCAATACCTGTAGCTCCATTTACTAAAAGATTTGGTATTCTTGTTGGTAAAACTTTTGGTTGAGTTTCAGAACCATCGTAGTTAGGAACAAAATCTACAGTATTTTTCTTTAAATCTCTTAATAGTTCCATCGTTATTTTGGCCATTTTAGCTTCAGTATAACGTGATGCGGCAGCTGGGTCACCATCGATTGATCCAAAGTTACCATGCCCATTAACTAACGGATAACGATAACTGAAGTCCTGGGCCATTCTAACCATAGAATCGTAAATAGCGGCGTCTCCATGTGGATGATATTTACCCATAACATCTCCGACGATACGAGCTGATTTCTTAAATGATTTGTCAGGATATACTCCTAATTCATCCATTCCGTAAAGGATTCTTCTATGAACTGGTTTTAATCCATCTCTAACATCAGGTAAAGCTCTTGAAACGATTACACTCATCGCATATGAAAGGAAAGAGTTCTTCATTTCATTGGCGATGTTTATCTCAACGACCTTATTACCAGTTTCTTGATTTTCTTCATTTTCTAAAATTATGTTGTTATCTTCCATGATTTGCCTCCTAAACGTCTAAATTCTTAACGAATTCAGCATTTGTTTGGATGAATTCTCTACGACTAGAAACATCATCTCCCATTAACATTGAGAAAATTCTATCAGCTTCTAGTGCATCTTCTAATGTTACTTGAAGCAACGTTCTTGCTTGTGGATCCATTGTTGTTTCCCATAATTGTTCTGGGTTCATTTCTCCAAGTCCTTTGTATCTTTGAATAGTAGGTTTTGATTTAAACTCACTTAAAATACCTGCTAATTCATGTTCTTCGTACGCATATTTAATTGTTCTCCCCACTGAAACTTTGTATAGTGGTGGTTGAGCAATATAAACATAACCTCTTTCAATTAGATTTCGTAAATATCTAAAGAAGAAAGTTAATAATAATGTTCTAATGTGCGCTCCATCAACATCAGCATCGGTCATGATTATGATTTTATGATATCTAATTTTATCAACTTGGTATTCATCACCAATTCCTGCACCAAATGCTTGTATCATTGATAATATTTCTTTATTTTGTAAAGCTTTATCCAGTCTTGCTTTTTCTACGTTTAAAACTTTACCTCTAAGCGGTAAAATCGCTTGATATTCTGAGTTCCTACCTTGTTTTGCAGAACCTCCCGCTGAGTCCCCTTCGACTATATATATTTCAGATTTAGTTGCATCTTTAGATCTACAGTCAGCTAATTTAGAAGCAAACCCTAAGGCATCTAAAGGTGATTTTCTTCTTGTGGCTTCTCTAGCTTTTTTGGCTGCTAAACGTGCTCTTTGAGCCATTAAGGCTTTTTCAATGATTATTTTGGCTGCTTGAGGAGTCTCAAGTAAGAATCTCTCTAATTCTTCTTTCATTATCTGTGAAACGGCTGTTCTTGCGTCACTGTTCCCTAGTTTTGATTTTGTTTGACCTTCAAATTGTGGATCAGGATGCTTAATTGATACAATCGCAACTAATCCTTCTCTTGTATCATCGCCTTGTAGAGATTCATCTTTTTTAAAAATGTTATTTGCCTTACCATAATTATTTAAAACGGTAGTCAAGGTTCTCTTAAATCCTTCTTCGTGTGTTCCACCTTCAGAGTTATTAATATTATTAGTGAAAGGATAAATGCTTTGAGCATATCCGTTGTTATATTGCATAGCTATTTCCACTAAAATATCATTTTGAGTTCCTTCAAAGTATGCAATTTCTTTATGAAGTACATCTTTACCTTCATTTAGGAAGCCTACATATTCTTTAACTCCACCTTCATAACAATAATCCTTAGAAATGACTAAGTTTTCATCTCTAGAATCATTAATTTGGAATTTGATTCCTTTATTCAAAAACGCCAATTGTTGAATTCTAGTTCTTAAAATTTCAAATTCAAATCGTTGTGTTTCCTTAAAAATCTCAGGATCAGGACAAAAAGTAACAATCGTTCCTGATTTATTAGTTGAACCAATTTCTTTTAGTTCAGTCTTTAAGAATCCGTGATCAAATTCGATTACATATTCTTTTCCATCTTTATGTATTTCAACAATCATCCATGTACTAAGCGCATTAACAACCGAAGCTCCTACGCCATGAAGCCCACCTGACACTTTATATGAATTGTGGTCGAATTTACCTCCCGCGTGTAGGGTTGTATAAACTGTTTCTACTGAAGGTCTACCTGTTTTAGGGTGAATATCTACTGGAATTCCCCTACCGTTATCAGTAACCTTAATTATGTCTCCTGGTAAAATTTCTACTTTGATAGAATCACAAAAATCAGCTAATGCTTCATCAACTGCGTTATCTACTATCTCCCATACCAAATGATGTAATCCTCTACCACTTGTAGAACCGATATACATCCCTGGCCTTTTTTTAACCGCCTCTAATCCTTCAAGAATTTGAATATTACTGGCATCATACGTGTTATTATTATCCAATTTGTGATTCCTCCCTTATTGTGTTGTTCTTAACTCTGAAAATCTTAGCTTCTTTTACTACTGAGTTTTCTATATTATCTAAACTAGTAGACGTAATTATTGTTTGAGCTTCTAGACTAATTAAATACTTTATTAATTTATTTTGTCTTATTGAATCTAATTCACTAAACACATCATCCAATAAGAATATTGGTCTTTCTCCATGTTTGTCGTAGATTATTTCGCTTATCGCTAGAATTAATGCCAGAACCATAACTCTCTGTTCTCCTTGTGATGCATTATCCTTAGCTAATATATTGTCGATTCTAAATTCATAATCATCTCTATGAGGTCCATAACTCGTGGTTTTAAGATACAAGTCATTACGATATTTAGATTTTAGTGTTTTCTCGAAATTTTTTTCCACAGATGGCTTATAATCAAATAAAAAATCGCGGTTATTATTTGCTAAAAAACGATACATTTTCTTTAGCTTTTGATTTATTTTAGATATAAAATTTCTTCTAAAATTAACTATCAAATCAGCCGAATCCGACATTTGTTCTGTAATTACGTCTAATAGTGTTAAATCTGGTTTATCTGTTTCTGATAAAGCTTTTAGAAGCTCATTACGCTGTTTTAGAAGCACCTTATAGTTGGTTAATTCCTTCAAGTACTGTCTGTCCATCTGTCCATGCATCAAATCAATAAAGAGCCGTCTTTCTTTAGGTGACCCTTTTATAATCATAATATCTTCTGGCAAAAATGATATAACGTTAATTAATCCTATGTAGTTACTGAGTTTTTTTATTTCAGCTCCATTAACAACAGTTTTCTTGCCTTTGTCAGTTATTACGACTTTGAAATCGTATTTTCGATTTCTACCTATGGCTTTTGCTTGTAATCTAGCAAATGATGAATCATCCCTTAGCAGGTTAGATTCATTCGTCTTATAAGATTTAGCTAAAGACAAAAAATAGATTGCTTCTAGTAAGTTGGTTTTCCCGCTGCCATTTTCACCAATTAGAAAATTAACCCCTTTACCAAAAACAACATTTTGTTTAATGTAGTTACGAAAATTACTTAGATTTAAATTTTCTAACTTCATTTGGTTTTTATTAAATATTCGTCCTTTTCAATCTTTACGATATCATTAGGATAGATTTTTCTCCCTCTTCTATTATCGGGAGCATCATTTACAAGAATCTTATTCATTTGCAAAAACATTTTTGCTTCTCCGCCCGATCCGACAAGGCCTAAAAATTTTAATAATTGTCCCAAAGTTATAAACTCAGTTTTAATAGTTACGTCTTTCATAGTTAAACACCCCGATATTATATATATATTATAATATAATATATAATATATTACAATATATTCGATGCAAATAATTGCTTTTTAAGTGATTTTTTTTGATTTAAGTATAAATACTCGAGATAAATAAAAAAACGTTAATTTTCGAATTTTAACGCTTTCTATAATGTTTTCTAAATTGTTATCTGTTGTAAGAATTCAACCATTGTGTATAACCAATGTTTTTCAAGCTTAATTGTATCTAAAATAATATGTATTCGATTATTCCTGTATGCGAATCTAATATATTTTGATACCTCAGTTCCTTTTTTAAAAATTTCATCGCCTGCAATATCTTTAGATCCTGCTTGTGTAAGAATTAATGTTACGTTGGTTTTATTCTCTTTAATCTTTTCTACCTTTAATTGCTTTGTCAGATGCTCAAATAACTTCTCATATATATATATTTCTAATTTTGGGTCAAATCTACCAAATCTATCTACTAATTCACCCAATAGATCTTTGGCTTGCTTAACATTTTCGATATTTTTAATCTTTTTATGCATTTCTATTTTAACATAGTCGTCTTCAATGTATTTACTATCAATAAAGCGGGATACATGGGCCTTAACTCCTTGTTTCTGTTTTTCTGTTTTTTGGGTACCATCAACATTCCTAATCTCTTCTTCTAGGATTTTCATGTACATATCTATACCTACTGAGTCCATAAATCCCGATTGTTCTCTCCCTAGCACATCTCCTGCACCTCTTATTGAGAGATCTCTAACTGCAATTTTGAATCCAGAGCCAAGCTCAGTGAACTCTTTTATAACTTGCAATCTTTTTTCAGCCTCTTCAGTTAATACTTTATTCTTCTTATACATCAAATACGCGTATGCAATTTTATCACTTCTACCTACTCTACCTCGTATTTGATAAAGCTGGGATAGCCCTAATTTATCAGCATCGTGGATGATTAATGTGTTAGCATTAGGTATATCTATGCCCGTTTCTATGATAGTAGTTGATACTAATACGTCTATTTCTTTGTTTATGAAACTATCAATAACCTTTTCTAGGTCCGCTTTTCTCATTTTACCATGTGCAATATCCACTCTGGCTTCAGGTACTAGCTTTTGTATCTTGTCAGCTATAAACTCTATATCCTCTACTTTATTGTATAAATAGAAGACTTGACCGTCCCTTGCTAGTTCTCTTTCGATTGAATCTTTGGTAATTATGTCGTTTCTTTCTAAAACATAGGTTTGTATAGGATACCTGTTTTCTGGCGCCGTTTCTAGCAAAGACATGTTTTTTACGCCCATAATTGCCATGTGTAATGTCCGCGGAATAGGAGTGGCTGATAACGATAAAACATCAATATTTACTTTTATCTCTTTGATGCGTTCTTTATGCAAAACACCAAATCTTTGCTCTTCATCGATGACTAATAGCCCTAGATCTTTAAAAGTGATGTCTTTACTCAGTATTCTATGAGTCCCAATCAAAACATCAACCAATCCTTCTTTGACTTTTTGGATAATTTGTCTTTGATTCTTTTTAGTTACAAACCGATTTAGCAAGGCTACATTTATTCCGTGCTCATCCATTCTTTCTTTAAAGGTGTTATAGTGCTGTTTTGATAAAACTGTTGTTGGAGCTAAGTATGCAACTTGTTTTCCATTTAGTATCGCTTTGAAGGCCGCCCTTAATGCTACCTCTGTCTTACCGAATCCAACATCCCCACAGATTAATCTATCCATAGGGGTTTTTTTCGACATATCTTTAAAGACATCGTTAATCGTCTTTAATTGATCTTTAGTTTCGTGATAAGGAAAACTTTCTTGGAAATCTCTTTCTAACTTAGAATGTTCTTTATACGCAAACCCAAGAGAATGCTCTCTAGAAGCATACAGTTTAATCAATTGCTCAGCAATTTCTTTTACTTGATCTCGAACTCTCTTTTTTGCTTTTGACCAATCTTTGCCACCCAATTTAGATAATCTTGGTGAAAAACCTTCATTACCTGAGTATTTGTGGATTTGATCAATAGCATCCAAGGTTACATATAACTTATCTCCACTCCTGTATTCTATATGAATATAATCAGTAACTGTGTTACCAAACTTCATTGTTTTAATTTCTAAGAATTTCCCGATACCATAATCATAATGAACAATGAAATCGCCTTTCTTTAAATCGTTAATGCTGTTTAATCTCTTTGATTTCTTATATACAGATACGTATTCCCCTCTTTTTCTTGAAATAAACTTTTTAGTTATAGCTTCTTCGCTAATTAAAATTATTTCAAAACTATCAGAGTTAAAATCAAATACCTCATCACTTACTATAATGTTTAGTTTGTTTTGTTGAATTATTCTATTCCCTTTGATTTCGGTATACGGTATAGTTTTATCTCTTAATATTTGAGTGAATTTATTCTTTGACTGATCTGTCTTGAAACTTATTACTTGTGTCTTCTTGTCTAGATTGCTGATTAGTTCTCTATACAAGAAGTCTAGATTTTGACTGTAAACTAGTGGTTCTTTTCCAAAAACAGAGTACTTAATTGGAAACTTATCTTTATATTGGTATTCTAGATAATCTATTAATACTGATTTTTTAATTAGAAGTTCGTTAAAATCATATAGGATACTAAAATTTAGTTTAGGGTAATCTGAAGATGTTAAATACCAATCCTTTATTTCCTCGATTAATATGTTGTTTTGTTCGTTAATTCTGTGGTAATCAAAGAAAAACAGTGTTTTCTCTTTACTAAAATCAGTTAAAGTATAATGTTTCTTTGTTAAAAACGGTAAATACCTTACTAATCTATCTAATTCATTGTGATTTTTTAAATTTTCTAAATCTTTGAAAATTAGATTAGTTGCATCCTCAGACATGTTATTTTCTTCAATCTTTATGTTAATCATAGTTTCTAACTCTATATATTCTTTGTCTGTATAGAAGAATTCGACCATAGGCAATATCTCAATACTCTTAATTTTAGATACAGAGCGTTGGCTCTCTATATCAAATTCTTTGATAACATCTAGGGTTTCACCAAAAAAATCTAAACGATATGGATTTTTTGATCCTAGAGGAAATATATCAACAATTCCTCCCCTTACGGAAAAGTCTCCTACTTTTTCTACTGTATATTCTTTTTTGTAGCCGTAGTCAAATAAATTCTCTATTAGTTGATTTATTGAATAGTCAGTATTTCTTTCTAAATGTATAATGGAATCTAACCATTTTTGCAGTGGTAGTTCTGGTTTTAAGAGACCAAATAAGTTAATAACCACTATTCTTCTTGGATTTGATATAATCTTTTTTATTGTATTTATTCTTTCCACCCTAAATTCCATCGATGATACAAGTAGCTCATTTGTAATGAATTCATCTTGTGGAAAAAAACAGACATCTTCAGTATCTGCTATTTGACACAATTTATCATATAATAATTGCGCTTTATATAAATTTGGTGTAACTAAGAATGTTGTTTCGTCATGATTATTATAATACTCCAACATAACCAAAAGAGCATTTTCTTCATTGGTGTTGTTAATATACGCTTGCTTGTTAATTCCAATGGATGACACCAACTCTTTCATGAACTTGTTTGACTTAAGAAAATTCAGTACTTTTTTCATCTTTCCTCCACGTGTTTTGGGCGAGTTAAAAACTCGCTAGGGTTATATTCTTTTTTGATTTTACTTACTACTCTGTATTTTATGAGCAGTCTTCATCAGTATCTTTGTAGGAATAAAGCGACTAAAGAAATAGATAATCTTCATTGTAAAACCCGGTATGATTAGTTCTTTCTCTTTTTTAATTCCTCTATATATTAATCTTACACACTTGTTTACATCCATACCTTTGCTTCTTGATGCTTTAGCAACGTTGTTAAAATTTGTCTTTACAGGACCTGGAGCAACAGTTAATACTTTAACATTCTTACCTTGTTTTTTCAACTCATAGTTGATAGCTCTTGAGAAATAATATACATATGATTTAGTAGCAGAATATGTAGCGTGAATTGGTGTCGGTAAAAGTGCAGCCATAGAACTTATATTAACAACTTTTCCTTTATTGTGAGTTTTAATATACAACTTTGTTAAAGTTTGCAGAGCTTTAATATTTAAGTCAATCATTTGCATTTCTACAGATAAGTCGGTTTCATTAAAATACCCCAAATTACCAAAACCGGCATTGTTAATAAATAGGTTAATTTCATATTTCTCTAACTTATCAAATAAGCTAACACAATTAGCTATATCAGATAGATCATATGAAAAAACAACAACTTTAACATTGTGCTTTTCAATTATTTCATCTTTAATTTCGCTTAATAATTTATCTCTTCTAGCAACTAAAATTAAATCATAATTATCCGCTGCTAAGACATAAGCTAGTCCACGACCTAAGCCGGAACTTGCGCCCGTAATTAATGCATACATTTTATCACCTTAACTGTAATATTTATTGTTATTCAATTATACCATAGATAACCAACATTAAGATAAAAAACAGGTACTCGATGTTACATCTTCTATACTTTGTGTACACTTTATTGTAAATTCTATGTATTACTATTTTATTTTATAGCTAATACGTAATATCCCGGAATGCTTGATATATTTTACTTTACACCAAATATATCTAGTTAAAGCACTAAGAAAGAAATATGTCAAAAATACAACAATGTTAACTATGAAAACAAACCCCTTATTATAGCGATTACCTAGCAATTTATAAATTTTGATATAAAGTAGAAAACACATCTTATTTATCCTCGTTTATACAGAAATAATTCTGTTGTTTATCATATTAATAATCGGTGCTAACATAACTGTTTATCAATCAACTTTCAAACTTGTAACATTGTTTATACTTTTTTTTGTGAGTCTATATATATAAATTGAAGATTTATAAGATTTTTAAAATAAATATAATTAGTTGAAAAATTTACCTAGTTTTTTATTTACAACTTGTATATTTTATTGATTTTTTTTCCGTATAGATAAGCTTTTTAGTCCAAAATGGAAAAATTTAAACAAATAAAAAACGACCTTATATAGCGATAAAGTCGTTTTATTTTTAGTTGTATTTATTCATAATGCTTTCAAAGGTTTTTTCTTCTACAAAATCATCAATAATTTTTATGATATCAACAACCAAATTATCTAATTCTTGACTCTCTTTTTTGGAGAAAGTACTTAGTACATCAATCTTCATTTCTTTATCAGAATTTCTTCCGATTCCTACTCTTAATCTGTTAAATTCTTGAGTGGCTAAATGCGTGATGATTGACTTGATTCCGTTGTGACCACCGGCGCTTCCTTTTTGTCTCAATCTCAATTTCGCAAAAGGTAAATTAAGATCATCAAAGATTATAAGCACATTTTCTGGTTTAATCTTGTAATATTGCATTACTTTTCTTACAGAGAGACCAGAATTATTCATGTATGTTTTTGGTTTCAACAAAATAGTTTTATCTGTTTTAGCTATTTCACCAGTGAATTTTATTGATTTTTTGTATTTTATTTTATTTGCTTGTGCATATGAGTTTAAAGACATGAATCCAACGTTGTGTTTAGTGTCTTTGTATTTCTTTCCTGGATTACCAAGACCTACAACAAGTTTCATTATTTCTTCTTGGGTTTAATCACAACAAATCTGTTAGGTTCTTCACCTTCAGATTCAGTTGATACATCTCTCCAATCAGAAAGTTTTGTATGGATTACTCTTCTTTCATATGCGTTCATCTTGCCTAGACGAGTTGACACTTTTGTTTTAACGACCTCCATAGCTGTTTTAGTAGCTAAGATTTCAAGTTGTTTTTTTCTTTGTTCTTTATACCCGCCTATGTCTATTAATATTATATGATATCCTTCAACATATAAATTAACGTAGTTTTTTAATAGTGTTTGGATAGAATCTAACGTCTTCCCGTTTTTACCTATTAAGATTGGGTTTTCTTTTGCTTGAATATTAAATTGAATTTGTCTTTCATCCAATTGTTTAGCTTCAATAACGGCTTCAATTTGCATATTTTCAAGCATCGTTTTTAAATACTCTATACCATCTTTTATTATATCAAAATCTACTACAGCTTCAACGATATAAGATTTATTAAGTCCTAATAAAGATTTCTTTTCTTCAACTACGTTTAGTTCAATAAAATCCTTGTTAACTCTTAACTCACTTGCAGCTCGTTGAATAGCAGCATCATTTAATGATTTTGTCTCAAATTTAATACTTTTCATCAAACAATAACCCCCCTAGAATTGTCTTTTTAATTTTTCTTGTCTTTTTTCCATGTTCCTATAACTTAAATAACTTTGTAATAATTGATATGAAGTACCAACTACCCAATAGAATGCTATACCTGCATTACGTAACGAAATATAAGCCATAAAAATTACCATAAAGTACATAACATATTTCATTGTATTTTGATTTTTTTGACCTTTTTGGTTAGCATAGAAATTATTTTTTTGTGACATCTTAGTTCTATGTTGAGTTAACCACTGACTTAAGAACATAATAACACCAACCATAATTGCTAATGGTAAGTTTGCAAGCCACTCTGTGTTACCCAAGTTTGTCCACAAGAAATTAATGTTCATCGTTATGGCTTTGTCTGTAAATGTTGATAAATCTGTAAGTGGGAATCTCTGTACAACTTGATACATCGCGATAAAGATAGGCATTTGAAGTAACGGTAATAGACATCCAAATACATTAATTTTATATTTTTTGTATATTTCCATCGTTTCCATCTGCTGCCTTTGTTGGGATGCTTGATCTTGACGATTGCGATATTTTTCTTGAACTTTATTTAACTCGGGTTGCGCCATTTGCATTTTAAGTGTCATATCATTAGTTCTTGCATATACCGGCCAACCAATTGTTCTAACAACTAAAGTCATTATAAGTAGACCAAGCCAATATAAATATGTATTACCTAAAAGTCCAAATAAGTTTGATGCATAAAATGTAAAATAACCTAATTGTAATATAACCCAGTTCCAAACTCCATCTTTAGCTCCAATTGGAGTTGTATATACAGAATCATATAAACCATCTGCATCTATTACAGTAACATATCCATCTTCGAACGTTACAGTAACATATTCACCATCGATATCATCATCAAAATTAGTCCACGTTAAAGTTCCATCTCCATTTGTAACGTTTTCTTCGGTTGATGCTCCTAAAAGTAAAATAACTTCATTATAACTTGATGCCGTTAATCCTTCTTCTGTTGCTTCAGCAGCAGTAACTATACTATCGTAGTTTGCATAAGATACTTCACTTGAGCTAGAACCACAAGAAGTTAAACCTACTAAAGCAAATAACATCAACAAGCTTAAAAAGATCTTGTTTCTTAATTTCATAATTTTTTACTCTCCTAGTATTTTTGCTTTCGCAAATAATTTTTCTAACATTTTTTTAATTTCACTAAAACTTAAAGCTTCTGCTTTAGGTTTTATCACTATAAAGAAATCATATAAACTATTAAAGTTATTATCCTTTATGACTTCTCTTATTCTTCTCTTCATTAAATTTCTGTGTACCGCATTTCCATACTTCTTAGGAACACTTAAAGCAAAACGAAAATTCTCGATATCATGGTTCTTTGAATAATACAAAATAAAATAACTGTTACCTACAGTTGTTTTTTTCTTGATCAATCGTTGAATTTCACTGCTTTTTTTTATTCGATATTTTTTTTTCAAAATTTTCACTCCTAAGAAACAAAAAAATCACCAAAATATATTATTCGGGTGATTTCAGGTACAAATATATTATATGGTGTTGTTTTATTCAATTATTAACGGTCAGAAACTGTTAAAGATTTTCTTCCTCTTGCTCTTCTTCTAGCTAATACTTTGCGTCCATTTGCTGTCGACATTCTAGCTCTGAAGCCATGAGTTTTAGCTCTTTTTGTTTTACTAGGTTGATATGTTCTACTCATATTCAACACCTCCTTATTTCTTTACAAAAACCATGCTATCTAATTATACAGAATTTTATATTCTATGTCAACAAAAAGTTATCGCAAATTTTATACGTTATTTTTTATTAACATCCCTGTTGAAAAGAATAATTGTTAAAACGTGGAAAAACAACTTTAACCGCTACTTTTAGCAATAACTTATCCACAAACCAAGTGTTAGTATTTAATTTTTTTAAAAAGTTATCCACATATTTTGTGGATAACTTATTTCTCCACAATTTATAATATATGATATATTATTCATACACAAGGGGGATTTTATGGAAGAGTTTGAAAAAATATGGAATAAAATCAAATCTAGATTGCAAATTAGTTTAGATGATGACGTATATAATGAACACTTTGCTAAGATATCTAATATTTTCAAAGTCCAAAATAAATACGTATATTTAATAGCTCCAAACTCGTTTGTAAAAAATAAAATTGAATCCTTCTATCTAAATAGGTTAAATGTTCTTCTAAACGAACACACTTCAGAAAAGTATATGTTTAAGATAATAACTAAAAATCAAGCTGCTGAAGAGTTAGCTAAATCTGAAACATACACTATCAACACACCAGAAAAAAATTTGGAAGATAAATATAAAACCGGTTTAAACAATTCTTATACTTTTGAAAACTTCGTTGTTGGTTCTAGTAATAGACTAGCTTATACATCAGCTATGAAAGTTGCAGATCAACCGGGTGTTTTTGCTAACCCACTTTATATCTTTGGTGATGTAGGTTTAGGTAAAACCCATTTAATGCAATGTGTTGGTAACTATATATTAGAAAATGAAGTTAACAAAAAAGTACTCTATGTTAAAACTGATCAATTTATCGAAGATTTTGGTAGAGCTGCTCAAAAGAAATCTTTTGATTCTTTTTCTAAAAAATACGAAAATATCGATGTTTTATTAGTCGATGATATTCAATTTTTATCTAGAAAAAATCAAACCCAACTAGAATTTTTTAAAATATTTGAAAGACTAAAAGAAAGTAACAAACAAATTGTAATAACTTCAGACCGCCAAGCTTCTGAGTTATATGATATCATGTCTCGATTAACTAGTAGATTTGAATGGGGATTAACTGTAGATATTAATAGACCGAATTTAGAACACCGAATTTTAATTCTAAAAAAGAAACTTCAAGCAGAAACTCAAGATCCTGAATTAATTTCAGATAGTATCCTTGAATATATAGCTAGTGTTTTCGATAATAACGTAAGAGAGTTAGAAGGTGCGCTAAAAAGAGTTTTATTCTATTGTACTGCTTTTGATTATAAATTTACTGTTGAGAACACTGAAGAAGCTTTAAAGAGTTTAGTTAACTCAAAAAACGCTTCAAACCACAAAGTAGATAGAAATAATTATACAAACATATTAGATATAGTAAGTAATTATTATAATATTACGAGTATTGAATTACTTTCAAAAAATAGAAGAAAGAAATTTGTATTTCCAAGACAAGTAGCTATGTATATCTTAAAAGATATTTATGATATTACCTACAAAAAAATAGGACAAATTTTTAATAATAGAGATCACTCAACTGTTATATATAGTATAGAGCAGATTTCTAATGATGTTCAAATAGATAAAGCTAAAAAAAATGATGTTGAAAAATTGTTGATAAAATGTGGAAAAAATAACTAATTTTTGCGGTTATTAACACTGTTTTATATGTACTTTTATCTCTAAATATGGTATAATAACAGTATAAAGAGTGTGTTTTTTATCCACTTATTAACACCCT
>Ga0209345_10003626_pt1 | contig 15710 bp, 11 predicted proteins | sample Cruoilmetagenom7_FD_187294 | JGI IMG/M metagenome (GOLD analysis project Ga0209345, IMG submission 187294) | Oil polluted marine microbial communities from Coal Oil Point, Santa Barbara, California, USA - Sample 7 (SPAdes) (version 2) | ecosystem: Environmental > Aquatic > Marine > Oil seeps ... | reverse complement strand
CCTCGATGCCGTCCACGTCATCCAGGCGCACCACCAGTGTTTCGCCGCTGGAGCTGACAACGGACGCAGGCAGGAAGTTCATCCTCGGCGAACCGATGAAACCGGCAACAAAGGCATTGTCCGGATCATCATAGAGCGCCAGCGGGGAACCGACCTGCTCGATGACACCGGCCCGCAGCACCACGATCTTGTCGGCGAGCGTCATCGCTTCAACCTGATCGTGGGTCACATAGATCATGGTCGCGCCAAGCTCCTTGTGCAGCTTGGCGATCTCGAGCCGCATCTGCACCCGGAGTTCGGCATCCAGATTGGACAACGGCTCATCAAACAGGAAGACTTCGGGTTGCCGGACGATGGCCCGGCCGATGGCAACGCGCTGGCGCTGGCCGCCGGACAGGGCTTTCGGCTTGCGCTGGAGCAGCGGTTCGAGATGGAGAATTGAAGCGGCGCGGTTGACGCGCTCCTTGATCTCACTGACGGGATGACCGGTCATCTTCAGGCCGAAGCCCATGTTTTCCTCGACCGTCATGTGCGGGTAGAGCGCATAGGACTGGAACACCATGGCAACACCGCGATCGGCCGGCTCGACATTGGTAACATCCTTGCCGCCGATCGACAGATTGCCGCTTGTCGTGGCTTCCAGTCCGGCGACCAGCCTGAGCAGGGTTGACTTGCCGCAGCCGGAAGGGCCGACGAAAACGGTGAACTCGCCGTCCTCGATGGTCAGGTCGACACCGTGGATGACGTCGACGCTGCCAAAAGATTTCTTCACTTGATGCAGTTCAAGACCTGCCATGACACTCCCTCTCACAACCCCGGCGCCCGTGCGGGCGCCGCTAAAAAAATCATGTGCGCGGACCCAGCCGCGCGCCCATATCATCCATGATCGCGCCGGCCGTATTGCGCACCAGCACCGCCCAGCTTTCGAGCAGTTCCGAAGAGATCCGGTACGCTGGACCGGTCACGGACAGCCCGCCGACAAAACTCCGGTCTGCCGAATAGATCGGTGCCGCGACACAGCGGATACCGGGTTCATGCTCCTCCCGGTCATAGGCATTGCCGCTTGCACGTATTTCCTCGATCTCACGCAACAGCGCCTCCGGCGTATCGAGCGTGCTGTCGGTGAAACGGCGGAATTTGATGCTGGCGACAACGGCCCTGAGCTCGGCGTCTGGCAACGCCGACAAACCGGCCTTGCCGACGCCCGTGCAATAGACCGGCGAAGCGTTGCCGATCTGGGAATACATGCGCACCGCCTGACGGCTTTCGACCTTGTCGAGATAGATCACCTCGTTGCCGCGAAGCACGCCGAGATGGACGGTTTCGCCGGTGAGGTCGTGCAGGTTGCGCAGATGCGGTTCGGCGATGACACGAAACTGGTTGCCGGCCCAGGCCTTGGCCGCAAATTTCAAGAGCCGGATGCCGACCGAATAGGAATGGTCGCGGCCAAGCGACAGTAATCCTTCTTCCACCAGGTTGGATAGCTGGCGATGCAAGGTGCCGCGCGGCTGATCGGAGACCGCAAGAATGTCGGTAAACCGCATCGGCTCGTCAGCGGAAGCAACGATATCGAGTACGGAAATGGCCTTGCCAAGGGTTCCGGTGTCAACACGGCTCCGCGCCGGCCCGCTATCCGTTGCCTCGATTTCACCCTGCTGCGCTGCAGCGTTTTCTGTCCGGTTGCTCACCATCCCTCCCCTGCCATTCCCGGCATGGTGACACGCACCGACCGGAAACAGTCCTGACATCAAGCAGTTGGTCCTCCTCTAGACCATCCGCTTCCATCCTTTCGGCAACGCCTCCGCCCGAGCGGCTGCTTTTCGACCTTGACATTCCCTACACCATAGATTGATAATTCTAAATAGTCAAATTGAGTTCCAAATAACGGAACTACAATTGACGCTGTCGGGGTGGTCTTGGAGGATTGCCCGCCCGGCAGGTGGTACGGCCGCCGAGGCACCGCCAACACCAAAGGGTCGACAGCCTGGTCAACACATGGGAGGTTTTCTGCATGACGATTTCACTCAAATCCGCGCTCTTTGGCACCGCCGCCATTGCCCTGGTGGCAACGCAGGCGATGGCCGAGAAGCGCACCCTGAAGTATTACGCGGATTTCGATCCGGCTCCGCTGGCAGCCTTCGAAGCTGTGATCGCGGAATTCGAAGCCGCCAATCCTGACATCGATGTGGTTCTGCAGAATTTCGACCACGAGGGTTACAAAACGGCGATCCGCAACTTCCTGTCGGCGGATTCCCCGGACCTGGCCAACTGGTATGCCGGCAACCGCATGGCGCCCTTCGTCAATTCCGGTCAGTTCATGGATGTTTCCGACGTCTGGACCGACAACAACCTGGGCGAAACCCTGGCCTCGGCCAAGGGCTCGATGACCATCGACGGCAAGCAGTGGGGCGTGCCCTACACCTATTACCAGTGGGGCATCTACTACAACAAGGACGCCTACAAGAAGGCCGGCGTCGAAGTGCCGACCACCTGGGCCGAATTCATCGACAATTGCGCCAAGTTCAAGGAAGCCGGGATCGATTGCGTGACCACCGGCACCAAGGCATTGTGGCCCGGAGCAGGCATCTTCGACTATATGAACCTACGCACCAATGGCTACGATTTCCATATGGATCTCACCGCCGGCAAGGTGGCCTGGACCGACGAGAAGGTGAAGAACACCTTCGCCGAATGGGCCAAGCTGGTCGAACCCGGTTACCTGACGGCCAATCATGCGGCTCTCGACTGGCAGGATGCAGCGTCGCTGCTGGTACAGGGCAAGGCCGCGAACTATGTCATGGGCAACTTTGCCGTGGCCGTGTTCAAGGACGGCGGCATGACCAATGAGACGCTTGGTTTCATGCAGTTCCCTGAAATCACACCGGGCCTTCCGCGCGGCGAAGAAGCACCGACCGACACCATCCACATTCCGGCCGGTGCGAAGAACGTCGATGACGCCAAGAAGTTCCTGGCTTTCATCGCCACTGCCGATGTCCAGACCAAGCTGAACGAAGCGCTTGGCCAGCTGCCGATCAACAACCAGTCGAAGGTCGGGGACGACCCGTTCCTGCAGGCCGGTTTCGAGATGCTCTCCACGGCCGACGGCGGCATCGCACAGTTCTTCGACCGCGACGCTCCGGCTGAAATGGCGAAGGTCGGCATGGAAGGCTTCCAGGAATTCATGGTCAAGCCGCAGAATGTCGACAAGATCCTCGCGCGGCTCGAAAAAGCCCGCCAGCGTATCTACAAGTAAGCTTCATGGCCGGGTGGCCTCACCGCCGCCCGGCCATTTGCAGACGACCTGACAACCGCGCGCGAGCAGACAGATCTCCTCGCCCGCCGGAGGCGCACTCGGGAGGGCAGCCATGACGGGTTCAGCGACCACAGCCATCGCCGGAACACAAGAACACAGACCCGGGATCTGGAAACGGAACCAGCGCGCAATGGCGCCATGGATCTTCCTGGCCCCCGGCATCGCGATGTTCGCGCTCTATGTCATCTACCCGATCATCGCCTCGATGTGGCTGAGTTTTTATGATTGGGACGGCCTCGGCGAAAAGACCTGGCTCGGGCTTGCGAACTATGCCGAACTGTTCGATGACGAAGCCTTCTATACCTCGCTTTACAACAACATCATCTGGCTGGTTCTCTACATGCTGGCGGTTCCGGCGGGGCTGTTCGTGGCGCTGTTTCTCAACCAGACCGTCACCGGCATCCGGATCTACAAATCCCTGTTCTTCTTTCCCTTCGTCATCAGCCAGGTCGTTGTCGGATTGATCTTCTCCTGGTTCTACGCGCCCAATTTCGGCCTGTTCTACAACCTGATCGAATGGCTCACCGGCACCGGCCTCGCCGTGCTGGCCGACGACCGCTACGTCACCTACGGCATCATTGCAGCCGGCCTCTGGCCGCAGATCGCCTATTGCATGATCCTGTACCTGACCGGCCTCAACAATGTCGCGCCGGACCAGATCGAGGCCGCACGGCTCGACGGTGCAAAGGGCTGGAAGATGCTCTGGCACATCATCCTGCCGCAGCTCAGGCCGGCAACCTTCATCGCCGTCGTCGTGACCGTCATTGGCGCACTGAGGTCATTCGACCTGGTCTCGATCATGACCGATGGCGGGCCATACGGCTCGAGCCGCGTGCTGTCGTTCTACATGTATGAGCAGGCGCTGTCCGAGTACGGATATCGCATGGGCTACGGCGCCGCCATCGCGGTTGTCCTGTTCGCCATCATGATGGTGTTCATCTCCGGGTTCATCTGGAAGATGGTCCGCGACGAAAGGGGCCTGTGATGTTTCCGAGACCGATCGAACATACCGCGCCCGCGACCCAGCTTCTCTACAAGGTGGCGTTGCCGATTGCGCTGATCCTGTGGCTGTTGCCGCTGCTGGGTGTCGCGATGACTTCGCTCAAACCATCGAGTGACCTTGCCGCGGGCAACTACTTCGGATTGCCGAGCTATCTCGCCTTTTCGAACTATGCCGACGTGTTCACCAACTCGCCAATCGCCAAGTACATTTTCAACTCGTTCAAGGTGACAATCCCGACCGTCATCGGCGCGGTCGCGATTTCATGCCTGTCCGGATTTGCGCTGGCGGTCTACCGGTTCCGCATGAACCTGGTGATCTTCTTCCTGTTCGTGGCCGGCAATTTCGTACCGTTCCAGATCCTGATGGTGCCGGTGCGCGACCTGACTGTCTCGACCGGGCTCTACAACACCATCACCGGCCTGGCGCTGTTTCACATCGCCTTCCAGTCGGGTTTCTGCACCCTGTTCATGCGCAATTTCATCAAGGGGCTTCCGTTCGAACTGATCGAATCCGCCCGCGTTGAAGGCGTCTCGGAATTCCGCATCTTCTGGTACATCGTGCTGCCCTTGATGCGGCCGGCGATCGCGGCGCTTTCGGTGCTGGTCTTCACCTTCATCTGGAACGACTATTTCTGGGCCACGGTGCTGACCACCAGCGCCGAAACCCAGCCGGTGACAGCAGGGCTCTATTCGCTCAACGGGCAATGGATTGCACAGTGGCAACTGGTTTCAGCGGGATCGATCATCGCCGCGATGCCGCCGGTTCTGATGTTCTTCCTGATGCAGAAGCATTTCATTGCCGGCCTGACGCTCGGTGCGACAAAGGGATAAAATGACACGCGCAGCCACGCCAGATTTTGCCGTCAGTGATGTGGTCCGGCTTGACGGAGGCGGTCGCACGACCGCTTTCGCTAGCTTCAACAGCGGCGTGCCTTGCCTGGTCCATTTCGGCCAGCCGCTGCCGCAGTCGGAAGACCTCGCCGCGCTGGCAATCGCCACCATACCCAATGTCGGGGCAGGACAGATCGATCCGTTCCTGCCGCTGACACTCTGTCCGCTGGCCATCACCGGCTGGCAGGGACATCCCGGCATGATCCTGCAGACGGCCGATGGACGGGATTATCTCGCCAATCCGAAACTTGAGCGGATCGAAGCCGAAAATGGCGGCATCTCCGGTGTCCGCTTCACGTTGCTCGACCGGGGCAACCCGGACGGCGTCCGACTGGTGATCTCCGCCAGGCTCGATCCCCGCACCGGCATCCTGCAGCTGTCGCAGACGCTGACCATACCCCAAGACTGGAGCTGCAGCTGGCTCGCAGCCCCGGCTGTTCCTGTACCGGCAGAGATGAACCGCATCATCGATCATTCGGGCCGCTGGTGCGGTGAATTCCGGCGCCAGGAAACCCAGTTCCAGACCGGCACGTACGGCCGGGAAAGCCGGGAGGGGCGGACCGGACACGCGCATTTCCCCGGCGTGACGCTGGCGACACCCGCAACAGGGGAACATACGGGCGCATGTCTTGCCGCCACACTGGCGTGGAGCGGCGGCCACCGGATGCTGGCCGAGGAGCTGCCCGACGGACGGCGGCAGGTGCAGATGAGCGTGCTTGACGACGGCCTGGCGCGGGGCGAAATCACCTCGCCCACGCTTCTGCTTTGCTGGTCCGATCAGGGCTTCAACGGCGCTTCGCACGCCTTCCATGATCACCTCCGCGCCATCCAGGCGCCGGCCAACGCGCGGCGCAGGCGTGAAGCGCGTCCGGTGCATTATAATTGCTGGGAGGCCGTCTATTTCCGCCACGACCTTGAAGAGCTCAAGACAATCGCCTCGCTGGCCGCAGGTCTCGGCGCCGAGCGTTTCGTGCTTGATGACGGCTGGTTCCGCGGCCGCAACGACGACACGTCCAGCCTTGGTGACTGGGAGATCGACCGGGCAAAATTCCCCGACGGCCTGCAACCGTTGATCGATCATGTCCATACCGCGGGTATGCGCTTCGGATTGTGGTTCGAGCCGGAAATGGTCAACCGGGACAGCGACCTGTTCCGGGCCAATCCCGAATACATGCTCGGGCCGGAAGACCAGCCAAGCGGCCGCAACCAGCATGTTCTCGACATGGCCAACGAGAAGGTGCGCGCGCACCTCTTCAACCAGATCGATGCGATCCTGTCGGCGCATGACATCGACTATGTCAAATGGGATCACAACCGGCCGCTGACCGGCTGCGGCCCGGATCAGGCTCGCGGCTTCATGACATTGCTCGCTGATCTCGTGGCAGCCCATCCGGATGTGGATTTCGAAAGCTGTTCTTCGGGCGGCGGACGCATCGATTTCGGCGTGCTGGAACTGGCGAGCCGGGTCTGGTTGTCGGATTCCAACGACGCCCTGGAGCGGCTGAGGATGCAGCACGAGGCCAGCCGGTGGATCGCGCCGGAGGTGCAGGGGTCGCATGTCGGGCCGCGTCAGTGCCATACTTCGGGCCGGGTTCTGTCGATGCCGTTCAGGGCATGGGTGGCGGCGCAGCGGCATATGGGCTTCGAAATGGATCCGCGCGAGCTGACAGCGGAGGAAGCCGACACTCTGCGCCGGGTCACCACCTGGTGGAAGCGGAACCGGGATTTCCTGTTTTCAGGTGCGTTGCACCGGCTGGAAAGCGAAGATGCCGAGGTGTTTGCCGAGATGACGGTGGATGCAGCCGCCGACCGCTTTATCCTGTTTGCCGGACAGGCGGGTGCATCGGCGCAAATCTACCGGCGGCCGTTGCGGGCGGCAGGGCTTGATCCGGACGCGATATACCAGCTCCGGCTGATCAATCCGGAAGACGTCAGCCACCTTGCCAACCGCCGTATCGTCAATGCGCTGGCCGAAGGCGGAACGATGAAATTGTCCGGCGCGTTCCTGATGAACCATGGTATCCGCTTGCCCAATGCGGTCCCGGCTTCCATGACCGTACTCGAAGGGCACAGAATCACTCCGGAGAGCCAATCATGACCGAGCAGACAGCGATATTTCCAGACCTGAAGGACACGCAGGTTCTCATCACCGGCGGCGGCAGCGGTATCGGGGCGGCGCTGACTGAAGGCTTCGTTGCGCAGGGCGCCAGGGTCGCGTTTATCGATATCGCGGAAGCGCCAAGCCGGGAGCTGGCCGACCGTCTTGCGAGCGGCAGCCGGCATGCACCGCTGTTCATCCACGCCGACCTCAGCGATCTCGACGCCATCAAGCAGGCCGTTGCACAAGCCGAAGCAGCGCATGGTCCGGCCAGGGTGCTGGTCAACAATGCCGCACTGGATGACCGGCACGAGCTTCTCGAGATGAGCGGAGAATACTGGGACGCCAACCAGGCGATCAATCTACGGCCGGTGGCGTTTACCGCCCAGGCGGTTGCGCCGGGCATGATCGCGGCGGGCGGCGGCACGATCATCAATTTCACCTCGACATCCTACATGCTCAACATCGGATCGATGCCGGCCTACACCGCCGCCAAGGCCGGAATCGTGGGCCTCACCAAGGGACTTGCCGGGCGGCTGGGTCCGGACGGCATCCGGGTCAACGCGATCGCGCCTGGCTGGGTGATGACGGAACGGCAAAAGCAGCTCTGGGTGACGGAGGAAGGCCTTGCCGCGATGATCGAGCGCCAGTGCGTCAAGCGCCCGATCGAACCCGAAGACATGGTTGGCCCCTGCCTGTTCCTGGCGTCAAGCGCTTCTGCGATGATCACCGCGCAGGTTCTCATCGCCGATGGAGGAATGCTGTGAGTACAACACCCTCCCTCGTTGCCGTCGACTGGGGGACATCCAGTTTCCGTCTCTGGCTGATGTCCGCCGATGGCACAGTGCTGGCCGAGCATCGCAGCGACGAGGGCATGAGCGAGGTTGCCGGCCGCGGTTTCGAGAGGGTGCTCGAAAGCCATCTCGGCACGCTGGCCGCAGCAGAGCATCTGCCTGTTGTCATCTGCGGCATGGCCGGATCCCGGCAGGGCTGGGTCGAGGCGGGCTACATCGACACGCCGGCCGACGTCACGACCATCGGCACAACGGCGACCATCGTGCCCGATACGGCACGGCAGATCATCATCATTCCCGGGCTGGCGGTGCGCTCCGAAGGCGAACCCGACGTGATGCGCGGCGAGGAAACACAGCTGCTCGGCGCGCACCTGGAACTGCCCGGTGGCGAGCGTTACTGCATGCCGGGAACCCATTCCAAATGGGTCAGCATGAACGGGCCCATCGTCACCGGGTTTGAAACCTTCATGACGGGCGAATTGTTTTCCGTCATCAGCGGCAAGACAATCCTGATGCATTCGACCGGCGGGGAAGGCAGTGTCAGCGCCAATGACCCGGCATTTCTCACCGGGGTCCGCGATGGCTGGACTCAACCGGCAAAGACCACGCATCATCTTTTTTCGATCCGGGCAGGTCAATTGCTTTACGGTCACCAGGCGGATGAAAACCGCGCCCGGCTGTCAGGCCTGCTGATCGGCGCTGAATTTGCCGGTGCCGGTGTGCGAGGTGACGAGCAGGTGGGCCTGGTAGCGAGCGGGGCCTTGCAGCGGCTCTACCACTCCGCGCTGGCGGAATGCGGTGTGAAGGTTCGCAACATTGACGCGGATGTGGCTGTCCGCCGTGGGCTGCTGGAATCCTGGCAGCGTTTTTCCAACACCAACGGGGATGTTCAACAGCGATGATACGGATCAGATTTCCGGCCATGAAGCGCAGCCTGGTGGCGATCCTGCGCGGCATCAAACCCGACGAAACCGCCGACATCATCGACCGCCTCATCGATGCGGGATTTTCGGCCATCGAGATTCCGCTCAATTCACCCGACCCGTTCCGCTCCATCGAAATCGCGGTCAAACGCGCCCCGCAACAAGTGCTGATCGGCGCGGGCACGGTGTTGTCGGTCGAAGACGTCGACCGGCTCAACAGTGTCGGCGGACGGCTGATGGTCAGCCCCAATGTCGACAGGGAGGTTATTGCCCAGGCCGCCTCGCACGGCATGGTCACGATGCCCGGCGTGTTTACGCCGACAGAAGCGCTGGCAGCCTGTGCCGCGGGTGCCTCGGCGCTCAAGTTCTTTCCGGCCAGTGTTCTCGGCCCGTCAGGCATCAGCGCCATTCGCGCGATACTTCCCAAGGACGTGCCGGTCGGAGCGGTCGGCGGCGTATCGAACGAGGATTTCGCCGCCTATGCCAAGGTCGGCGTTCGCACCTTCGGGCTCGGTTCAAGCCTTTACAAGGAAGGCATGGAAGCCGCCGATGTTGCCCGCCGCGGCGTGGCCGCGATCGCCGCTTATGATGCACTTGAGAAGGACAGGCCGTGAGCGCGGAAGAGATTGCATTTTCAGGAAAGAAACTGAACGCCCCCGCCTGCATGCTTGGGGAAGGCCCGACCTATGACCCGCATACCGGCACGGCATGGTGGTTTGATATCATCGGGCGGAAACTGTTCGAATACGTGCTCGCCACCAACGACATCACGGTTCACGACCTGCCGGTGATGGGCAGCGTTCTGGCCCGGGTCGATGATGACCGGCAGGTGATTGCGACAGAGACGGGCCTGCATCTGCGCCACAGGGCGACGGGCGAAATGGAACTTGTCACGCCGATAGAAGCGGACAATGCCGTGACCCGTTCCAATGACGGGCGAGTGCACAAAAGCGGCGCATTGTGGGTCGGCACCATGGGCAGGAACGCCGAAAAAGATGCCGGCGCGATCTACCACGTGGCGCGCGGCAAGGTGACCACGCTTTTCCCCGACATCACCATTCCCAACGCGATCTGTTTTTCACCTGACGGGGCAATCGCCTACTACACCGACACGGTGACTGCCCGGCTGATGCGGGTGACGATAGACCCGGCAACCGCCTTGCCGACAGGCACGCCGGAGGTGTTTTACGACCATCGCGGCGATGCCGGCGGCCTCGACGGCGCGATCTGCGATCGGGACGGCAATATCTGGAACGCCCGCTGGAGCGCAGGGTGCGTTGACGGCTATTCCCCCGGCGGCAAACGGTTCGTCTCGCTCAAGCTACCGGCCGGCCAGACCACCTGCCCGGCATTTGTCGGCGAAGCGGCCGACCGGTTGCTGGTGACTTCAGCGCGTGAAGGCCTGTCGGACGAAGCGCTGGCAGCCGATCCCGAAGCCGGTTCGACCTTCCTGCTCGACCATCCGGTCAAGGGCCGGTTCGAGCCTGACTATATCCTCTGATCCGCCCCGGAGCCTGCCAAGATGAACCGTACGCTCGGTGTCTGCTACTACCCTGAACATTGGCCCGAATCTCAATGGGCGGACGATGCCGCGCGCATGGCGAAGCTGGGCCTCACCCATGTCCGCATCGGCGAATTCGCCTGGTCACGGCTTGAACCCAGGCGCGGAGCTTACGAGTTCGACTGGCTCAGCCGCGCCATCGACACCCTGCATGCCGCGGGTTTGAAAGTTGTGCTGGGCACGCCGACAGCCACACCGCCGAAATGGCTGGTGGACGAGATGCCGGAGATGCTGCCGGTCGGCGCGGACGGATCCGTCCGCAAATTCGGCTCGCGCAGGCACTATGATTTTTCCCATGAAGGCTACCTGAACGAATGCAAGCGGATCACGCTGGCGCTGGCAAAAGCCCTTGGCGATCATCCCGGCGTCACCGCCTGGCAGACCGACAACGAGTATGATTGCCACAACACCACGCTGTCCTATTCCCCCGCCGCTCGCGCCGGGTTTCAGCAATGGCTGCAGCAGAAATACCAGTCGCCTGACGCACTCAACCGTGCTTGGGGTACGGTGTTCTGGTCGATGGAGGTGGCGGACTTCAACGAGGTCGAGCTGCCGAACCTGACGGTGACCGAAGCCAATCCGGCGCATGTGATGGATTTCCGCCGATACGCCTCTGACATGGTGGTGCGCTTCAACAAGGCACAGGCCGACATCATCCGGGCACATTCGCCGGGCCGCGACGTGATCCACAATTTCATGGGACGGACGCTGGCTTTCGATCATTTCGCTGTCGGCGCGGACCTCGACATCTCGAGCTGGGATTCCTATCCGCTCGGGTTCCTCGAGGACCGATCGGACCAGAACGACGACTGGAAACAGAAATTTGCCCGGGCCGGCGACCCGGACTTCCAGGCCTTTCACCACGACCTCTACCGCGCCACCTCGAAGGGCCGCTGGTGGGTGATGGAGCAGCAGCCCGGTCCGGTGAACTGGGCGCCGCACAATCCTGCACCGCGCGACGGCATGGTGCGGCTGTGGAGCTGGGAGGCCTTCGCTCACGGAGCTGAAACCGTCAGCTATTTCCGCTGGCGGCAGGCGCCATTTGCGCAAGAGCAGATGCATGCCGGTTTGCTGCGGCCGGATTCCATCGCGGCCGAAGGGTTTTCCGAGGCTGCTCAAGTGGCCGGGGAACTTGCCGATCTGGACGGCGAGCTTGACGACACCGCAGGACGCGGGGATGTGGCCATCGTGTTCGACTACGCTTCCGCCTGGGCCTGGGAGATCCAGCCTCAGGGCCGTGAGTTCGACTATTTCCGGCTGGTGTTTGATTTTTACCGGACGCTTCGGCTGTTGGGGCTGTCAGTGGACTTCGTTCCCGCCAGTACGCAGAGTCTCGACGGCTACCGGCTTGTGCTGATCCCCGGTCTTTTCACCTGGAGACCTGCCCTGCCCGACGCGATCAGGTCCCATGACGGGCATGTGCTGATCGGCCCGCGTTCAGGCTCCAAGACCGCTGATTTCGCCATTCCCGACAAGCTTCCGCCGGCTTTGCCGGACGACATACTCGGGGTACGCGTTGCACGCATTGAAACCTTGAGAGCTGATACACCGGTGCAAGTGAGCGGTGGCGGCGCATTTCAGTTCTGGCGGGAATTCCTTGAACTTGATGCCGGGACCGAAACGGTTCTGAGCGCCGAGGACGGTGTGCCGGCCCTGGTGAAGCAGGGCAATGTCCATTATCTTGGCGGCTGGCCGGACGCGGAGCTGCTTGTGAGCATTCTTCAAAAGCTTTGCACCGAGACCGGCCTCTCGATCCGGGAATTGCCTGATGGCGTGCGGCTGCGACGGCATGGCAATCATGTCTTCGCGTTCAACTACGGCGCGACGAGCTTCAACCTGACCGACCTTGGCTGGAGCGGTGAGCCGCTGCTGGGCAGGCTTGTGCTTGAGCCTTCGGGCGTCGCCGTCACACGGCTTGCAGACGCCGGGTATTGAAAGCCGGGCAACGCGCAGCGCAGATCCTAGATACCCTTCATCAACCTCAACGCATCATAAATCGCGGCGTGGGTGTTTCGCGCCGCCACCGCATCGCCGATGCGGAACAGCTGAAAGCCCTTTGAATTACCGTCTTGCGCGCCAGATGCCGGACCACCGTTGAGGGCCTGCGGCTTGCCGTTGATGAAGGCGTCATAATCGACCTGGCCAAGATTGTTCGACTGCGGCTTGAGGTCAAAATAGAGATCATCCAGCGGCAAGGTGCCATGGTTGATGACGATCTGGTCGAAATGCCGGGTCTTGGCGAGCGGCATGTAATCGCTGCCGATGATGGCTTTCAGGCGGTTGCCGTCACGTTCTACCGAGGTCAGCCGGTAGGTCACGGTGAAGGTGACGTCCTTGTCCTGCAGCGCGCGCATATAGGGCACCAGGTTCATCGCCATCACGTCGGGCGCAAAGCTGCGATCCGGCGTCATGATCTCGACACTGGCACCCGCCATCGCCGCCACTTCCGCGGCCTGCAGCCCGGCATGGTCGCCGGCGTCGTCATAGATAAGCACGGACTTGCCCGGCTTGACGTCGCCGGAAATCAGATCCCAAGTCGAAACCACCAGTTCATTACCTGTTTCCAGCACCTCGGTGTTCGGCAAGCCGCCGGTGGCGATGATCACAACGTCTGGGTTTTCCGCCATCACATCTTCGGCCTCGGCCCAGGTGTTGAAACGGAATTCGACGTCACGCGCGGCGCATTGTGCCATGCGCCATTCGATGATGCCGATCATCTCCTTGCGGCGCTTGTTCTGGGCGGTCAGCCGGATCTGGCCTCCGGGATCGGGCTGCACCTCGAACACCGTGACCTGATGCCCGCGTTCTGCAGCCACACGGGCTGCTTCCAGTCCGGCGGGTCCGGCGCCGATGATGACCACGCGCTTTTTCATCTCTGCCGGCATGATCGTGTGCGGCATGGAGAGTTCGCGGCCGGTGGCGGCATTGTGGATGCACAGCGCGTCTCCGGCCTGGTAGATCCGGTCGAGACAATAGGTGGCACCGACGCAAGGCCGGATGTCATCCTCGCGGCCTTCCATGATCTTCTTGACCACATGCGGGTCGGCCATGTGAGCCCGGGTCATGCCGACCATGTCGAGCTTGCCATCAGCGATGGCATGGCGAGCGGTGGCGACATCGGGAATGCGGGCGGCATGGAAGGTCGGCAGGCCGACTTCTGCGCGAATGCGGCCTGCGAAAGCGAGATGCGGAGCGAATTTCATGCCCTGCACCGGGATCACATCGGTCATCGCCGGGTCGGTGTGGATCTGGCCGCGGATGATATTGAGAAAATCCACATTGCCCGACGCCTTGAACATGTGGCCGATGGCGATGCCTTCGTCTTCGCTGATGCCGCCTTTGGCTGTTTCGTCGGCCGTGTAGCGGACGCCAACCAGCAGCTTGTCGCCGACCTTGGCCTTGATCGCGGCAACCACGTCGAGCGCAAAGCGAGCGCGGTTTTCGAGCGGACCGCCATAGGGGCCGTCGAGCTCATTGGTCAGCGGCGACATGAACTGGTCCATCAGGTGGCCGTAACATTCGAGCTCAACGCCATCGAGCCCTGCTTCGGCCATGCGTTCGGCGGCATCGGCGTAATCGGCGATCACCCGGGCGATGTCCCAGTCTTCCATCTTCTTGGGGAAGGCGCGGTGGGAAGGCTCGCGCTGGTGGCTGGGTGAGATGGCAGGCAACCAGTCGCCCTTGTTCCAGTGGGTACGGCGGCCGAGATGGGTAAGCTGGATCATCACCGCGCAGCCGTGATCGTGGCATTCGTCGGTGAGCTTTTTCATCCAGCCGACGACCTCGTCCTTGTAGGCCAGCACATTGTTGAACACCGGCGGGCTGTCTTTCGAGACAGCGGCCGAGCCCGCCGTCATGGTCATGGCGATCCCTGCCTTGGCGCGTTCGACATGATAGGCCCGGTAGCGGTCCTTGGGCATGCCGTCTTCCGGATAGGCCGGTTCATGGCTGGTGGTCATGATGCGGTTTTTCAGCGTCAGATGCTTGAGCTGATAGGGCTGCAAAAGGGGATCGTTCAGCGTTGCCATGTGTTCCAACCACTCATTTAGTCAATACCAGTCCATCAATACCAGGCATCTGCCTGTGCGCCCTTGGTGCGCTCGACATAGTCAACCAACGCCTCGTCAACTGCAACATCCATTGCTGGCGCCTGGTAGTCTGCCAGCATCTGCTTCCAGCGCCTGTTGGCCCGGCTTGCCGCATCACTGCCACCCGCTGCGCTCCATTTTTCGAAAGGTTCATTGTCGGCAACAGCCGAATCCCAGAATGCCGTCTGGTAGTTTTCCATGGTGTGGGCGCAGCCGAGGAAATGCTTGCCGACACCAACCTCCCGGAATGCGTCGAGCGCCAGCGAATTGTCGTCAACCACGACGCCGGCGAGATAGGAGTGCAACGCGCCACAGAAATCGGCGTCCATGACGAATTTCTCGTAGGACATCGACAGCAGGCCATCGAGAAAGCCTGCGGAATGCAGGATGAAGTTGGCCCCGCAATGCACCGCCGAGAGCATCGACATGGTGCCTTCGTTCATTGCCTGCGCATCGGGCAACTTCGAATTGGAGAAGTTGCCGGCGCATCTGAGTGGCAGATCGAGACGCCGCGCCAGTTGCCCGATCACCATCGAGCCGATGGCGGGTTCGGGTGTGCCGAAGGTGGGCGAGCCCGACCTGAGCGACATAGACGAGAGGAAATTGCCGAAGATCACCGGCGCCCCCTTGCGCTCAAGCTGGGTCAACGCACATCCGGCCATGGTTTCTGCCAGCGCCTGCGCAATCGCACCGGCATTGGTGACCGGTCCCATGGCGCCGCCAAGAATGAACGGCACGATCACCGCGGCCTGATTGGCGCGCGCATAGGCCCTGAGCGCATTGGTCATGGTGCCGTCCCAGACCAGCGGCGAATTGACGTTGACGTTGCCGAGGATGACGCAGTTCCGGTCAACGAAATCGCGGCCGAAGACGATCCGCGTCATCTCGATGGATTCCTCCGCGCGGTTTTCCGCCGTGACCGATCCCATGAAGCAGCGGTCGGAATATTTCAGGTGGGCATAGACCATGTCGAGATGGCGCTTGTTGACCGGCACATCGACCGGCTCGCAGATGGTGCCGCCCGAATGATGCAGCCAGGG
>Ga0209345_10003625_pt1 | contig 15712 bp, 12 predicted proteins | sample Cruoilmetagenom7_FD_187294 | JGI IMG/M metagenome (GOLD analysis project Ga0209345, IMG submission 187294) | Oil polluted marine microbial communities from Coal Oil Point, Santa Barbara, California, USA - Sample 7 (SPAdes) (version 2) | ecosystem: Environmental > Aquatic > Marine > Oil seeps ... | reverse complement strand
GGAAGACTCAGATCGACTTTATGCTCAGCTATCATAAATTGATATGACAGGATCACCAATCAAGAAACCCCTAATGGAAAGTATTACGATTTTAATACATTTAGATCATAGGCCTTGATCTTTTTATGAAGATTGCTACGCTCTATCCCTATAGCTTCTGATGTTTGGGAAATATTTCCGTTAAATTCCCTTAACTTTCTTTCTATAAAGGCCTTTTCAAATGCATTCTTCGCTTTTCTGAAATTATCATACTTAAAAGCCGAACTCATAAAATCTTTATTGAATGCAGAAGATTGATGAAAGGAAGGAGGAATATCATCAGGATGAATAACATCGTCACGAATCATGATAGTAAGCCTCTCCACCAGATTTTTGAGTTCCCTGATATTTCCTGGCCAGTTATATTTCTGGAGGATACGAATAGATTCTTGAGTGATCTTCTTTTTATCAGTATTGGTTTGACAGGCAAAATAATCCAAAAAACCATCCACCAGTAGAGGAATATCGTCTAATCTCTCTTTTAAACTGGGAACTCTGATAGGTATCACATTTAAACGAAAATATAGATCTTCCCTAAAGGTATTTTTCTCTATTTCTGCTTCAAGGTCCTTATTGGTGGCAGCCAGAACACGAACATCCACCTTTATGGTCCTGCTTCCGCCTACCCTTTCAAATCTTTGTTCCTGTAAAATCCTTAGGGTCTTGGATTGAGCCTTAAGACTCATATCTCCGATTTCATCCAAAAAGATGGTGCCTTCATGGGCCTGATCAAATTTTCCTCTTTGCATAGAAGCTGCTCCGGTAAATGCCCCTTTTTCATGTCCAAAGAGTATGCTTTCTATAAGTTCTTCAGGGATGGCTGCACAGTTTACCTCGATCATAGGTTTATGAGAACGTTTACTCATAAGATGTATACTATTTGCAACAAGCTCTTTTCCTGTTCCATTTTCCCCGGTTATGAGAACCCAAGCATTTGTGGGGGCAACAATCCTTATTTGTTCCTTGATTTCCAGGATTGCCTTACTTCTGCCTGTAATATTATATTGATCACGCTTTTTTTCTTTAAGAAGATAGATTTCCTCTTCGAGCTGATTATAGTTAAGCGCATTCTTTATTGATAATTGAAGCTTGTCAAGGTCTATTGGTTTTTCAATAAAATCATAGGCGCCAAGCTTTGCAGCCTTTACTGCTGTCTCAATATTCCCATGACCAGACATCATAATTACTTGAAGATGAGGATGGATTTCTTTGATCTTTATCAGGACTTCAATCCCATCCATATCCGGCATCCAGATATCCAGAAGAACAAGATCAGGAATTTCTTCTTCGATATTTCTTATCGCTTGAATCCCGTTTTCCACCAAGATTGGTTCAAAGCCTTCGTCGCTTAAGGCACCTTTCAGGGATTGCAAAATTGTCTTCTCATCATCCACAATCAAAATAGCCTTGCCCATCTTATTTTTCTCCCATAATTTCCAAGGCAATATGAGCAACCCGATTGGAAGCCCCTCCTTTTCCCAGTTTTCTCCTGACCTCTTCTAAGTTAAGGATCATCTTTCTTCTGATATCATGGTGTTTAAGGATTTGATGTGCCTGATGTGCCAGTCTTTCGGGGGTTACTTCATCCTGAATCAGTTCCGGTGCAACTTTTCTGCCTGCCACAAGATTTACTAAACCTATGTAAGGAACCTTTATTAACAATTTACAAAGCCAATAGGATAATATTGAAAGTCTATAGATAATAACCATGGGTACCCCCATGATAGCCAAATCCAGGGTCGCTGTTCCAGATGTAACCAGAGCAAGATCGCAATTCTTTAAGATCTCATACATATTACCTCTAACCAACGTGATCTCCTGAGTAGAATCATTGAGAAAGGATTTAATAAATTTCTCCTCAATAGTTGGAGCCATGGGCAATATACAGGTAAGATGTGGATAGGACTTTTGCAATATCTTGACTGCCTCTACCATATCAGGAAACAAATTTTGGATTTCTTCCCTCCTGCTGCCTGGTAATAATCCCAATACCGGGGAGGCCAGTTTATCACCTGAAGGATCAATCCTGTGTTCTATATCAGCAGGATAGGCATCTAAAAGAGGATGCCCCACATAAGTGGTTTTAATATGCTTTTTTTTAAAAAATGCTTCTTCAAAAGGAAGGATGACTGCCATTCTGTCAACCCTTTGGGCTATTTTTCTTACCCTGCCCTTTCTCCATGCCCAGATCTGGGGACTGATATAGTATAATACCGGAATACCTAGATTTTTTGCTGTGTTAGCGAGATTGATGTTAAATTCTGGATAATCGATAAGGATTAAGAGGTCAGGACGTTTGCGTTTTAAAAGGGCTTTCAGGGTAAAAGATGCCTTAAGGATTGTATGAATTTTATAAAAGGCCTCTGTTAATCCAACTACAGCCATTTGGGTAGAGGAGAAAATAATTTTCATTCCGGCCTGGGCCATAAGATCACCTCCAATTCCTGAAAAAGAGATAGATGGATCCATTTTATTAATGGCCCGGATTAAATTTGATCCGTGTAAATCAGCAGAAGCCTCACCTGCTATGATGACCACAAGCCTCTTATTTGATACTGCAGATACCTTGGGAATTATTACAACCTTTCTTGATTTGTTCTATTATTTCTAGGGCCACGGCAAGGGCCCTTCGGCCATCTGCTCCAGATACCAACGGAGTTTTGCCTTTCATGACAACATCAACAAAGGAAGCTATCTCATCCGCTAAAGGATCCCTGTTGAAAAATTCTATTTTATTGGTGGTAATCTGAGGTGTTTTCATGGCATTTATGTCCTTTTCCCCCATCTCGATAATGCTTAGCTCCCTCTTGGCATAGTTGACGGAAATATAGGCATTTGCCTGGAAAATTCGCAGTACTCTTAGTGTTTTGTGTGCAACTCTGCTAACAGTTAGATTCGCTACTGTCCCATTTTCAAATATTATTCTGACATTAGCGACATCAGTCATTTTGGTAATTACTGACATACCAACAGCATGGAGATCTTTGATCTCATATGGAACCATATGGAGAATTATATCAAGATCATGAATCATCAGGTCCAGGACGACGTCCACATCCAACCCTCTGGTGGTAAAGGTATTCATCCTATGCGATTCAAGCAGGATGGGATCTTTAAAGATAGTTTTCATCTTTAAAAAAGCAGGATTAAAACGTTCAACAAGTCCTACCTGTAGGATAGCACCTTTTTCTTCAGCTTGTTTCAAGAGGTTGTCAGCATCTTTTATGCAATAAGTAATCGGTTTTTCAATAAGGATATGGATTCTTTGATCGAGGATTTTTCTGGCCACCTCAAAATGCACCTCTGTCGGAACAGCCAGGCTCACAGCATCCACTTCTGTTAAAAGCTCAGAATGTTCATTGTAGGCCTTAACATTATATTTTTTGGAAATTTCCCGGGCTCTAATCTTATTAGTGTCAACTACACCCATAAATTCAACATTTTGTAAGTCTTTATATTTCTGGACATGATATTCTCCAAGGTGTCCAACACCAATAACGCCTACCCTTAGTTTATCTTGTTTCACTTCTTGATTAACTCCATTTTGGCAAATGCGATGTCTCTCGTAATCCGGCTAGATAGCGCCTGAACGAAAACTGCTGATTTCCCCAATTTCTGCGTTAGTCTCAAATTTTAATTCTCAAAATACTTAATATATTACTGCGGTTAAAATTTTTACATTCCTTGATCCTGGAAAAAAAATCCAGTTTTCGTTCGGGTGCTAGATAAGCTTAAGGATGCCTTGAAAAATTAGAATTTTTGTCTGGGGAGAATGAGCGCGAAAATCAAAAAGCGCAGCATACATTAGGGTATGTGTGCATTTTTTATTTTCGCAGCGACACTGTAATCAGGCGAAAAGGCAATTTTTCAAGGTGCCCTTAATAAAGGAAAAGGTTATTGAGCGATAATAATAATACCAGCATTATTTGCATAGTCCACCATTTCTGATCTGTCAAATAGCAGGGTCTTGCCGGCTTCTATAGCAAGTACTGAGGCCTTTACCTGATCCATTATCTTTATTGTTTCTAATCCCACTGTTGGCATATCAAAGCGAAGATCCTGGGTTGGTTTGCTCACTTTAACCACAACGGCTTTTTCCCTGGCCAGCTTGCCTCCTCTAAGAATAGTTTCATTTGTTCCTTCGATTGCCTCCAGGGCTAAGACTGTTTTGGCCCTTACAACAACGCATTGCCCTATATCAAGCCGACCAAGCTCCTTGGCCATATTCCAGCCAAAATTAATATCTACTTTTTCTGAGGCGGAAGGTTTTCTTCTGGTTAGACAAGCTTTAGGAGGTAATAACTCAGGAAGAAAATTAACAGGGCTTATAATCTCTATTCCTGCTTTAAGCAGTTCACAGGAAACTGCTTTTAATATATCATCGTCATGGAAAATTGCCAGTTTTGCCATAAGACTTAGGCCTTTTAGGTCAGGTCTGAGATTTCCAAACATACGCGTCTTGGTTATAGTTCCAGCCATCAAGGCCTTATTTACACCGCCTTTTTTTAAGGCCTTGATAATATGGCCCAGTTGACCCATCTTTACCCATATAATCTTATCTGCTTTTTCCGAAAGCAGAGGATCTGTTTCATCTTTATGGGCCACGGCTATGACTTTGAGCCCTTGTTTCCTGGCAGAATCTGCTACCATAATGGGGAATTTACCCCCGCCCGCAATCAGGCCTATAATATCATTATTAAAAGGCATATCTTAGGATCTGTTCGTTTTTAATTACCTCGTTACTCCTCGTTTTGATGTGGCAAGAAAATCTAAAAGGATTTCAAGTTCGGGAAATAAAGGCAATTCTTTTCTAACTTGCTTAATTCCTTTTCCCATATTAGTATTTTTTCGCCATATAATCTGATAGGCTTTCTTCAATCCATCAATTTTCTCCTGAGAAAAGCCTTTTCTGCTTAGTCCATTTATATTAATCCCATAGAGTTTCGGCTTTGCATTAGCGGCTTTCATATAGGGTGGAATATCTCTGGTTATCCCTGAAACACCTCCTAAAAAAGAGTACCCACCTATGCGTACAAATTGATGAACCGCCACCAAGCCGGATATGGTCGCATGATCTCCTACTGATACATGGCCTCCTAATGTAGTCACATTGGCCATAACAATTTCATCTCCCAGCCTGCAATCATGGGCAACATGAGAATAGGCCATAAGATAACATTTATTCCCGATTTCTGTTTTCCATTCTTCTTTTGTAGATGCACAATTTATAGTAACATATTCTCGAAGGATATTATCATTTCCGATTATCAGTTGAGTTCTCTCACCGTTATAGGAAAGATCCTGCGGGGGACCCCCTAGTGTTGTAAACGGGGATATCTTATTCCTTTCTCCAATAATGGTATTTCCCTCTATAACCACATGGGCAGCAATTTCAGTGTCTTTGCCGATAGAAACATGGGGGCCTATATGGCTGTATGCTCCTATCTTAACCCCAGAAGAGATCTTTGCACTGGGACTTACTATGCTGGAAGGATGAATATCCATTTATTTCTTTTTCTCTCCTTGGCAATTATAGATTCATAATGACGGGATTGCAAAAAAGGAACTGTCTACCGTTTGAACATTTTGAGACTGGCTCTTCATTAATTTAGTGTCTGAACCAAAACCGGGATTTTTCGGAGTCTCGCAGGCTCGCTTACCTGTCAAGGTCAAGGAAGATCAAAAGTTTAAGCGTAGAAATACTTCTATGTATTCCTGCGGTTAAAATTTTCGCATACCTTGACCTCAAACCAAAATTCTAATTTTTAGAAGTACCCTTAATTTGAGTCTACCCAATTGAGGCTACCAGAATCGCTTCGGTTACAAGCTTGCCTTCAACCAGAGCCTTGCCAGACATTTTCCAGACCTTAGTTCCTGTCCTTAAGGCTTCAACCTCAAATCTGATCTGATCTCCCGGTAAAACCGGTTTACGAAATTTCACCTTGTCGATAGACATAAAGAAGATCTGACCCTGATCTTCCTTTTCTATGGATTCATGCAAGGAAAGACGTGCCAGAACTCCTCCCGTTTGTGCCATTGCTTCTACAATCAATACCCCAGGCATAATCGGATTACCAGGAAAATGTCCCATAAAGAATGGTTCATTCACAGTTACATTTTTTATTCCTACTATACTTTTATAAAGTTCTATCTCTATGATGCGATCCACCAGTAAGAATGGGTAACGATGAGGTAGAAGTTTTATTATATCTTTAAAATTAAGAGGTAATTCCATTTGCATTTCAAGGCCTCAAATTTATTCTGGATTTTGACGATCAGTTTGACCAAGTTTGGCTATTTTTTTTTCGAGTGTCCCTAGTCTTTCAAAAAGATGAGGCAAACGTGTAATCAAGCTTGAAGTCTTTAGATATAATCGATGGGGCATTCCAGGTGTGCCTGAAACAACATTTCCCGGAAGAACTGTTTTTGCTATTCCTGATTGGGAGCCTATCATGGCTTTGTCCCCAATATCAATATGATCAGAGATCCCGGCTTGACCGCCAAGGATTACCTGTTTTCCGATTCTTACACTACCGGATACTCCAACCTGGGCAACCAGAATGGAATCCTCACCTACAACAACATTATGTGCAATATGGACAAGGTTATCAGTCTTTACACCTCTTTTGATCCAGGTCTTGCCAAGGGCTGCCTTATCCACACAATTATTAGCGCCTATTTCCACGTCATCATCTATTTGTACTGTTCCAATCTGAGGAATTCTAACAGATTTATCTCCATCTTTTACAAAGCCAAATCCATCACTGCCAATAACAGATCCAGAACAGATAATAACATTATTGCCAATGATACAGTCTTCAAGAATACTCACATTGGCATGAATCACAGATTTATCGCCAATTTTAACCCTGTCACCAATGTAAACACCTGGAAATAAGATGGTCCCATCACCAATGGAAATATTCTTTCCCAGGTATACGTTGGGAAAAATAGAGACATCTTTTCCTATAAAACAGGTTTCATCAATAATAGACTGAGGACTAATGCCATTAAACCTGGTTAATGGCATGGCAAAAATTTGAGCTGTTTTGGCATAAGCCAGTTCTGGATTGGCGACAATAATCTGACTTCCTTTATAGTCTTTAGCAGGTTCAGCAATTATTATAGCTGAGGCCAGGGTCGTTGCCAGTTTTTTTTTGTAGCGCAGAGCAGTTAAAAACGATATTTCTCCCGGGATGGCACAATCCAGGGAATTGATTCCCCTGATAATAATCCGATCATCCCCCTCAATTTTTCCACCCACCAACTGCGCTATTTTAGATAATTCTATTTTCATTTTGATCAAATAACCCTATTGCCTGCTAAGATCATAGGCCTTGATAATATCGTCTGTTATATCTATTCCCGGATCATTATAATATACTGCACCTGCCCTTTTACCAAGTATTAATTTGTAGTTATTTTTTTTGCCAATATCTTGTATAATTGCTGACAGTTCTTCCAGTATCTTTTTCTGGGATTCAAGTTTGTATTTCCGCATTTTTTTGGAGATATCATCAATAAAATACTTATATTCCCTTGTTTGCCGCTCAAAGTTCTTGCTTTTATCTTCCTTGGCATCCATGCTGAGCATTAAACTCTTCTTTTCCAGTTCATCTTTGAGTTTAAGCAATGTTTCCTGCTTTTTATTTATCTCTTTTTGAATTTCTTCTTCTTTTTGCTTTAATTTCTGCATCGCTTTTTTTCCTTCAATTGATTGCGCGATGATTCTTTGCAGGTCTACTACAACAATTTTATTTGTGTTAGACCCATAAGCTGAAAAAGAAAAAAGACAAAACCATATTACCATAAAAAAAGAACAGATAAATATCCTCATTTTTCCTCCTGTATCATCAAAAGATAGTGCCAATACTAAACTCCATATTACTGGATGGTTCACCCTCTATCGGGTCAAGATTATACCCCCATTCCAGTCTGAGAGGTCCCATGGGAGAATACCACCGGATTCCTGCTCCTGCGCTCATTCGAATGGATTTGAACTCGAATTCATCTCCGGATTCCAGGACATCACCAGCATCAAAGAAAAATAAACCCATAATGCCTTCATCTTTAATCAGGTGAAAACGATACTCCATGTTGTATATCATCATTTTTTCACCACCGATTTTGTCTCCCGTATCCGGATCAATAGGTGATATATCATCATTATCAAAGCCCCGAACCGAGTTTATGCCACCAATGAAAAATTTCTCATAAACAGGCAATTTGCCGCCAGATCTTTTTTCCAGATAGCCTGCCCTTCCCTGTACCATAAAAACATGTTCCCACCATGATAGGGGAAAGTACCAGGTAGAACGGATAGCGTATTTATTATAATAATTGGTTCCTCCAAATATGCCGCCAGCATATTTAAAGGAAAAACTATTGTGAGAGCCCTTAGTGGGATTCCAATGATGATTAGTAGAATTGCGATTAATACCAAGAGTTATACTACTGGTTTTGCTCTGACCGGACATATCTTGAATAATGTTTGAGGCATAATAATAAATATCCGATATCTTGGCATCTTCGTAGGAATATTTAATCCAGCCTTTTACATAGAAATCTATCCATTTCAAAGGTGTTCCAATGGTAAGTTCGGCGCCGGATGCATCCTTTGTGTAATCGTCATACTCCCTATTCCATTTGAAAATTCGCGTATCACCAAAAATTGGTTTATCAAAAAGCCATGGCTCGGAAAAACGAATATCAAACTGATTATGATTTCCGCCTATTTGAATAGATGACGATAGTTGTTGACCTCTGCCAAGAAAATTATTTTTTGAAATCTGAAACATTCCGATCAGATTGTCAACAGAGCTATATCCGGCTCCAAAGCTGAAGCTGCCAGTGGATCTTTCTTTGACGTCAATATTCAAAACCATCAAATCATCTTTACTTCCATCTCTGGCTTGAATACGCACATTTTCAAAAAAACCGAGCCGATTTAGATTACCTTCGCTACGTTTTAAAGCCATGCCGTTAAAGATATCCCCTTCAACTACCATAAGCTCACGCCGGATAACTTTATCCCTTGTCACAGTATTTCCGGAAATATTAATACGTTCAAATCTAACTTTTTTTCTTTTGGCGATCTGATATGTAATATCTACTAGAAAATTTGTTTCATCTTCTTTTATTAAAGGGGTGATATCCACATAGGCATATCCTTTACTTGAATAGATATTGCTTAAAAGCAAGATATCCTGCCGAAGTATTTCCCGATTAAAAACTTCTTCTTTACTAATCTGTAAAATTTTCAGGAGTTCAGCCTCTGTTCTAATAAAATCGCCTGCCACAGAGACCTTGTTAATTTTATATTGGTGACCTTCAGATATTTCTATGATGACAGAAAGAGTGCTGTCTTTATTATAGACAATCTTTGGGGCTCCTACTTTGGCCTTAATAAAACCATTATTGCTGTAAAAAGCTGTTATTTTATAAACATCAAGCTCCAGCTTTTTTTTATCCAGACAACCGGCATCAGTAAGCCATGACAAAAGCCCTCTTTCTTTAGTCTCCATAAAGGATTTGATCTTTTTATCATCAAATTCTTTATTCCCCAAAATTTCAACCTTTGAAATATAGACCCTATCATGCTCTGTGATAATATATTTTAACAAGACTTCATTATTTGGTAAGTAGATAGTTTTATTCTTGATTTCCACGTCATAGTATTTCTTTTGCTGATAATATTCCTTTAAACGGTTTATGCTTTGTCTTACTTCATTATGGTCAAGGATCGAATAAATTTTGATCCCTATCTCCTTTTCCAGGTCAAGGCTTTCAGTGCTATCATTGCCTTCAAAGATAATTTTTGCAATAAAGGGTTTTTCTTCAACATGAAAAGTAATAATATTGCCATGAGGCCCATCCTCAGTCTCTATTTTGACATCTTTAAAATAGCCCATACGATAGATATCGTGGAGGTCATTGTCCAGAAGTTTATAATCCAGGGCAACACCCTTTTCGACACTTATCACAGCCAAAATGGCATCAGTTTCAATACGCTGATTTCCTTTAATTCGAACTTCATCAATCTTGGAGACTGTTTGTTCCGTATTATTCAGTTCTTGTGCCTTAGAATAATCTGGTCTCATCAGAATAAAGAACACGACAAAGGATATCAGTAAATTAGTGATTATAAGCCTTTCCCATAGATAATATATTGATATCCCCCCTCTTTTATTATCGTTATTTAATATAGCCACTTACTAACTCCATCTGCCTTGATGTCATAGCAGCCAATTTTTGATTATGGGTAACAATAACCATGGAAATGCTATCCTCCAGGATAAATTGAAGCAAAAGATCGATCACCGTTTTACCTGTTCGCCAATCGAGATTGCCAGTAGGTTCATCAGCCAGGATCAATTTTGGCCTCATCATAAGGGCCCTGGCAATTGCGACTCTTTGCTGCTCTCCTCCTGACAACTCTCCAGGGCGATGATAAAAGCGATCTTTAAGGCCAATTCTTTCCAAGACTTTTTTAGCATTTATAATCGCTTTTTTTTTGGGAATCCTCGCAATCAAAGCAGGCATTATTGTGTTTTCCAGGGTATTTAGTTCCGGGAAAAGATAATGGAATTGAAATATAAAGCCAATTTTTTGATTCCTTAAACGTAAAAGACTTTTTTCATTCATTTCATAGATATTAGCACCTTCAAAACAAACTGTCCCTTTTGTAGGAGGCTCCAGGCTGCCCATGATGTTTAATAAGGTGGATTTACCTACTCCTGAGGAACCCATTATGGAAAGGCTGTTTCCTGGATTAAGATCTAAGTCAATCCCCTCTAAGACATTAATTAATGTCCCATGATGGTTAAAAGTTTTGCTTACCTTTTCAAGGTGCAACATGTTAGAAATCCATATCAGTTCTTATTCATACCTGATAGCTTCAATTGGATTTAGTTTCGCAGCATACCAAGAAGGATATATGGTAGCAAAAAAAGATATGAGTACAGTTACCAATGCAACAATACAGACATCCCAAAATTCGACTTTTACAGGTAAGCTTGAAATATAATAAACATCTGAGGGCAGATCTATAAATTTATACTTTTTTAAAAAATGACAAATCCCTAATCCCGAGATCAACCCAGCTATAGTACCAACAATTCCGACCACTACCCCTTGAAGTATAAAAATTGACATGATACTTTTTGCAGAAGCACCCATAGCTCGCAGGATTGCAATATCCCTGGTTTTTTCCATGACTACCATAACTAACGTACTGATAATATTGAGTGCGCCTACGATTACAATCATAGCAAGGATTATAAACATGGTATATTTTTCCAGTTTTAAGGCTGAAAACAGGCTTTTATTCATTATTTTCCAATCTTTTGTCCAGTAAGGAGATCCTAACTCTTCTTGAATCTGTATAGCGATTTTGTCTGATAAATAGGGATCTTTGACCTTCACCCCAAGGCCGGTTATGCGATCTCCCATACCCATGAAATTCTGAGCCTCATTCAATGAGATGTAAACCATTGAAGCATCATATTCATACATCCCTGACTCAAAGATTCCACATATAACAAATTTTTTGGTATTTGGCTTTCTTCCCATGGGAGTTAATTTACCTTGAGGCGAAATAAGATCCACGCTATCTCCGGGATAGACACCAATCTGTTTGGACAATTCCTTTCCGATAATGATACCTGGTCTTCCATCAATATCCTGTTTGAGTGAAGCCAAAGAACCTTGTTTGACCATAGTCTTCAGACCGATAACCTCATTGGCTCTTTCTGGATCAATTCCTCTTAAAACTGCGCCTGATATATGACCTGAATTATTAAGCATGACCTGACTATAGATAAAAGGTGTTGTGGCAAGGACATCCTCTATCTTTTTAATCTTTTTTTCTGCCAGTTGATAATCTTCAAGCCATCCCCCATAATTAAAAACCAGGATGTGAGAATTAACTCCCAGGATCTTTGACATTAAATCTGCCCTGAAACCATTCATGACAGAAAGGACAACAACAAGAGCCATTACACCAGTCATTACACCTAAAACTGAAATTACCGAAATTATGGATATAAATGTTTGTTGACGTTTAGCCATGAGATATCTCATGCCCATAAATAGCTCAAACATAGAAACTCCGGGACTATTGAGATCTCATATGGGGAAATAGGATCACATCCCTTATTGATGGCGCATTGGTTAAGAGCATGACCAGCCTATCAATTCCAATACCTTCCCCTGCGGTAGGCGGCATGCCATACTCAAGGGCTCTTAGATAATCAGCATCCATAAACTGTGCTTCCTTATCTCCTGCTTCACGAAGGGCTACCTGAGATTCAAATCTCTGCCTTTGATCAATAGGATCATTCAGTTCTGTAAATGCATTAGCAATTTCCCTGCCACCGATAAAGAGCTCAAAGCGATCCGTGATTGCAGGATCCTGGTCGTTACTCCTTGAAAGAGGTGAGACTTCGGTTGGATACCCGGTAATAAAAATGGGGTTGGTTAAATGGGGTTCAACCAAATGGTCAAATAGATTCGTCAATATTTTTCCGTGAATTTCATCTTCATTTACATTAATGTTCTTTTTTTTTGCAAAGGCATAGGCAGCGTTCCTGTCAAGGAAGACTTCTTCAGGAGGATTTGCCATTTCTCTTATGGAATCAAAAAGGGTCTGCCTGTCCCAAGGAGTTGAAAAATCGATTTGGGTTCCCTGATAGGTTATCATTGAGGTATTGACCGTATGGTCCAGGATATAGGTGAATAACTCTTCTGTGAGTTTCATCAAATCTTCATAAGTGGCATAGGCCATATAGAATTCCAACATTGTAAATTCAGGATTATGTTTTATGGAAATGCCCTCATTCCTGAAATTACGATTTATTTCAAAAACCTTTTCCAGGCCGCCAACGACCAAACGCTTAAGGTAAAGTTCAGGTGCAACCCTTAAGTAAATGTCCATACTCAATGCGTTGTGATAGGTCTTAAAGGGTCTTGCAGTGGCGCCTCCCGGTATGGCGTGCATCATAGGAGTTTCCACCTCCAGGAAATCCTTTTCAATAAAGAATGTCCTTAGCGCCTGAATGATCTTGCTCCTTATAATAAAAAGCTCTTTGACATTGTCATTGACGATTAAATCAACATATCGTTGACGATATCTCGTCTCCACATCGGTCAACCCATGCCATTTCTCAGGCAATGGCCTTAATGATTTGGAAAGAAGAACAAGGTTTTCCGTCAGGATAGTCAATTCATCGGTTCTTGTCCGAAACAGGCGGCCTGTAATGCCTATAAAATCACCTATATCCATTAATTTGAAGATCTGGAAATTGTCTTCCCCAACATCATCTTTTCTAATATAAACCTGTAGTTGTGCCTTATTATCTTTAATATTGATAAAAGACGCCTTACCAAAATCTCTCCTGGACATTATTCTTCCTGCAATTTGAAAGGAAGCGGTTTCCTTCTCCAGGGATTCTTTATCGAGCTTTTCAAAACGCTGGATAATTTTATCAATGGTTAAATCTATATGATAGCCGGCTGGATATAGATTTACACCCTTTTCTTTGAGCTTGATACTCTTGTTCAGTCGCTCTTCAATAATTGAATTGATATTTTCCAATATGCCCTTTTTTTGATGTATTTTTCTATAAACCTTGAAGGTAAGTTTGTTGAACTACTCTCGCTTTTTAAAAGATATTGGCTTTAGGGCACCTTGAAAAAATACCTTTTCGCCATATTACGGTGTTGCTGCAAAAATAAAAAATGCTCATGTACCCTGTGTATGCCGCGCTTTTTGATTTTTACGCTCCTTGTCCTCAGACGAAAATTCTAATTTTTCAAGACACCCTTTAGGCATAATCAACGAGGCAAGCCTCTTTCATATTAAGTATGATGTTCCGATTTTCTTATTTCTCTGGCGCCTGATAACGCAGTCAAGATTTTTCAGCAAAAGTTTATTGATTTGAAGCATTTTTATTATTCTAAATACTTTCCATAGTCAAGGCAAAACAGATAAACAGAAATTTGAGAACTCATTCTGACATTAGAGCACCTTGAAAAAATACCTTTTCGCCATATTACGGTGTCGCTGCGAAAATAAAAAATGCTCATATACCCTGATGTATGCTGCGCTTTTTGATTTTTGCGCTCCTTGTCCTCAAACGAAAATTCTAATTTTCCAAGGCACCCCTTAAAGTCAAGGCGCTGCTCCATCTTCAGATTATTGAGTTATTTTTTAGTTTTCAAATTTCTGATGAGCATCCATCGCTCAGGTTTGCATCGATTAAAAAGAGACATACTACTCCAGGCAACTAGACTCAGAGACAAAAATAAAAGGACGGATGAGTTCAGTAAACCAATATTGATGGATAGCCAGCTAAATACGACAAATGGTAACAGAGTGCAACGTACCAATCCCCGAAGAAAATCATATTTTGCAATAAAACTGGCTATTTTTGGTGAAAATTTATAATAAGAACAAACAAAATCCTTCCCAAATGAGTTAGTAAGAAGAAACCTGTCACGGAAGTCACGCAATAATCTGACCATGGGCATATCATATGAGCCATAGGCGGCAGTTGCTATAAAGCAGCTTCCATAATCTCTTTCTGTTGTCGCATTGGCCTCATTGGATTTATTTCCATCCAAATCAGTAATTCCAGCATCAAATATGCCAGCATTATTTTTAGAATTAATACGGTAGTGATATGTCCTTTGGGAAGAAAGATTTTCATCAAGGTAAGTGGTAATATCAGCGTCTACAGTTTTAATTACACTATATTGACCTCTGGAGCCCTTTTTCCTTTCTATCACAAAGCTATCCTCAGAATCCGATACATCAGCCCAGGAAAGCTCAATTTCATGAATAGAGATTGCTGTAGCAACCAGATCTGTTGGGGTCTCAGGGGTCAGACCTCCAATAAATTTACCAAACCCGCATAATGTCTCCCCCAGAGAACCTGAAGTTAAAAGCCATAATCCAGAGGCAGGCATGCAGGAAATAGTTTGATCGAGGCTGTTTAATACATAGAGGAATTCACCATTTGGTGTAAAAGACAAGCCCATAGGACCTGCCCCAACAGTGAGGTTCTGGAGGGGGGGAACATATCCGGTCTTTGTTAAATTATCCTCAACCATTTTATCAACCATGGAGACAGTGCCATCACCATAATTGGCAACATAAATTATTGATCCACCTTGAGGATTTGCAGAAATGCCCATTGGCTTATTTCCAACATTAATAATTTTTTCCTTGGAAGATATGATCCTGGTGATATTTTGATCAGACGTATTAGAGACAAACACATATTGTCCATCAGCGGTAACAGCAATACCCCATGGAGAATTAAAATTAGATGTCCCATCCTTAATCTTGTTCATTATATTTTTGAAAACATGCTCAATTTCTCCGGAACTATTATATTCTCTGGTAATGAGCGCAATATTCTTGGTATTACGATTGGCAACATAGATAAAGATGTCATTTGGTGAAACATCTACTCCAATTGGTCCCTCTCCAGTTGATCCCTCTTCAATTGGTTCCCCTGATGAATCAAGAGGCTCTGGAGCAAGTTCAAGCGTTTGGATCTTAGGTCCCGAAACCTGATTTATCGTATCTGTCTCAATAATGGAAAGGGTGTTATCCTTATAATTTGTTACATAAACAAAGGTCCCTGTTGAATTTATTGCCACCCCAAAA
>Ga0209345_10003624_pt1 | contig 15714 bp, 18 predicted proteins | sample Cruoilmetagenom7_FD_187294 | JGI IMG/M metagenome (GOLD analysis project Ga0209345, IMG submission 187294) | Oil polluted marine microbial communities from Coal Oil Point, Santa Barbara, California, USA - Sample 7 (SPAdes) (version 2) | ecosystem: Environmental > Aquatic > Marine > Oil seeps ... | reverse complement strand
GCTTTACGGGCTCTATATGTTTATCATCCTGATCTGAGGAGGGCGGCAGATGCGGCGGGCATTGGTGACCGGAGCCGGGCAACGTCTGGGCCGCGCCATGGCGCTCTATCTCGGGCAGCGGGGTTTTGACGTGGCAGTGCATTACGCCACCTCGCGCACCGGGGCCGAGGCGACCGCCGCTGAGATCACCGCCATGGGCAGTCACGCTGTAGCCCTACAGGCAGACCTTTTGGATGATGCCGCAACCGAAGCGCTTTTGCCCCACGCGGCAGAAGCGCTTGGCGGGCCGATCACCTGCCTTGTGAACAACGCCTCAATCTTTGAACATGACGATATCACCAGCGCCAGCCGCGAGAGTTGGGACCGGCATATGGGCAGCAACCTGCGCGCCCCTTTCGTGCTGACGCAAGCGATGGCGGGGCAGGGGCTACGGCGTGAATTGGACGCCAAGGGAGAGCCGCGTGCGACAGGTCTGATCGTCAATATGCTTGACCAGCGGGTCCGTAATCTCACGCCGGAATTCATGACCTACACCATCGCCAAGATGGGCCTTTGGGCGATGACGCGCACCACCGCGCAGGCGCTGGCCCCGGCGATCCGCGTCAATGGCATCGGCCCTGGCCCCACGTTGCAGGGCCATCATCAGGCTGCCAAAGACTTCGCCGCACAGCGCCGCAACACGGTTCTCGCCCGGGGCGCCAATCCTGAGGATATCACGGCCGCACTGGGGTATTTTATCGATTCTCCAGGGGTCACAGGCCAATTGATCTGCACCGATGGGGGGGAACATTTGCAGTGGGATACAAGCCCCAAAACCCCCCGAAACTGACCGCGATGCGAGAAGTTTTGCACGTCCTTAACCTGTGTAACCAAAGTGTTACCGAAACCCCTTTGTTTTCAGAGGCTTGTTTCAGGGTAAACAAAAGAGTGAATGAAATCAGGGGTTTGTGGGAGTGCCTAAAAAATAGGCAAATCAGTGAACCATGTTAAAAACAAAGAGAAATCCGAGATGCCCAGAAGTTATCGTCAGACTTATCCACATCTTCGGTGGACATGTTAAAGCTTGCCCCCATTGCCGTCCTATTGCAGCGAAGCACGAGAATCAGCGCATAATATGACCACGCCCAACGACAGCCCACCGCCACAAGGCCGTAAGGTGATTCAGGCCTATTTGAAGTCGCTCGATTCGTCGCCGGGCGTCTACCGGATGCTCGATTCGGAAAGCCGCGTGCTCTATGTCGGGAAGGCCCGGAACCTGCGGGCGCGGGTGTCGTCCTATGCGCGGCCCACGGGGCATTCGGGCCGCATATCCCGGATGATCGCCAATACCGCCTCGATGATGTTTCTGACGACCAAGACGGAAACCGAGGCGCTGCTGCTTGAGCAGAACCTGATCAAACAGCTCAAGCCCAAGTTCAACGTGCTGCTGCGCGACGACAAGAGCTTTCCTAACATCCTTGTCACCGCCGACCACGACTATCCGCAGATCAAGAAACACCGCGGCGCGAAGAAAGAGAAGGGCAGCTACTACGGCCCCTTCGCCAGCGCGGGCGCAGTGAACCGCACGCTGAACCAGTTGCAGCGGGTGTTCCTGTTGCGCGACTGTTCCAATTCGATGTTCGACAGCCGCACGCGGCCTTGCCTGCAGCACCAGATCAAACGCTGCTCTGCCCCCTGTGTGGGTAAAATCTCGGCCGAGGATTATCGCCAGACCGTGCGCGATGCCGAGCGGTTCCTCAGCGGGAAGTCGACCGAAATTCAGGGTCGGTTGGCGCGTGACATGGCCGAAGCGTCAGAAGCGATGGAGTTTGAACGCGCCGCGGCCCTGCGCGACCGGATCAAGGCGCTGACACAGGTTCAGACCGCCCAAGGCATCAACCCGCAGGGGGTGAATGAGGCCGACATCATCGCGCTGCATATGGAAGGCGGCCAAGCCTGTGTGCAGGTCTTCTTTATCCGTGCCAATCAAAACTGGGGCAACCGTGATTACTACCCCCGCGTCGGGGCCGATGTGGATGCCGCCGAGGTCTTGGAGGCCTTCATCGGCCAGTTCTATGATACCCGCGAGCCGCCGCGCCAGTTGATCCTGAGCAACGAGATCGAAAACCCCGATCTAATGGCCGAGGCGCTCAGCGGTAAGATCGGTCGCAAGGTAGAACTGTTGGTGCCGCAGCGTGGCGAAAAGGCCGAGCTGGTTGACGGCGCGTTGCGCAATGCCCGCGAAAGCCTTGCCCGCAAGATGGCAGAGACGGCGACCCAGACCAAATTGCTTCAAGGGCTGGTTGAGGCCTTTGACCTCCCTAAATCACCCGAGCGGATCGAAGTTTACGACAACTCGCACATCCAAGGCACCAATGCCGTTGGCGCGATGATCGTGGCCGGCCCCGAAGGCATGATGAAAAACCAATACCGCAAGTTCAACATCCGCGGCGATGACCTGACCCCCGGTGACGACTTTGGCATGATGAAAGAGGTGCTGCATCGGCGCTTTAAACGGCTCATCAAAGAAGATCCGGACCGCAGCCGGGGTCTTTGGCCCGATCTGTTGCTGATCGACGGGGGCGCGGGGCAGGTGAGCGCGGTGGCCTCCATCATGGCGCAGCATGGGGTTGAGGACATACCGATGGTTGGTGTGGCCAAGGGTATCGACCGCGACGCGGGCAAGGAAGAGTTCCACCGCGTCGGCAAGCGCGTCATGGCACTGCGGCACAATGATCCGGTGCTGTATTTCGTGCAGCGTTTGCGTGACGAGGCGCACCGTTTTGCCATTGGCACCCACCGTGCGAAACGCGCCAAGGGGATCAGCGCCACGCCGCTTGATGACGTGCCGGGCGTGGGCGCTGCACGCAAACGCGCGCTTTTGGCGCATTTCGGTTCGGCCAAGGCGGTGGGCCGGGCGAATCTTAGTGACCTCAAGGCCGTAGAGGGGGTGTCGGATGCGCTTGCGGAAACGATCTATGGCTATTTTCATGAGAAGGGTTAGGTACGTGCCCGCCGAAGGGCGGAGCGCTGGCGCGGTTTCGTCCTTTCAGCCGCCAACGGCGCGCGATAGGATGACGATATGAAATGGAATTTGCCCAATATCTTGACCCTGCTCCGGCTGGTTGCGGCCCCCGGTGTGGCGGTCATGTTTCTCTATTTTACGCGCCCCTATGCTGACTGGTTCGCCTTGGTGCTTTTCGTAAGCGCGGCGGTGACGGATTGGTTTGATGGCTACCTCGCCCGTGCGTGGGGGCAGGAGACGAAACTAGGCGCCATGCTCGACCCGATTGCCGACAAGGCAATGGTGGTGATTGCGCTGATGGTGATCGTGGCATTCTCAAGCTGGTCGCCGTGGTTGGTGCTGCCCGCGACGCTGATCCTGTTCCGTGAGGTCTTTGTTTCGGGCTTGCGGGAGTATCTGGGCGATGTGGCCGGCACACTGAAGGTCACGCAACTGGCCAAGTGGAAGACGACGCTACAGATGATCGCGATTGCCGTGCTGTTCTCACAAGGCGTGTTCGAGCATTACCTTGGGATGAGCGTTTTCGGCATGGACCAGGAGATGATCGAAGCGATCCTTGATGGCGAGGTCGAAGATACTTTGGGACTCGGCTGGAAGCTGGCCGGGATGGAATGGGCCGGGCTGTTGGGGCTGGTCCTGCTGTGGATCGCGGCGGTCCTGACCGCCATCACCGGCTTTGACTACCTGCGCAAGGCGCTGCCACATCTGAAGGAGCCACGCTGATGGATGTTCTGTATTTCGCTTGGGTCCGCGAACGGATCGGCCTGCCGCGTGAGCAGGTGGAGAGCCAAGCCACCACCGTGGCCGAACTGATCGAGGAATTGCGCGGGCGCGAAGAACGCTATGCGCTGGCCTTTTCTGACCTTTCCGCGCTGCGCGTGGCCGTGGATCAGGAGCTCAGGGATTTCGACGCCCCGCTGCAAGGCGCACGCGAAGTGGCCTTTTTCCCACCGATGACCGGGGGCTGACCCATGCGCATTTTGGTTCAGGAAGCGCCCTTTGATCTGGCCGAGGAAACCGCGCGCTTTGCCAAGGGCGAGGGCGGCAGTGGTGCGATTGTGACCTTCACCGGCGTGGTGCGCGACAATGGTGCAGGCACGCTCAGCGCGATGGAGATCGAACATTACCCCGGCATGACCGAAAAGGCGCTGCGCGAGATTGCAGAGCAGGCGATGGCGCGGTTCGAATTGCAAGATGCGCTGGTGATCCACCGTTACGGCCGGCTGGTGCCGGGTGAGCAGATTATGATGGTCGCAAGCGCCGCGCGGCATCGCCGCAGCGCCTTTGAGGCGGCTGAATTTTTAATGGATTATCTTAAATCCCGTGCGCCATTCTGGAAGCGCGAAATCACCGCAGAAGGTGAAGCTTGGGTCGCTGCAAAAGACGAAGACGAGGCCGCGCTCGAGCGCTGGTAGCGCTGCGTATCAGGTAAAACGCCCGCCTTTTTCGATGACTTCAATCTGATAGCCATCGGGGTCCGCCACAAAGAAGAACTTCGCGACAGTCTTTCCGGCAGGGCGGAAATCAACGATGTCACGCGGTGCAGCGCCGGCCGTGATTGCGGTTTCACGTGCGGCTTCAAGGTCCTCTACGACAAAGGCGATGTGGCCATAACCGTCGCCAAGATCATATGGCGTCTCGCGGTCTTTGTTGACGGTCAATTCAAACTCAAACTCACCCGTGGCGTCGCGCAGATAGACCAGGGTGAATTTCTCAAAATCCAAGCGGTCGGCGATCTTTAGGCCGAAGACATCTTGGTAGAATTTGACCGATGCCGCCTCATCAAGGACGCGGATCATGGAATGGGCGAGTTTGGCCATGGGAGTCTCCGGAAGAGCTTGGGGGTCAGACCTTCTGACGCTCGATGTAGGCGCGCATCTCTTCGGCCTCGTGGCGGGCATCGCGCAGCCCGTCCATCGCGGCGCGCAGCTCTGCCTCAGTCTGGGCAAGCTGGTTGGTCAACTCGGCTTCGCGCTGTTGCAAATAGGTAATCGCCTGATCGCGGGTTTCTTCGGCTTCGTGGAGTTCTTGGCTCATCCGGTCAAGCTGTGCCACATCGTCGGCCGCCACGCGGGTAAAGCGGTTCAGCAGCCAGTTCGCGAACCACCCCATGCAGAATGCCACGAAAAGAATGATGGCTGTTGCCAGGACAAACTCAGTTCTGCTCATCACCGCTGCCTTCTTCGGTTTCGTCGGGTTCCCCGATCTCTTCTGCAGTGGTATCGCCCGTTTCTTCGGCAGTTTCCAGCGTTGTTTCGTCTTCGGGCGCGTCCGTTTGCGCTTGGATCAGGCGGAATTCGATACGGCGGTTTGCCTCGCGACCCTCTTCGGTCTGGTTGTCAGCAATGGGGTTTTCTTCACCATAGCCTTTGGCGAGGAAGGAAGAGGTCAGCACCCGCCGGGCGCGCAATTCGTTCAAAACCGATTCCGCCCGACTTTGCGACAGCGACAGGTTCATCGTTTCGCGGCCTTGGCTATCGGTATAACCTTGGATTTCCAACGGGATGTCACCGCAGCGTTTCAGAACCTCGGCGATATCGTCCATCGTGCCAAGCGCCGAGGCGTCAATCGTGGCATTGCCGGGCTCAAAGGTGATCTTGCCAATGGTAAGGATCTCGCCAATCTCGGCTTCGCATTCTTCGGGCGTGGGCAGGCCGGCAATCGGGTCGAGCTTTTCTTGGTAGGTAATGTCGATACTGTAATCGGCGCTTTCGCCCAGCTTGTCAGCCAGAAGCGAAGCAACCGTGGTATTCGCCTCTTTCTTGCCGGTGTTGCCGGTCACTTCAAGCCGGTCCGGGGTAACCGTGACAGAGCCGTTGGCAAGCGAAGCCATCGCCTCCAGCCCGGTCAGCACACGTGTGGCCCAATCGGCGGGGAGGGTCTCGTCCAGACGGGCGGCGGTATAGACGTTGCTCGAACCAAAATGTGATTTCGCATAGCTGTCGGCCAGATCGCGCAGCCCTTCGGTGGTGAGCCGCCCGCGCAGCTGCACCTGCCCCTCCGGAGAGAGGGTGGCGGTAAATTCAGGGGGGCCTGCGTTTGGGTCTTCGACCTTGGGCAGTTTCGCGGTCAGGGCAAAGACATCGGGCAGCGCGTTTTCCAACTCGCCGACAACGCGGTCAAAGCTGTCAGAATCGGTGCCCGGTGCGGCGAGCAGGGTAATGTCGGCGTCCGCGAAAGAGATCGAGCCCTGGCCCACACGGCTCAGCGCTTCGATCGCCAGCGCCACGGCGCGACCCCAGTTCGGGCTCGGCACACCAAGACCGACAGTGCAGTTGGCATTTTCAGAAGCGCCTGCAGCAATGCCCGCTTTCAAGATGCGCGCTGCGGCCACCTCTGTGTCGGCAGAGCAGGCATCAAATCGTGCGCCCTCGGCGTCGATCTCAAACCGGAGGGTGAAGGGGGTAATCACCGGGCGCGGTGCGGCGATGTCGAGCCTCAGGCGCAGACTGGGCGGGGCTGCACGTTGCAGCTTGCGCTCCATCTGCGCTTTGGCGGCAGCGCTGTCAGCGATGGCGGTGATAGTCACGCGGCCCGCGTTGACCGAAGCCTTTGCGCGGGGCAGGTCGGCCATGGCTCGCACGGCAAAGTTCAGCGCGTCTTCCCAGCCTTCGGGGGACGGATAATCAGCAGATTCAAGCAGATCGGTCACCGTGGCGTCGCCCGCCATGTCGCCGAAAGCCTCGATCACCGCGTCGCGGTCGGTGCTTGTGGGAATCAGGCCAATGATCGAAATGCCTGCATCATTGCGCAGCACCTCGGCAGAGAATCGCGGCGGGGCAATACCGGATTGGGCCTCGACCTCCATCTCGTCGATCACGCGGGCGGCGTCGACCACGGTGCCTGCGGTCGACAGGGCGCGGAAGCGGACCGCTTCGGTGGGCGCGATCCCGGCGAGGGTGACCTGCAAACCGTCGGCCTGCACCTCGGCCCATGTCATGCCCTGATCGTCCAGCGCGTCACGCACGCCGATCTCGGAGGTATCCTCAATCAGTTGCACCGAGAAGCTCGCCGCCACCAAAGAGACCACCGCTGCGGCTGCAAAGGTCAGGGCGATCATGAAAATGGCGGACAGGCGCATGGGCGGACTTCTGGTTGTTGAGCTCAAGACTTGATACGCGCGTCCTGCCGGGGGTGCAATCAGGCCAGAAGACTTGCTGCGAAAAACAACAGCGGGATCATGCCGGTATCACGGTTTGCCCGAAAGAGCTGCAAAAGCTTGGAATTGTCGTTGGTATCCAGCCCGCGCAACTGCCACGCCATATGCCAACCCATGGCCCAAGGCCCGCCAAGAGCGATGGCCAGCGCCAGCACCGAAGCCCGCGGCAGCCCGGCATAGATCACCGCAATCCCCATCAGCCCCACGGTCGCCATCAAGAATCGCCGCAGCCATTGGCCCGAATTCTCACCAAAGAGCCGCGCGGTGGATTTCACCCCAATCAGCGCGTCATCTTCGGCATCTTGATGGGCATAGATGGTGTCATAGAACAGCGTCCAAGCGATGCCCGCGAGGTAGAGCACGATGGCGGGCGCGTGCAGCGTACCGGCGTGCGCCGTCCACGCCAGCATTGCGCCCCAGTTAAACGCCAGCCCCAGAAAAACCTGCGGCCACCATGTGAAGCGTTTGGCAAAGGGGTAGACCGCCACTGGCAGCAGCGCCAGCACACCCATGGCAATCGCCGCTTGGGTGAACGTCAGCAGGATCACCAGCGCCACCAGCATTTGCAGCACCATCCACGCCAACGCCTGTTTCACCGTGACCGCGCCCGAGGGGATGGGCCGCGAGCGGGTGCGGGCGACCTTGCCGTCAATGTTGCGGTCGGTAATGTCATTCCACGTGCAGCCCGCGCCGCGCATCAGGAACGCGCCGATGGCGCAGCCCGTAAAGATCCACAGGTCCTCCCAGCGGGGGGATTGATCGAACAAGATCGCAAGGCTCAGCCCCCACCAGCAAGGCAACAGCAACAGCCATGTCCCGATGGGGCGATCCGCGCGGCTCAGCCGCAGATAGGGGCGCAGGGCGCGGGGGGCGTGGCGGTCGACCCAATTGTCGGCCACAGCATCGGCAACCGAACCATCTTGCGGAGCATCTGGCGAAGGCGGCTGGTTGTGCATATATCTGGCCCCATGAATGCGAAAATCAGATTGTATGTAGATCAGCCCTTGGGGCAGGGGCAAACGGTTCCTTTGGGGCGCGAGCAGGCGCATTACCTCTTTGGGGTGATGCGGCAGGCGCTTGGGGCCGGGGTGCTGCTGTTCAACGGGCGCGATGGCGAATGGCTGGCCGAGGTGACCGAGGCGGGCAAACGCGGTGGGGTGCTGACCTGTGTGGAGCAGACCCGCCCGTTGCAGATGCCGCCAGACCTATGGCTGCTCTTTGCCCCGATAAAAAAGACACGCACCGACTTTATTGTCGAAAAAGCCGCCGAGATGGGCGCGTCGCGCATTGTCCCGGCGATGACAGAGTTTACCAATGCAGGCCGTGTGCAACAAACCCGCCTTCAGGCCCATGCGGTCGAGGCGGCAGAGCAATGCGGCGGCACCTATGTGCCTGAGGTCGCCGAGGCTGAGAAGCTCGGGCGGTTGCTGGATCAGTGGGACAGCTCGCGGCAGATCATGTTCTGCGATGAAACTTTGGCCGGGGAAAGCGGCGCCTTGCCAGCAGATGCGCAAGGCCCGTGGGCGATTTTGATCGGTCCCGAAGGGGGATTTTCCGAGGCTGAGCGCAAACGGCTGCACGGGTTCGATCATGCGCATGCCGTCACGCTGGGACCACGTATTTTGCGGGCTGATACGGCGGCAGTTGCGGCGATGACCATGTGGCAGCAGGCATTGGGAGATTGGTGATGCAAAGGGTGGCCCGATGAGTTTTCTGCGCCAAGGCGCGCGCGACCAGCTTTGGCGCTGGCGCGAAGCGATTGTCGGCGGGGGGGTGATGCTCTTGGGCCTCTGGCTGGTCACCGGGCCGGGCTTTTTACTGGCGGTGCCGGGTTATGCCGCGCTTGCGGGCGGTGCGGCGCTGATCTGGCTCGGCGTGCAGCGCGCACGCTTTCGCGGTGAAGGTGACGGGGCGGGGGCCGTTCAGGTGGTCGAAGGGCAGGTCACCTACTTTGGGCCGCTCACGGGTGGCACGGTTTCTTTGCGCGAATTGCAGCGGCTCAGCCTTGATCGGCAGATGTTTCCCGCCCACTGGCGGCTTGAGCCGCGCGACGATGAAGAGCCCTTGTTGATCCCCGTAAATGCCGCGGGTTCCGAAGCGTTGTTTGATGCTTTCGCGGCTTTGCCAGGGCTGCGCACCGAACGGATGCTCTTTGAGTTGCGGAAGACCCGGCATGACGCCGTTGTGATCTGGGAGCGCGCGCCGCTGCGCCCCGCCCATGTCTTGCTGCATTGACAGCCCCGGCAAATCCGCCCATCCCTGCTAGACACGACGCCAAGTCGACACCCTAAGACGACCCTTCAAAACGGAGCCTTCGCATATGTCCATTCCTCAATCCGGCGGCGGCCCGATCGAACATCACGACCAAATGGCCGAGTATCTTGCCGACGGCTGTAAGCCCCGCGAAGACTGGCGCATCGGCACCGAGCACGAGAAATTCGGCTATTGCAAAGACACGCTCAAGCCGCTCCCCTATGAGGGCGACCGCTCGATCCGGGTGATGCTCGAAGGGCTGCGCGACCGTCACAATTGGGCCCCGGTCGAAGAGGGCGGCAAGTTGATCGGTCTGGAAAAAGACGGCGCGAACATCAGTCTTGAGCCGGGCGGCCAGTTGGAGCTGTCGGGCGCGCCGGTTGAGACGATTCACGAGACCTGCGACGAGGTGAACACCCACCTGCGCGAAGTGAAAGACGTGGCCGATGACATCGGCGTCGGCTTTATCGGTCTGGGTGCCGCACCTGAATGGTCGCATGAGCAGATGGATCTGATGCCCAAGGGCCGTTACAAGCTGATGGACAGCTATATGCAAAAGGTCGGCACCATGGGCACCACCATGATGCGCCGGACCTGCACCGTACAGGTGAACCTCGATTTCGCGACTGAGGCCGACATGGCACAAAAAATGCGCGTCGCCGTGGCGTTGCAGCCTGTGGCCAATGCGCTTTTTGCCAATTCGCCCTTTCTTGACGGCAAGCCAAATGGCGTGAAGTCCACCCGCGGTTTGGTCTGGCGCAATCTTGATGATGCCCGCACCGGCATGGTGCCTTTCGTCTTTGACGAAGGCTTTGGGTTCGAGGCTTGGGTGCAATATGCGCTCGATGTGCCGATGTATTTTGTCTACCGCGACGGTAAATATATCGACGCGCTTGGCCAGTCCTTCCGCGATTTCCTCAAGGGGGAATTGCCCGCGCTGCCCGGCGAAAAGCCGACGCTGAGCGACTGGGCCGATCACCTGACCACGCTTTTCCCCGAAGCGCGGGTCAAAAAGTTTATCGAGATGCGCGGGGCCGATGGTGGCCCTTGGCGGCGCCTCTGTGCGCTGCCGGCGTTTTGGGTTGGTTTGATGTATGACCAATCCGCGCTGGATGGCGCTTGGGATTTGGTCAAAGGCTGGAATGCTGAAACACGCGAAGAACTGCGGGTTGCGGCCTCAACCCACGGCCTGCAGGCCGAGGTGGGCGGGCTGAAAATGCACGATCTGGCGCGCGAAGCGGTGGCTCTGTCAGAGGCCGGTTTGAAGGCGCGTGCCCGTGCCGGCGCGGGTGGGCTTGTCCCGGATGAGACGCATTTCCTCAACGCCCTGCGCGACAGTATCGAGACAGGCCGCGTGCCCGCCGACGATTTGCTGGCGGACTACCATGGCGACTGGAACGGCGACCTAAGCCGAATCTACGCCGAATATTCCTACTAAACGATAAAGATGCTGATGCCGCCCTCGGGCGGCGTCAGCCCTTTTGACCGATCCGCGATTCCGTACCTGCACGGATGCGGCTGATGTTGTCACGGTGGCGCCAGAAGATCAGCAGCGTCAGTGCGATGCCCAAAAGCAGCATCTCACCATAGCCGAAGAACACCAAAAGGAAGGTTGAGCTTGCCGCTGCCGCCAGCGCGGCCAAAGAAGAGATGCGCGAGAGTGCCGCCGTGATCAACCAGACCACGCAGCATGCCAGCCCAACAGGCCACGCCAGCGCCAACATGATGCCCAGAAAAGTAGCCACCCCTTTGCCGCCGCGAAACCCAAGCCAGACCGGATAGCAATGGCCGATCATCGCTCCGAGCGCCGCTGCCTGCGCCGCGTCTTCGCCTGCAAAGGCGCGGGCGAGCAAGACCGCCACGGCACCCTTAGCGCCATCCAACAACAGCGTCAGCGCCGCTGCCTTTTTGTTGCCGGTCCGCAGCACATTGGTCGCGCCGATGTTGCCCGACCCGATATCGCGCAGGTTGCCCAGCCCCATCATCCGGGCCAGCACCATGCCAAAGGCGATTGAGCCGATGATGTACCCGGCCATCGCCCAAAAGAGGATCATTTCAATAGAAGTATCGATAGGGGGCATCAATTCGCCTCGTAAACGCAGGAACCTGCAACATAAGTTGCCATCACCTTACCCTGCATCCGCATCCCATCAAAGGGCGTGTTTCTAGATTTCGACCGCAGCGTCGCGCGATCCAGCACGAAGGGCGCATCGGGGTTGAACAGCACCATATCCGCAGGCGCACCCACCGCGATCCGCCCACCGGGCAGGCCAAGGCGTTTGGCCGGGTTGAGCGACAGCGCGCGCCAAAGGGTCGGCAGATCCATCATCTCGGCATGGACCAGACGCAGGGCAGCGGGCAGCAATGTTTCCAATCCTACCGCGCCGCTGGCGGCCTCTTCGAAGGGGAGGCGTTTGCTCTCTTCATCCTGTGGGGTGTGCATAGAGCAGATGATATCGATCAGGCCGCTGGCGACGGCTTCGACCACCGCGATCCGATCCTCTTCGTCGCGCAGCGGGGGCTTCACCTTGAAGAAAGTGCGGTAGTCGGCCACGTCGAGCGCATTGAGCGTCAGATGGTGGATGCCCACGCCGGCCGTGATGTCGAGCCCATTGCGCTTGGCGCGCTCGAGGGCAGGCAGGGCGCGGGCGGTTGTGATCTGATCCGCGTGATAGCGCGCGCCGGTCATCTCGATTAGGGCAATGTCGCGGTCCAGCCCCATCCGTTCGGCCATGGGCGACACGGCGGGCAGACCGCGCAGCGAGGCGAATTTGCCGGAGGTGACAGCAGCGCCCTTGCTCAGCCCCGGATCCTGCGGGTGCGCGATGACCAGCGCGCCGAGGCTGCGGGCATAGGTCAGCGCGCGAGAGAAAACCTTGGTATCGGTCACCACGCGGTCGCAGTCAGTGAAAGCGGCGGCGCCTGCATCCATCAGGAAACCGATCTCGGTCATCTCGCGCCCTTCGCGGCCTTTGGTGAGGGCGGCCATGGGGACCACATTCACCGGGGCGGCCTCATTGGCGCGGCGGGTGACGAATTCGAGTGTTTCGGGGCTGTCGATGGCAGGGTCTGTATCAGGGCGCGTGACCATCGTGGTCACCCCGCCCGCTGCCGCCGCCAGCCCGGCAGAGCGGTAGCTTTCCTTGTGCCGCTCACCCGGTTCACAAACCTTCACGCCGATATCGACGATGCCGGGGGCGAGGATGTGGCCGCCGCAATCGATCACCTCTGCGCCGTCCGCCGCAGTGGCCCCACGCTCCAGAACCTCGGCAATCACCCCGTTGCGGACCAGAACCGCCGCAGGCTCAAGCGTGCCTGCCTCAGGATCAAGCAGGCGCAGATTTGTGAACAGCTGGGTCATGGGCGGGCCTTTGATGCGAGAGCGGATGCGCCGCTGTCATGCCCCAAATCGCGCCGCGAACCAAGCAGATTTACGAAGCTGTTTCCGCACAGGGCGACGGGCAGCTAGCCCTTAACCGCCAACCCAAACCATCAGCCCAACCACGCCGAAGGCGACCAGCAGGGCGATCATGGCGATACGGCCAGACATTTTCGGATCGTGTTCGGGTTCTTGCATTGGAATGATGTACCTCGCTGGCACCAGGGGCGCCAGCGATATTCGCCCTTAGGCCAGCAGCCACCAGATGATCAGCAGGATCAGAGCGGCGACCCCGATGATAACCATGGTCTTGGCGCCACCACCTTTGGCAGGCTCAGGCGGAGACACGCGCGGGATGCCGGTGTAGGGCTGAGCGGCTTCGGCCTCCATCGCTTGCACGGGGGTGTCGGGGCCACCTTCGGAATAGGTGCCGATATGGGTCAGGGCGGGGATCGGGGCCAAGTGCAGTGATTGCCCGGCGAAAGCGCGGGAGTAGACGATCAGCACCCAGCCGTCCAGCGCGGCGAGCTTGCTGCGGTCTTTCTCAATTTGATCGGGGTTCACGCCATTGCCATCACGCAGATAGCCCGCAAGCCCCAGTTGATCGAGATCGGCCACGCGGAACACCTCTGTATAGGCCGCGTCGATCCGTTCGACCCCAAGGGCTGCCGCCTGCGCGGTCTCATCATCGCGCATGGCCCGCGCCTCGTCATCTGAGAGCGAGAGGGTATAGACCCGGACTTTGCCGGCTTCTTGCGGGGCGACTTCTGTATGGGGCATGACGGCTTCCTTTATCTGTTCTCAGGAAAACGCCGCTTGGCCCTTCGGAGTTCCGCTTATGCCGCGCCGGGTTGGGCAGCAATGTGGTTGCGCGCCAGCAAGTCCATCGCGGCCATCCGCACGGCGACACCCATCTCGACCTGATCCTGAATGACCGAGCGGTTGATGTCGTCGGCCAGTGTGCCGTCAATCTCGACCCCGCGGTTCATCGGGCCGGGGTGCATAACGATGGCATCGGGGCAGGCATGGGCGAGCTTTTCGGCGTCCAGCCCGTAGCGGTGGTAATACTCGCGCTCGGACGGGATAAACCCGCCGTCCATCCGCTCTTTCTGGAGGCGCAGCATCATCACGACGTCGACGCCTTCGAGACCCTTTTTCATGTCGTCAAAGACCTCAACGCCAAATTGGTCGATCTGGCTCGGCATCAGTGTCGGCGGGCCAACAAGACGAATGCGATTCTCCATCTTACCCAGCAGCAAGATATTCGACCGCGCCACGCGGCTGTGGGCGATGTCACCGCAGATCGCGATACTGAGCCGGTGCAGCCGCCCCTTGGCGCGGCGGATCGTCAGCGCATCGAGCAGCGCCTGTGTGGGGTGCTCGTGCCGCCCGTCGCCTGCGTTGAGAACCGCGCAATTTACCTTCTGCGCCAGCAGGTCCACCGCGCCGGATTGCGGATGGCGCACCACCAGCAGATCGGGGTGCATGGCGTTCAATGTCATCGCCGTGTCGATTAGCGTCTCACCCTTTTTGATCGAGGACGCCTGCATCGCCATGTTCATCACATCCGCACCAAGGCGCTTGCCCGCAATCTCGAAACTCGCCTGCGTGCGGGTGGAGTTTTCAAAGAACATGTTGATCTGCGTCAGCCCGCGCAGCGCGTCCGAATGCTTGTTCGGCTGGCGGTTGCGGTCGGCATAGGTGTCGGCCAGATCCAGCAGGGTGGTAATGTCGGACTGCGAGAGCTGTTCGATGCCAAGCAGGTGGCGATGGGCGAATGACATGGTGGCGATCCCTTCTGCTGTTGCCGCCTTATAGGCGCGGGTGGGTTGGCGCGTAAAGCGCAGCGATAGGGCATTTCGCCCCGCGCGCGCAGGGCGTAAGCTGCGGCCATGGAATCATTCGATTATCATCAGGCGGTGGAATTGCTGTCGTGGCAGGTTGAACTTGGCGCGACTGAGGCGATCTGCGATGCGCCGGTCAACCGCTATGAGGTGCCCGCAAGCCCGCCCAAGGCGAGCGCCAAGATTGCCAAAGGGCCGCAGCCCATGCAGGCGGCGGAAAAGCCCGATCCAGTGGCCTTGGCCCGCCGCGCCGCGCAGGGCGCGCAGACGTTGGACGAGCTGCGTGCGGCGATCCAAGGGTTTGAAGCCTGCGAGCTGCACAAGGGCGCGCGTAATCTGGTCTTTTCTGACGGTGTACCCGGCGCCCCGCTGATGATCTTTGGCGAATCCCCCGACCGCGACGAAGACCGCGCGGGCAAGCCGTTTGTCGGCCGTACCGGTCAGATGCTCGACCGGATGCTGGCGGCAATCGACATGGGGCGGGACCGCAACGTCTATCTGTCGAATATCCTGCCATGGCGCACGCCGCAGGGGCGCGACCCTAAGCCGGATGAGATTGCGATGATGCGCCCCTTTGTGCAGCGTCATATCGAATTGGCCAAGCCCAAGGTGCTGGTGCTCTTTGGCAATTGGTCCTGCCAGTCGCTGCTGCAAAAGCGCAGCATCATGCGCCTGCGCGGCAATTGGACCAAGGCCGCCGATCTTTCCTGCATGCCGATGGTGCATCCCGGCTACCTTCTGCGCAACCCGGAGGCCAAGCGCGAGGCTTGGGCCGATCTGCTCAGCGTTCAGGCCAGGCTGCGCGATGGTTGATGCGCTGACCCTTCTGGCTTTCGTGCCCGCCGCCTTGGCGCTGAACCTGACACCGGGGGCGGATATGATGTTCTGCCTTGGGCAGGGGCTGCGGTCAGGCCCGCGTGCCGCATTGGCGGCGAGTGCGGGGATCTCCGCGGGCGCTTTGGTGCATGTGACGCTGGCGGGGCTTGGTCTTGGGGCGCTGGTGGCGGCGCTGCCTTGGGCGCTTGATCTGATCCGCTGGCTTGGCGTGGCCTATTTGTTGTGGCTTGCGGTTCAA